>JAEEGL016592266.1_pt1 | contig 12026 bp, 9 predicted proteins | sample 9134231 | NCBI WGS metagenome assembly JAEEGL01 (sample SAMN16246548, study PRJNA631951) | gut metagenome | biome: gut microbiome; feature: rumen; material: fiber-attached | host: Bos | place: Iran: Karaj | collected 2018-10
ATTTATGATCCTGTCTCCGAGTTTTAGCCTTGTAAGGGCCTCTGCCACCTTAAAGCTTCCTGAATCCACGCTATAAATAGGCTGTGCATATACAAGTATTCTTTCATCATCAAGGTCCAGTTTATTTCTGATATCCTCCAGGACACTATTTATCTCATAAAAATCGTTAAAAGAGTCGTAATCACTTGGTTTAACAATATAAAAATGACTACTGTTCTGATCCTCAAACCTTCTGGCAATAAATTCAAAAAACTGTCTGCACTTAGCAGGATTATCAAGCTCCGGCTGAAGCTGTCCTGCCACCATCAGATAATTTACAGGCATATGAAGCTCAGCCTTTAAAGAATCCATTATGCCTCTGATTCTGTTTATATACTTTTGGAAATCCTGTTCATTCTCGGTATCTATTACATCCACGTATTTATCATCAGCCACTCTGTATATCTTTATTTTATTACTGATGGACTCAATATTCCTTGCAGCATTAACACCTCTTAAAAGTGTATCATCCCTTTCAATAACCAGATTCTCCATTCCGGGGAAAATAAGTTTTGTATAGGCAATAAATGACTTTCTTTTTCCAAGATTTTTGGAAAGATATGCGTTCAGGGCATAAATACTCTGCACTCCGGTAATTTCATCATAGGGATACGAATGAAACAGCATATATCCCACTGCAAATACAGGAACATATGTTATTGCAGTGAATATCGCATGAAATCTGGTCAGACTTGCCATCTGTGTGATCAGAAAAACAAAATCGATAGGAACAAGGGCAAGGACTGCATGCCAGATAACTCTTGATACATTCTTTTTGTTTGAAACCGTGGCATTAAAGCAAAACAGAGCGCATACAATACCAGCTCCGGTATAAAACCTTGTGAAATGATCAATGTCGATTCCTTCAAGCGTCATGGTATAGAGCCCGCTGGAGGCTATTTCTACAACTACCCCGATAAGATAAATCAGACTTAACAGCCCATACATCATATGGAACTCTTTTCGCTGAGCTCTTCTGACTATGGACATCATGTTTACATAGGAAAAGATAAAATACAGGATTGCATTATATAAAAGAAGAAACAGCAGCAATTGCCCCATGAAAATATAACGGTTGTAATATTTCTCCGGATGATTCGCCACTACAAGAATAGACAAATTAACCAGTATCGAAATAATAGAACATATTATTCCGTAAAAGACATACTTATAGACAAAGGTTTTTTTCGGCTTCGTATAAATCATTACAGCCAAAAGAAGCAGTGCCAAAAGAAGCCCTGCCGCCTCACCTATATAAGTATACGGTTTAAAAATTTCAGTAATCATGTATTAATGTTATCACAAATTCGATAACATTGTCTTAAATTATTATAAATAAAAATAAGAGGACTCAGGCTATTTCACCCAAGTCCTCGAATGATTTAAAGCATATTATTCTTCAGAATTTGCAGCTGCAACCTTATCAGCTCTGTCGGCAACCTCTTTTGCCTGAACATCTGATGGAGCCTGCTCATATCTGTTGAATTCATATTCGAATTCTCCGCTACCACCTGTCATGGAGCGAAGCTGTGTATTATATCCATAGAGCTCCATCTGAGGAACTTCAGCTTCAATAACCTGCTTGCCGGTAAGTGAAGGATTCATGCCAAGTACTCTTCCACGTCTCTTGTTAAGGTCACCCATTACATCACCGGTGTAAGCATCCGGAACTGTAACCTTAAGTGAAACGATAGGCTCAAGAAGTACAGGCGTTGCGTCCATAAAGCCTTTCTTGAAGGCGCCTGATGCTGCAACCTTGAAGGCCATTTCTGAAGAATCTACAGGATGATAAGATCCATCGTAAAGAGTAGCTTTAACACCAACTACAGGATAAGCTGCAAGAGGTCCTCTCTGAACAGACTCAGCAATACCCTTTTCTACTGCAGGGAAGAAGTTCTTAGGAACTGCTCCACCAACAACTTCCTGCTCAAAGATGTATGGAGTAGTAGGATCACCTGATGGCTCGAAGCGCATCTTAACATGTCCGTACTGTCCATGACCACCGGTCTGCTTCTTATATTTGTACTCTACGTCTGCATTCTTGCGGATAGTCTCTCTGAAAGCAACCTTTGGCTTTGTAAGATCGATAGCAACCTTGTAAACATTCTGGAGCTTGCTCTGAATAACTTCAAGGTGCATATCGCCCATACCATAAAGCAGTGTCTGACGGTTTTCTGCGTCATTTACAACCTTAAGGGTCTGATCCTCTGCTGCAAGCTTTGCAAGAGACTGAGCAATCTTATCAATATCGCTCTTATTCTGAGCATGATATCTCATGGCTGTATATGGCTGAGAGATATCCATCTTAGCATACTGGACTGGAGTAGCTTTTGTGGAAAGAGTATCTCCTGTTGTAACATCTATCTTCTGAAGCGCACCAAGGTCTCCGGCATGAAGCTCAGGTACTTCACTGGCTTTATTTCCCTGAAGTATATAGAGCTTACCAATCTTGACCTCAACGTCCTTATTTGCAACAAACATTGTATCATCCGGCTTCAGGACACCTGAACGAACCTTGATAAGTGAATACTTACCGATAAATGGATCGATCATAGTCTTGAATACGAAAGCTGTCTTAGGTTTGGAGAAATCAAAGTCAGCTTCGAAAATCTCGTTAGTATTGGTGTTAATACCAGCCATTTTACGGTTCTCAGGACTTGGCATATACTTAACGATATCATCAAGGAGTGTATAGATACCCTGGCAGAGAGTGCTTGATCCCATTTCAATAGGAACGATGGTGCCGTCGCATACATTTGAACGAACAGCAGCTCTGATTTCAGCTTCTGAGAAAGTATCTCCGTTAAAGTATCTGTCCATGAATTCTTCTGAAGTCTCAGCAACGGATTCAACCAAAGTATCCTTGCAGAGCTTTAAGTTAGCCTGATTGTACTCAGGAACAGGACATTCAACAACTTCTTTGCCTTCCCATCTAAATCCCTTTTCTTGGATTACATTTACATAACCAACAAACTTCTCGTTCTCACGGATCGGAAGATTGAAAGGAGCCATCTTCTTTCCGTATTTATCTGTAAGATCCTGAACAACCTGTCTGTAGGAAACATCATCAATATCCATATCAGATACAAAGAACATACGTGGAATCTTATATTTCTCGCACATATCCCAAGCCTTCTCTGTACCAACTTCGATACCGGCCTTACCTGATACAACAATAATAGCTGCATCCGCTACGCTGATTGCCTCTTCAACTTCACCGACAAAATCGAAGAATCCGGGAGTATCAAGAATATTGATCTTATGTCCGTCCCATTCCAACGGAATTGTTGAAGTGCTTATTGAAAACTGTCTCTTCTGCTCTTCTTTATCAAAGTCAGAAAGTGTGTTTCCATCCTCTACTTTACCCATCCTTGAAGTAATGCCAGCAAGGTAAGCCATTGCCTCAGAGAGACTTGTCTTGCCGGCGCCACCGTGGCCTAGCAGCACTACGTTCCTAATCTTGTCAGTCGTGTAAACGTTCATATCATGTCCTCCAGTCGCAATAAATTGGGATTTATATGAGAATACGAAGAATAAAGATCACACATAAGAATTGAGTGCACATTTCAGATTATAAGATTGGCCCCCAACCGCTTAAAATATGCCTTTTGAACAAAGATGTTCTCTTCCCCATACAAACTCATAACAATATTCTACTAAAAACAGCGTATTAACACAAGCTTTTTAGACTATTTGCACAAACATATATAAAATTGACTTTCGTGCTTTGCAGTGTTATAGTGGTGTGTATAAATATGCGATTTTAGGGGGACTTTTCCGTTTATGGATACACAGATATATGGTTTTATTGGGCTCGGGCTTATTGGAGGATCAATGGCTCGGGCGATAAAGAGATTTAATCCGGATTGTAAGATCATTGCATATACGCCTCACAGGGAAACGGTAGATGCTGCAAAGGCTGATGGAATCATTGATGAGCCGGTTTATGAAATAGGTGCTGCCTTCTCCGAGTGTGACTACATTTTCCTATGTGCGCCTGTGGAACTTAATAATGAGAATCTGGAGCTGATAAGACCATATATTAATGATAAGACTACCCTTACGGATATTGGAAGTGTCAAGAACAGCATTCATGAAAAGGTTAAAGAGCTGGGACTAGAAAGCCAATTTATAGGTGGTCATCCGATGACGGGAACCGAAAGAATCGGTTATAAAAATTCAAAAGCATCTCTTTTGGAAAATGCCTATTATATTCTTACAAAAACAGAATATACCGATGACGTCAGGCTCGAAAAATACAGGGAACTGGTAAAAAATATGGGGGCTCTGCCACTCATTGTTCCTTACAAACAACATGACTATATCACTGCGGCCATAAGCCATGTTCCGCATGTTATTTCTGCTTCACTTGTGAATCTGGTCAAGGACAATGACTCGGATGATGAACTGATGAAGACAATTGCCGCCGGTGGATTTAAGGATATTACCAGAATATCGTCCTCATCTCCCACTATGTGGCAACAAATATGCAACACAAACGCCGATAACATATCAGAGCTTTTAAGTAAATACATTGATTCTCTTTATACCATAAAGCTTGCGATCGACGAACATGATAATGAACAGTTATTTAATTTCTTCGCATCCGCAAGGGAATACAGGGAATCCTTTATGGATATAGCAAGCGGCCCTATTCAAAAGACCTATGTCCTTTATGTTGAAATTGATGACCAACCGGGTCGTCTGGCAAAGGTGGCAGTTCTTTTGTCCGATCACGCTATTAATATCAAAAACATTGGAATTGTCCATAACAGGGAATATGAACGCGGAACTTTGAGAATTGAACTGCACAACAAAAAGGGGCTTGAACAGGCAATAGAAGTACTTTCAAATGATGGATATACCGTTACTGTAAGATAAATATCTAGTGATATTTTAAAACGGAGGATTAACATGATCGCTATAGAACAGGCAAAACGTCCCATAAAAGGTGATGTTTTTGTCCCGGGAGATAAATCCATCTCTCACAGAAGTATAATGTTTGGTGCTTTGGCCCAGGGCACCACTGAAATAACAGGATTTTTGGAGAGTGCCGACTGTCTCTCCACAATCGACTGTTTTAAGAAGCTGGGCATACATATTGATCACAGTATCAGACCCACAAACGGTGTTCCCACTATCACGGTTCACGGCAAAGGGCTGCATGGTCTTTCTGCTCCTGATACAACCCTTTATACAGGAAACAGTGGCACCACCACAAGACTTATGTCCGGAATTTTGTCGGCACAACCTTTTGATTCCAATATTACCGGCGATATGTCCATTGAAAAAAGACCAATGAAGCGCATTATCAAGCCTCTGACCCAGATGGGCGCAGATATTTCTTCTGTTCTTGGAAACGACTGTGCTCCTCTTCACATCGCAGGGGGTAAAAAGCTGCATGGTATAAATTATCGCAATCCTGTAGCTTCGGCTCAGGTAAAATCCTGCATAATTCTGGCAGGACTCTATGCTGATGGTGAAACCTGCGTTTATGAGCCTGCTCTTTCGCGAAATCATACAGAAATAATGCTCAGTTCTTTTGGCGCTGATATTCATAACGAAGTGGCAAGAGATGGCAGTGCCGTAGCCATTCTAAAGCCCGGAATGCCGCTTAACGGCTGCAAGATCAATGTCCCGGGAGATATTTCCTCCGCTGCTTACTTTATAGTTGCGGCACTAATGGTTCCGGGTTCTGAACTACTTATTAGAAATGTTGGTGTAAACAAAACCCGCTGCGGCATTATAACTGTTCTAAAGCAGATGGGTGCTGATATCACGCTTCTGAACCTTGATGAGTCCAATGAAGCAAGGGCAGATATTTTGGTTAAATACAGCCATCTACACGGCAATCAGAACGGTATTTTTGAGATAGGCGGAAAAGATATTCCGACTATGATCGATGAACTTCCGGTGGTAGCAGTTCTCGCTGCCACAGCGGATTGTGACACGGTAATAAAAGATGCTGCAGAGCTTAAAGTCAAGGAATCTGACCGAATCGCTACTGTAGTAGAGAACTTAAGAGCCATGGGAGCAGACGTTGAGCCAACAGATGACGGTATGATAATCCACGGCGGAAAGCCTCTGATGGGTACAGATATCAAGACCCATAATGATCATCGTCTTGCCATGAGCTTTGCTGTAGCGGCTTTGGCAGCTTCAGGTACCACCAGAATTCTCGATGATGCCTGTGTAGGAATATCCTACCCCTCATTTTTCAAGGATTTACAGAATCTTCTATAAACTCGCTTAAATAATACAAAAAGCCCAATCGGATGGTCATTTCCCTTTCCGATTGGGCTCTATTTTTTCTATATACTATTCCTGCTTTGCGATCTCTTCTTCTACTGTTTCATATACCTGAATACGCATTTTAACATCCTCAGGCATTCCAATGAAGACACCACCATAATGATAAGTATCATCTTCAAGTTTTGCTCTTACTATCTGAACAAACACATGGATTACTTCCTTATTCCATAAGGTAAGATTGGTTTCGTAAATATCACCAATGGTAAGCTGCTTGTCGGTCTTAAAGCCAACGCCTGAAGTAGAGGCATCCATAATATGAATATCAGCCGTCTCTGTAGCGCCTCCAAGGCCTTTAATAATAATTTCACCGGTAAGATCGAGTCTTTTGGTTTTTCTTCTTTCTTCCATATACGTTCCCCCGCAATGCTGAATTTGCTTTATTCATACACATTATTATGATAACTCATTTTCAGTATTCAGCGCAAGTGGCACGCTCATTTCCGGTCAATAACAAGCGTTATTCTTTAAAACTCTCCAACTTGCCAATGAATGTTTCTGCCATATCACTGAGTTCTTTTCCCTTTCTCGTGATATAACCAAAGGTCAGCTCCTCATCCTCCTTAAGTTTGACCACCTTGATCTCTGAAGTATTCAGTGAATCCCCAAGCATGGCTACACCAACAGCGTAGCCGTTTAATCCCAGCATCAATTCAATTGATGTAGCTCTTTCGTTGGTGCTGATGACCTTCTTGTAATCATAGGTAGCAAGGGCCTCTTCTCTATAGTAAAAAGAGGTATTGTCACCCTGATCAAATACCATGCAGGGATAATCCTGCAGTTCATCAAGTGATAGCTCTTCTCTGTCTGCCAGAGGATGGTCCTTTTTTAAATATACGTAAGCATTTCTGGTAAAAAGCTCATGAAACTCCAGTGAAGCATCCGCAAATACCTTTTTAAAGGTATTCCTGTTAAATTCGGAAAGAGCAATGACACCCACCTCACTCTTTGATGACTTTACATCCTCAATAACCTCGCTGGTCTGTGTCTCTCTTATGGAAAACTGGTATTCATCAAAATCATACTCTTTTACTGTATCGATAAAAGCATTAACAGCCACAGTATAATGCTGCATTGAAACAGAAAATGTCTCTTTATTGGACTTGGCATCAAGATACTTTTCCTCAATCTTCTCAAACTGCTCAACAACACTTCGTGCATGGGCAATAAAAGAACTTCCTGCAGCCGTAGTCACAACTCCGTTATGCACTCTTTCAAAGATCTGTATTCCAAGCTCTGTCTCGAGATCTCTTACTGCACTTGACAGGCCGGGCTGGGAGACATACAGTCTGTCTGCCGCTCTCCTCATGGAACATTCTTCATCGATAGCTATAACATACTTTAGCTGCAAAATAGTCATTTTAGGGGCTCCTCCGATTACTCTTTTGGGTTTTATATTGTACTTATGTTAAAACGGATTCGCCTACTATGTCAATATGTTTTTACACGATAATGCATCACAATAGTTTCTTTCCTCTATTTATTCACGCTGCTTATGCTCGGTTTTAAACAACGCCAAATCTTCATTAAGCTGCTTATCATCTATGCGTCTTTTTGATTTATAGATCAAAAAGACGCATACATAGGTCAATATCAGATATGCTGCAAGTCCCAAGGTCATGGGTATTTTGTGGTCAAACCAGTTAAATACATAGGACAAAACGCTGTAAATACAGGTACACACTGCTATTCCCAAGATTTCTTTTGCCCCGAGAGAATCTGCCTCGTCAAAATTCCACAAAAGATAAACCTGAATATATCCAATAAAGTAGCAGGTAAAGATCATCTCAGACATATGTAAAATGCTGGCATCAAATACGCCCATACAGATTCTGTATACACAGTAAAAGAACAAAATAGCAAAGAAATACAGGCAGGCCTTGAATTCAATGCCTATTTCTTTTGTCAGATATCTCTCCCACAGAGTCGTTCTATTCTTATCTCCCATGATCATCACCTCCTAAGTATCCTTCTAAACTCAGATGCATATGTTCTCGATATGAGGATATGCTCTCCTGATTCCATCGTCGCATCTATACGGTTTGAAGAAAGGCTTTTTAGTCTGTCCACCTTTTCAATGTTTAGGATCATGGATTTACTGCATCGGAAAAATCTATCGTCATTAAGATCTTTGAGCACTCCTGAAAGAGTTCCATCCAACCTCACGACTTCTTTTGAAGTGTAGGCGAATACCTTGTCATCAACAGATTCAATATAAAGAATGCTATTGGGAATGACAGTGACAGTTTCCCCGTCGCTTTTTCCCAATAGCTTCGTATCATCTTCGTTTAAGACCTCCAGGATTTTCTTTATCTTTGGGGTCTTCTCCTTATATCTGAGGATTATTTCATCCTCTCCTGCTAAAATTTTCTGAATATCTATTTTCATACCCGCTCTCTCGCCGCTTTACACCTACTTTCTCCTTAATTATACCGCACAATCCCAAATTCTGTGCATTCCCCAATCACTTTCTCATGAAATCCGCAATAAATGTGTATTTCAGCAACTTAGTTCAAGAGGTTATCAAATTCAGCGATAAGATCATCGATTGCCTCGATGCCTACAGAGAGACGGAGAACCCTGTCATTGATGCCGTTTTTATCAAGAAGCTCCTTTGGAACGTCAGCGTGAGTCTGGGTTATAGGATAAGTGATAAGAGTTTCGGTCCCGCCAAGGCTTTCGGCAAAGTAGATAAGTTCCACATTACTCAGGATCGATTCCACCAGTTCTTTTGACTCAACCTCAAAGGTCAACATCGCGCCAAATCCCCGGGCCTGCTTTTTCATGGTCTCATACCCCGGGTGCTCGGGAAGTCCCGGATATATCACCTTTGTAACATTCTTTTTGGTCTTCAGATACTCGGCCAGCCTAAATGCATTTTCAGAAGCCCTGTCCATCCTGATTGCCAGCGTCCTTATTCCCCTGAGTATAAGCCAGCTGTCAAAGGGTCCAAGACAAGCCCCTGTTGTTTTATAAATAAACCTTAACCTATCGTCAATTTCTTTGTCCTTAACTATGACAAAACCACCGATAGTATCATGATGGCCTCCCAAAAACTTAGTTCCTGAATGGATTACAATGTCAGCGCCTAAATCCAGGGGATTCTGGTAATAGGGCGACAAAAAGGTATTATCAACAATCAAAAGGACTCCGTTTTCATGGGCCTTTTTTGCAATTTCTTCTATATCAGAGACATTCATCATGGGATTTGTCGGAGTCTCAAGATAAATCGCCTTCGTATTTCCCGTAATGAGAGGGCCTATATCTTCACGGCTTAAATCTGCGGTAGAAAAAAGAAGACCGTTTTTCTTACTGATCTCATTAAAGAGCCTTACACTGCCGCCATAGAGATCCGCATCGATGACAAAGTGATCCCCCGGGGAAAAAAGCTCCATCACTGTAGCAATTGCAGCCATTCCGCTGGAAAAAGCCATCGCATCGATCCCATGCTCAAGTTTCGCAATAACACTCTCCAGCTGCTGTCTTGTGGGATTCTGCATTCTGGTATAGTCAAAACCGGTGCTTTCGCCAAGGCCCCTGTGGGCAAAGGTTGCTGACTGATATATGGGAAAGCTCAGTGCTCCCCACTGATCGACTATAGTACTGTCAGATAACTGGCATATGGTTTCCACCTGATATCTACAATCACAGCCTCCGTTACTATCATCTTTTCTCATACACAATGTCTCCTCATCCATGCTGTTATTCATATATGGCGATTCATTCAGCTGTTCTTTATTGCCTCATAAAGCCTGTTCATGGCCAGTTCCAAGGTAGATCTGGGACATGCTATATTTATCCTTTCAAAAAGAGCTGTTTCTTTTCCAAAAATGCTACCAGGATCAAGCCATAGCTTCGCCTTTTCTAAAACAATATCTTTTAACTCATTTTTATCCCGGGTAACACCTGAAAAATCAAGCCACACAAGATATGTTCCCTCCGGCTCCACCAGCTTAATCTCCGGAAGTTTCTCTTTCAGGAACTCTCTAATATAGGAAACATTTCCCTCAAGATATTCAATAAGCTCATCCAGCCACTGATCTCCTTTTTCGTAGACTGACTTTGTGGCAACCAGGCCCAGAATATTACTCTGGCTGTAGCCTGCCGCTTCATTCTCTCGCCTGAATCTTTCCCTGACATCCTTATTTGGAATAATGATGTTGGCCACCTGAAGCCCTGCAATATTAAAGGTCTTACTGGCCGATGTTCCCAGTATTAGCCTTTCTTTGTACTTATCATCAAGCCCGGCAAAAGAGATATGCTCATGCCTCTTATAAACAAAATCAAAATGAATTTCATCGGAAAAAACATATACACCGTGGCGATAACAAATCTCAGCCAGTCTTTCCAGCTCCTGCCCGGTCCACACTCTTCCCACGGGATTATGAGGGCTGCAAAGAAGGAACAATTTAACATCGTTATTCACGATCTTTTTCTCAAAATCTTCAAAATCAATAGAATAACACCTGTTTTTGTAAACCAGCTGATTATTCACAGCTTTCCTGTTATTGATCTCTATCATTTCCAGAAAAGGATAGTACACCGGCTGTTGGATCAGCACATGGTCTCCCGGCTCCGTCAATGCTCTGATGGCCGTTGCAATTCCGTAGACGACCCCCGGCACCACTGTGTTCCATTCATCCTCTATTTCAATGCCATGCCTGCGCTGCAGCCAGTTTCGAAGGGCGGCCTTGTAATCCTCTTTTGGATCCGTATAGCCAAATATCCCGTGGCGTACCCTTTCCTCTATATCCGATAGAATCTCTTCCGGGAGCTTGAAATCCATATCCGCAACCCACAATGGAAGCAAATCATCTCTGTTTTTTCGCTCCAGCCCAAAATCCCACTTAAGGCAACTGGTATTTCGTCTGTCATAATACGTGTCAAAATTGTATTTTCCCATATCTGATTCTGTCGACCTTTCCGCCTTCAGCATATACCGGCATTGCAGTTCTAATATCCGCATTTAAAATAATTGCTCCGGAGCGAATGAGCCTCGGAGCAACCATTTATGTTATGAAAAAGAATACTTATCAATCTGCAAAAAGAGGTGTTGACAGATATCTGTCTCCTGAATCAGGAAGAAGAACTACGATGTTCTTGCCCTTATTCTCTTCTCTTTGTGCAAGGATTGTAGCAGCCTTAAGAGCAGCACCTGATGAGATTCCTACAAGGATTCCCTCTGAGATTGCAAATCTCTTGCCCTCTGCAAAGGCATCCTCGTTGTCGATAGCAATAACCTCATCGTAAACCTTTGTGTTAAGAGTCTCAGGAACAAAGCCTGCGCCGATACCCTGGATCTTGTGAGGACCTGCAGTTCCCTTTGTAAGTACCGGGCTGCTGGCTGGCTCAACTGCAACGATCTTAACATCAGGATTAAGTTCCTTTAAGAATTCACCTACACCGGTTACTGTTCCGCCTGTACCAACACCTGCAACAAAGATATCTACCTGTCCGTCTGTCTGCTTCCAGATCTCAGGGCCTGTGGTTGATCTGTGGATTGCAGGGTTTGCAGGGTTTACAAACTGTCCAAGAATGATTGAACCTTCAATTTCACTGTTGAGTTCTTCAGCTTTGGCGATAGCACCCTTCATTCCCTTTGCGCCTTCTGTGAGAACGATCTCAGCGCCATATGCCTTAAGAAGATTTCTTCTCTCTACGCTCATGGTATCAGGAAG
>JAEEGL016767502.1_pt1 | contig 12026 bp, 8 predicted proteins | sample 9134231 | NCBI WGS metagenome assembly JAEEGL01 (sample SAMN16246548, study PRJNA631951) | gut metagenome | biome: gut microbiome; feature: rumen; material: fiber-attached | host: Bos | place: Iran: Karaj | collected 2018-10
AGCTCTATGTCGGTCCTTATGGTTGGAAGTTCACCACCGTCTGCAAACATTCTCTTCATACCTGAAATGCTCTTCTTTGGCTTGCTTGAATAGAACTCAATCATGTCAGACAGGTCTAGCTTCTTCTTCTTTGAGTTGATGTAGTAGAGAAGGTCACTGTTCTGTGCGGTTGTGCGTCTGTTGGTAATAAATTCTCCACCTTCCACTTCGGCATGTCCACCAAGAACCTTGACACCACCCTGAGCATGGCTTCTTCCCTGAAGCAGACCACCATCAGCATACTTCCTTGGCTTGTTTGCGATAATTGCTGCCATCTGTGCTGCTCCCATTGCCGTTGCTGCTGCTATCATTGGAACTGCTGGAATGGGCCACTTGTTTATTGCTGCTGATGATATTGCAAGGGCTGTATTGATTGCTGCTGTGAGTTTGCTCTGGTTCCACTTCCTCATCTCATTGTCATACTCCAGCTTCTCTCTCTTCTTGTCAAGTTTCTCCCTCTCCTTCTCCATTCTCTTTTCCTGAGCGAGGGATTCCCTCTGTGCTGCCATCTGAGCGTTCAACTGGTCAATCAGGTGTTGTCTCCTGTCTCCCCTTGCAGTTGCAAGTTCGTCCTCTATTGAATCGACATCGTCCTTGTACTTCTCAGTGAGTTCCTTCTGCTTGTCGAGTTGCTTTTCCAGAGCCTCAGTCTGTTTCTCAATCTCTTCAAGCTGCTTCTCGAATGCTGCCTGATTGATTTCACCAATGGACTGGATGATTTGCGTCGCTGCCTGACCGATAATCTGCAACACATCGTTAATCTGTTTTGCAAGATTTAAAGGAAGTTCCTTAAGTTTTCCGTTAATACTTTCAAACCTTGTATTGACGCTTATTTCAAGACCGTTTAGCTCTTTCTCAATCTGTGCACGAGCCTCTGGTGTTATAAGACCATTTTTGAACTTTTCCTCCAGCTCTTTCCTTAGCAAGTCAATGTATCCAAGTGATGCAGAAGCAGCCATTTTCACCTCTTCGAACTGTTTCTTTGTTGCGTTGATATTGATGAACCCTAAAGAATTGTAAGTCGGCTGTTTGTTAACAATCTTGTCCATCTCAGTAAGGTATTCTCTGAGATTGCTTGTAAAATTGCGGAATCCTTTCTCTGTAAGTTCCATGAGTGTATCAGTTGTCTTTCTTTCAACTTCTACAATCTTGTTTGCATATTCATCTGCAAGAAGTGATTGCTCATTTATTACAGCCTCATATCTTCTCTGAAGTGCTAACAATTGATTATCAAGTTCTTTTATCTCTGCTTCATTTTTGGTGCTTTCTTTCTTTTTATTTGTTTCTTCTATTTCAGTACCAAGCTTGTTTGCCTCTGCAACAAGGGATTCGTTTCTAATCTTCTGTTCAGCAGCAAGCGCTTGTTTCTCATTTTCAAGGCGTTTCTTGATATGTTCTTCATATATTCTGTTAACCTCATCCATGTAAGCCTTTTCACCAGCCATTCTTGCTGAAAGACTGTTTGTCAAGACAGTTGCCTCATCTTTCTCATATGCCTCGAAAACGTTGCCATACCTCATTGCGAGGTCATATAGATTACCATAATATTCCTTCCAGATACCCTCTGCATATTCTATGGTATCTTTCATTTTCTTTTTATCAACCACACCTTCAGATATAGCATCCTGCCATTTATCAAGGAACGTTCCCATTTCACTATTGCTGGCATTGGCTCTCATGAATTCTTTGAGATAGTTGAAATATTCGTCATATTCCCTCTTTGACTCTGCTATGCTCTTTTGCCTGAGACCATCGATGATATCATAAATCTTCTTCATTTCCTCAGCACCAATCTTGTAGGACTGAATTATGTTCTTCAATTCTCCTGATGACACTGGCTGAATGAATGCAGGACGAGCCTTTAACTTGTCCTCGATAATCCTGTTGAGATTATCTATTTCATTCTCAACTTCCTTTATGGTGTTCTCGTCGATGAGCTTCGTGGTATCGATACCATATTTCGTCAATATGTCCTCTCTCTGTTGCTCATAGAGCTTGTTCTGCTCACCAATCAATTTCTTGATGGTTTTATCTTGGCCTTTATAGTTTTTCTCAATCTCTTCTATTTTCTTCTTGTTGTTGACTTTTAACTGTGCCAGTTCCTTTGAGAGGCCGTCCCTCATCATTTCAAGGGTCATGTTTGTCAGGTCCTCCTCTGCCTGCTTTGCGAGGTCAATCCTTTCCGTGGTTACTTTAGAGCCTTTTGCCCTCTTTCTTTCGTTTTCTTCTCTTTCAGCTCTCTCGTCTTCCCACAGTTTTCTCTGAAGTTCTCTGTATTCGTCACTACCTTCTTTCACAAGAGCCATCTGTTTCCTGTAGTACTCCTGTGTCCTCTGGTGAGACTTTCCATACTTGGCCTCCTCATCCTTCAATAGTTCCTCATTTGCTTTTTTCTGTGCTTCCTTTACCTTCTGGTTATGCTTTTCCTGCTGTCTTTCATTCTCCTTATGATAGCCCTTCTGATAGTTTCCAGCGACGTTGAACGTCTTTTTAAGGCCATCGCCTATTATCTTAGGTATCTCGCCGAAATTTCCATTTATGACAGCCTGAATGGTCTTTACAAGTGTTGCAAGGGGCTGTATCATAAAATTGGCAATGGCTGAGCCAACACCAACTGCAATAGCCCTGATATTATCGAACCATGTTGACAGATTCTTGAGTACTGGGACAGTATCTGTAAGCCATTTATAGATATCCTTCCAATAGGTGATGAGAGTTGCTACTGCCGATATTACAAGCCCTATGCCTATTGCCTTTAATGCAAGGGACAGAGCCTTTGTAGCGACAGTTGCGGCACCCGTGGCTGTTGCCTGGGCTGTCTCTGCTGCTGCAAGCGACTTTGATGCCGTTGCACCTGCGGTTGTAGCCTCATTGAGCGTCTTCTGAGCCTTGGAAGCACCAGTAAGCTTGCCGACAAACGAGTCTATCATGCCATTGCCCTTGGACAACCAGCCCATTAAACCTTCACCAGTGTTCATCTGCTGGTTTAACTGTTCAAGTCCTTGCATGACGTTCTGCAATGCAACGAGCTTCTGTATGGTCTTTTCTATTTCAGAATCATCGATGTCGAACAATGCACTTATACCTTGCCCTACTGATGCAATGGCCGTGAACGACTGCATGGTATCAAGAAGATTGTCCATGACATTTGATGATGCTGACAAATCCTTTATATCAGACCTCACTTGTTGTAACGCCTTTCTCAAATCCTGAGCACCTTCAGCACCCTTTGGGAGGTTAAGCAACTCATTTCCCAACTCCCTTGCAGCCTCCTTTGCACTGTTAAATTCTCTTGTGGCACCGCCAACCTCAATGGTATATTTCTTAATACCCTCACTCACACCGTTTGCATAGTTACCCACATTCCTACCGAATGTGCCATATGCCTGCTCCATCTCCTTCAGTTTGTTGGTGAGTTCATTGGCCTCAGTCGTCAGTCTGTTGATTGACTGGGTATCACCCAAATCTGTGTTGTGCAGAACGGTCTTTATGTCTGCGAGACGGGCTTTCATGCCCTGCATGGTGTTCTCATATGCCTTGCCCTCCAGATTCGCCTGAGCGAGGTTATTCTTCTGCAACTCGTTTATTTGCTTGAACTCGCTTTTCTGTTGTAAGAGTATCTGGTATTCATCCTTCCTTGCTGCGATTATCTTATCCTCCTGATTGATAATCTGCCTCCTCAGTTTTTCCTCTGCATCGAGTTCCTTTGACGCTCCTCCAGAGGCTGAGATATTGATGTTCCTCTTGGAAAGGTTACCAATTCTCTTCTCAAGGTTATCCAGTTGTTTGTTAAGGCTATTAACGGCATCAACACTTTCTTTTACACCATTGATGACTATTTCATAAATTTTCTTTCCGTCTGCCATTTTTAAAATGATTATTTGTTTTTTAATATTATTAACTATATATTTGTACTAAATTAAACATATCTATGAGAGAAGATTGGAAGAAAATTGATGAATTTGACTGGTGTTTTATATCTACTAATGGAAAATGTTATTCTACTAAGACAAAAAAACTACTAAAACCACAGAAATACAGTAACGATTACTGGTTTTATGCCTTTAAGGTTGGTGGAGAACAGTTTACAAGGTCTATTCATAGGCTTGTGGCAACAGCATTCATCCCAAACCCTGAAAATAAGCCTTGTATTGACCACATCAACGGAGATAAAAGTGATAATAGAATAGAAAACCTTAGATGGTGTACCTATGAGGAAAATATGGCGAACCCAATAACAAAGAAAAGAATTTCAGAAGGACAAAAGAATAGCGAAAAGGCGAGAAACGCTTCAATAGAGAACTTCAAAAAGGCATCATTGTCAAACCAAAAGTGTGTCTATAAGTATTCTTTGGACGGTGTCTTTATAGAAAGATATAATTCTTTGGAAGAAGCAGGTAAAGAAAATAATTGTTTTCCACAAAACATATCAAGATGTTGCAGAGGGGGGAGAAATACATGTAAGGGCTACAAATGGAGTTATAATCCACTGTAGCCCTTTCTTTTAACCAACCTTCTTTATCATTTTAAGCTTTGCAGGGTTATAGTTCGTTGGGTCAAAACCAATAATCTCTGCAACAATGTACAAATCCTCATCGAAGTGTACCATTGCACCGTTTTTGAGGTCGTTGTATTCCTGTGGGTTGAGATATGCATCCACCTCCACATAGTTGCTTGCAAGGTATGCTTTTGTGTTGAAATATCTCAGAAGGCTCTTCTCAGTGGTCTTGTATGAGAGATTTATGTTCTCATCATTGCTGTTCACAGGAATATATATCTGTATTCTCTCTGTGGGCTGTGAGTCAAGCCATACAAATGCAGTGTCATAGACAGGTCTGAACCAGAACCTTTGCGATAATGAGTAGCCGTCGTGCTGCATGGACTCATCATAGGAATAACCGTCAATCATATATGTGAATTTTGACAGTACTGGCATTCTAAGGCTGTGCTGGTTTCCACTCTCCGTGTTGTTCTGGTCCACTTCCTTCCAGACAAAGTTGTCATACCATGTATATGAGAATGGAAGCGTTATATCTGATGTCTCAGTCACATATGTATCATCGTTAAGTTCTATGATGCTATAGCCCCTGTCTGCATAGTCCTTCCAGTCTGGCTGGTTAAGCATGGACTGTGGCTGTACCGACCTTTCAAAACCCCATTCATCCTCGTCAATCTTGTATTGGACTGACATTGACTTCGGGTATTCAATCGCCTCACTGACAGCCTCAGAAGTGTTCACCCTGTTGTCAAGTTCCACTGCATATGTGTTGTATTGTGGCTGGTTCTTGACACTATCAATCCAGATATTCTTTCCATCCTGTCTTATTTGCAGGTTGAAAGCCTTTTGCACACCGTCTATGAATGAAGATATTGTCGTTTCCTCATTCAGGAAGTTTGTCACCTTCAGGTCATAGTCGAACTGTGACGGTGATGTGTAGTTGTAACCCTGATACCTCAGGAATGCCATGGAATTTGGCGATGCAGCCTCTATTTTTAGCTCTATCGTGTTATTTGTCGAGTAGTTGACAGATGTACCAGCCGTGTTCTCATAAGCCCTCTGAATGGCAAACAACTCAAGAACATCGTCCTTGTTGAGCCATACCATACATGACAGTGTTCCGTCCATTGATGTCTGGTTGACGTTAAGTGAAAGCACTGGTGCGTTTGTCCAACTGTTATAGCCATAGTCGCTGTTCTTGTAGACTGTCGTTCCACTCTCAACAACCATCTTCTTGTAGCCTACAGCCTCGCCTGTTCCATAGTAGCCAGTCTTATAACCACAGTTATAGAAGGCGAAGTTCTCAATTGATGATGATTTTGACCATGAATAGCCGTTCTTCATGACACTTCCAGTTCCTCCGAGGAATGATGAGAAGCCACAGATGAAATTATCGGCAACCGCTTGGTCAAATCCCATTATTTCACCGTCCATTGGCACATATCCAAGCACTGTGCTGGTGTAGTTTCTTGGTGTGGTGCTTCCTCGCCATCCACTAAAACTGCTTGTCCCACCACCACTTCTTGAACCTCCAACAGTGGATGCATTTCCAGTTGAAGCACCTCCAAAGTTGCCGTTTCCCCTTCTTGATGTCGATTTCACCGTCAGGTCGTTTGTCTTTGTCGCCTGTCTTGACGAATATGGGTCTTCATGAGGGAAACAGGTGTCCCAGTTCCTGATGTTCGACTGTCCGTTGTAGTTTGTGACCTGTGTCGGGTTTCCGTTGATGTATTCCTTGTTATGCTTTCCCTTGATGAGTTCACAGTTGTCATTATAGTTTCTTACCAATTGTATCTCAATGGGTGTGCTTTCAAGGAATGATGGTGTTATTGTGAAGTTCTTCTGCTCAATGTCGTTTCCCGAACCTCCGTTTGTAATAACGTTCTGCATGACTGTCAGGTTTCCAGTGGTTGTCAGCCTTGAAGATACCTGCAAGTCAATCTTGTAGAAACCGTCTGCTGGAATGACGATGAGCTTTTCATTGGGGTCATACATATATGTGTCGTTGATTGACGTTGAACCGCTTTTGAGGATGTCATAAATCCTGATGTTCTCCCAGTTCCATGCCTCTACAGTCTTGTCGTTGGTCTGTCCTCCGAACTGTCCCCTTGCATTAAACACATCGAAATATGGGAACTCAAGTTCCTGTTCATAGCCGTTTCCGCTTGTTGTCATGGTTGTTGCCAGTTGGACCTTTCCAAATCTTGGGTTTCCGAGATTATACACAGGAACCTGCTCTGATGCAAGGTTGGTTGACATGAAAACCTCTGATAATATCGGGTCTGTGAATGTGTCACCATGAACGGTGTAGCCCTTCCACTCGAAAGCCTTCCTGACGGTCTCCATCATGTTCAATGAAGGGTAGAAACTCTCAACCCACCACTTATTATACTTGTCTATCTCGAACTTGCTGGTGTATGTGTTTGCAACCTCGTCCTTTGACACTGGCTCCTTCTGGAATGCACCATAAGAGACAAGTGGGAATGTCACCTTCGATGTGTTGTCGGAATTCATGGCGTTGATTGTGGTTGCACCGTCGAATGGCACAAACCAAGGAATCTCTGTCAGCTTTGAATCACCGAATATCTCGTCAATGCTGTTCATCTTCACCTGAACAAGGTTCACATTATATTGCTTTCCCTCATGTCCCTTCACAACAAGACTTCCATGAAATATCTCCTTACCATCTGCATATACCTGTGCATTATACCTCACATTGAACTTGTTGAGCTTTGAGAGGTTGTTGGCATAGTTGAGAATCCTGTCGTTCTTAGGTGTGGATGGAAGCTTGAATGAGAATGAGTAGTCCGCCTGAGACGATGAAATCTTCACTGGGTCGAACAGTGTGTTGTTCAGTCTCAGGTTAAGGCTCCTCTGGTCCTCCAGTTCCAGCTTCTCACCGTTTGCATATATTTCTATTAAATGTTCACGATATAACATTTGTAAATATTTTTAAATCAGATTATTGAAGGCTCCATGCTGTAATGGTACTTGACCGTCGCCTCATATATGTCGTTCTGGTTAACCTCGTCAACGCTTACACTGTCGAGTATGATTGCATATGTCTCACCGTTGATGACAGTCCACACATCAGGACTCTGGATAATGTCATTAAAGACATATTTGCCGTCATTCTCGAAGAGATGTGACTTAAGTGTGACCGAGTACTTCACGTTATTGTCATAAATCTTCTCAAGTTCATTCCTAGGGTCATCATAATAGTCATAGATTGATTTCTGGTAAGTTGATAACTCAAAATCCCTCGTCTCACTCCTCTGTCCCGTGAAATCGAAGAATGAGACGCCTCCATATGAGTTCCTCCAGTATATCCTCTGGCTGTATTCAGTCATCGTCACGGGTCTTATCACATTGTACCTTATTGTATTGCCGCCTATGACCACATCGATGTAGAATGCCTGATTAAGCATGCTTTGCTGTAGTTGTATGTTAAGGTCAACCAGCAGATTTGACGAGCCTGTACTGCTCCACGTCACTGTCTGTGTGTTGAATGTATTGAATGCACTGTCCTTGTAATAGATTGTGATATTGCCTCCAGAGTTGTTTCCCCTGTAGAAGGAGATTGGAATGGAAGGCTCATAGATGTACAGCAGCATGTTGTTATGGAATTCCCTGCTCTCACCACGTGACATGTTCTGTGCGATGTTCAGGATGGTGTTGTCGAGGTATTTTGCACCCTGATTGACCATGTAGCCGACACTTGTGTAGTTGCCAGTTATGGTTCCGAGAAGGCTTATCACACCGTCCCTCTCAAGTCCTCCGACGCTCCTTACCTCGAATGAGTATGGAACTGCGCTTCCTATCTTTGAGAATGTGGTAAGCACTGGTGACAGGTCGAAAGAGCACTCTCCTTCATAGTAGTTCTTCTCAAGAGTCGTGATGTATTTGTCGCCAGAATATATGTCAACGTCAATCTTGCTCCTGTACAGTTGCGAAGACGTCTGTCCCTCCTGATATCCCACATTCAGGTATGGCATTGGTATGTTGGTCTCGAAATATTCCGAGAAGCCTCCTGCGAACATCTCTCCAATAACCTTGTTTGCGATTGTAACCATTGCGCCCTGCACCCTCACGTTGTAATTTGCTGATATTGTAGGACAGTTCCTGAGTGCCCTTGCAATGCTGTATGCCGTGTCAGACGGGTTGGGCATGACTACAAACAGCTTGTTGAATGCTCTTGCTGGGCTAATCACGTTGGTGATTGTCTCTCCGAGGAATGTCAGATAGTATTGCCCGTCGTTCATGGTCCCGATGTAGAAATTATCTTTCACTGTCAGGTACACAGTTGCATTTATACCTTCGTTCTCCTCTCTTATGGTGAGGATGTTAGGCACATCTGTAAAAGTGATGATATCCGATGGATTGTTCAATCCGTTATATGTTATGTTCATTCGTTAAAATATTTTGTTAAGTCACTTATTATTGCCTCGAAGAGGGTGTCGAACCAGTCATCGATGTATGCATCAAGTTCTGGTATCATCTTTGTCAAATCCCCATCGTCTGTGTAGACCATGAAAGGTCTTGCCTTGATTCCGTTATTCCAGATATTTGTAAGGACAGCCCACACAATCTGGTTTTGGCTCATATTGCCGAACCTGATGTTCTTTTTTCTCACCCATTCATTAAGGTTCTGGACGAACTGGTGGAATGTTCCGTTATAATTGCCCGTTCTCTTCCATCCCCTTGATATAAACTCCCAATAGGCATTGATTGAGAGGGCAACACCGTTCTCAGTGGTCGTTATCTCAATGCTTTTCTGCAAGTCCGAACCCTCAAGAGTATTGCTGCCAGTTCTGGGATTGACACCATATCGCTGTATTCTGTCCTCCAGCATCTTCTTCATCTCATCTGCAAGTTCCTGCAATGCCTCTTTCAGTTCCATTTAGCACCTCCTATTCGGTTTAAGACTAATGGGTTTAATGTCAATGTCACCAGTCTCGTCAACATCAATATCAATGTCAGCATCCTTCTCTGGTTCATATGGCTCTCCGAAATGTTCATCTAACTCACAGAGGTTAGTAAAATCTGGAACCTGCAACACTATGGACACCTTTACACCTGCATTATTCTGTCCTGTATAATGACTTAGTGTTAATATGCTATAATCATACAAAGACAGAATGCCATAGTACTTCTCCATGTTATCGAGATAAGCAAGAGTGTAGAGTGCAACGTCATAACACTGGCTCTGCGTGTCAAGAATGTCTTCTGGTGTATCGTTCTCTGGAAAACCCAAGATATACAGGTTAAGTTCTATCTTTGCAATGTGTTGCGTGATATTCATCTGTAGGAATGAAACATCATCAAGATAGGCTTGCAGTGTCTTATGGTTGTGCTGTGCATTGTTAAGGTCATCACCTGAATATCTCACGAAGTTTACACCTTTGAAACGGCTCAGTACATCAATTATGATGTTTATCAGTTCTTTATACATCTATTTCTTGTTTTTTAATTTTATTATCTATATACTTGTATCAAATTACTTTAATTAAACATATGCAAAAGAGATGAAAAAGTATTTAGCAGATTATAACAGATATTCATTCAAATCAGAAGATGATTGGGGAGACTATGATAATGGCAATTATAGAAGGCCATATTTCAATAAACTGGGTTATTCGTCACATTCTTATTTATGTAATGATGGAAAATTTCATACTATGTCTGAGCATACAGTAAAATGGGAGTATTTTAATGGGAAAATACCAGAAGGTTTTGAAATTGACCATATTATTCCTGTATCGAATGGTGGGACAAATAAATTATCAAACCTAAGAATAGTAACTCATGAAGGGAATATGAACAATAAAATAACACTTAAAAAAAATCAAAGAAAGTACTCAAGATGAAATCAGAAATAAAAAAATATCAACAGCATTGAAAGGAAGGAAACAAACAAAGGAACATGTTGAAAATGCAGCCAAAGGACATCGGAAAACAGTATATCAATATGATTTGGACAATAACTTAATTAAAATTTGGAATAGTCCGTCAGAGGCTACTGAAAATGGTTTTTGTTATGGAAATATTACCAGATGTTGCAGAGGAGAAAGAAAAACACACAAGGGCTACATATGGTCTTATGAACCACTGTAGCCCTTTATTTTAACTTCCCTTCATTGCTTTTCTCCTCTGTTCTTGCCATTTCTCTTCCTCTTCTTCCATTTCACCTTTCTTGATGGTATAAGTCAGGAACATCAACGTGTCTGTCAGATATTCTTGATAGACCTTAGGGATTTCTGTAAGCGTTTCAGACGCCAACTCAAATAATATTTTTTGCATACCCCAATCTTCGCTGAATTCTCTATATCGCTGGCTATGAGGTTTAGTTCTTCCTCCACCTGAGAAAACAGCAGGGAAGGTGTCTCTGATAGTATGTAACAATTCAAAAAAAAACTAATACAAGGTAATATCTTGGTTATCGGTGCATTCTCGAACATCTTTATCCTGTCCTCCAAAATCTCATTTTCGAATTTCGAGTCAAATATCTCACCGTCTTTTCTACAAAGAATACCCAATATTGCTGCATAATTTGCGGCATCATGCTTCACGACATTATCAACCGCTGTGTATTCGCCCATCTTCAATTTATTCATCACATTAACTTGATAAACCACACCGTCCAGTTCAATCTTGTTTGTAGGTTCCGCTGTGTTTGGCTGTTCATTCAAAAACTGTAGTTTTTCAAGTATAGTTTCTAAGAACTCTGTTGGCAACGTCATGACAAAATCTCTGTCCTTATCAATCATCACTGACACAATGTCAATTATATTGATTTCGTCATTATTTTTGCTATAAATATTCTCAAGTTGCTTGAATTTCTTAAGTGATATTTCATCCCAACTTGTCGGTACTTTAATTTTCCCAAAATCAATTATACTATCTTCCATATATTATCTTAATGTATTGTTATTATTCCTTATAAATGAAAGGTTATTTACTCCACTGAACTTGTAATCTTCCTTGCATTGCAGGGCTATTCCAAGACTGGTCACAGTATCGTCATGAAATGGCTCCTGTGCTGCATAGGTTATGTTTCCCGTCTTTGTTAATTTGTAGGTGAATGTGGACATTTCAGAATAGAGCAATTTGTTCTCCCTCTCGAAGTGTAGTGTTCCATTTGCCACACCTACAGCTATAAGGCCTATGTAATCCTTCTTTGTGGGATTGGTCGTTTCGAATGTGTGGAATGATGATTTCTTCCTCAGTTGCTTCTTGATTTCGTTTGCCATGACCTCACCTATGCTGTTGCTCTCTATATATGTTGCCACAGGGTCTGCCTTGTTGATGATTGCTGCAATCTGTGAATATTTGCTGTCCAGTGTACCGTCAATCTTGTATTGTTTAATCTCGTTGTGTGTGTTCACCAGTGTGACAATGGTGTTATCGTCTCCTACTGATGACGGGTCAATGCCAATCCAGCACTTGTCATTCCTGTACTTGTCAATGTCGAAACACCGCTCATAATCAG
>JAEEGL016913680.1_pt1 | contig 12026 bp, 7 predicted proteins | sample 9134231 | NCBI WGS metagenome assembly JAEEGL01 (sample SAMN16246548, study PRJNA631951) | gut metagenome | biome: gut microbiome; feature: rumen; material: fiber-attached | host: Bos | place: Iran: Karaj | collected 2018-10
CTTCAGGATCCATAACTATACCATTAATGATACAGCCCTCTGGCGCAACCGACGAATAAACTGCCTGGAGCGTTCCTTTTTTCCCACGTTTTCCAACAGCAACCTGGACTATTTGATTGGAAAAATATACACTTACACTCATTTATCTACCTCTGCTTTATAAGTCTGCTTTATTAGTCTACCTCTATTTTCCTTGATCTGCGATAGTCTGATACGAACCATAAATAGGTGTAATTACCGCAATCATGATAAATCCAACCACAACTGCCATTACAACAATCATAACCGGCTCAACCATGGCAACCAACTTCTCGATTGCTATCTCGCTATCGTAATCCATCTGATCCGCTATTGAAACAAGCATAGAATCAAGTGCTCCGGTCTCCTCACCTACAGCAACAGATGATGGAAGCTTCTTTACAAAGCCATCTATCTCGGCAAGTGCATCCGAAAGTGCCTTACCTGCTCTGATTTCAGCTATCATATCATCAAACTGACTTTCTATATAAGTATTACCAATTGTTGTCTTGGCTATCTGGAGACATGTGACAATTGGAATACCCGCACTGTACATACTTGCAAGAGTTCTTGAAAATCTTGCTGTATAAATGATCTTTCTGAGCTTTCCTATCTTAGGTATATGGAGCTGAACCCTATCCAGCCACAGCCTTACATCCGGAAGCGATGTAACTACTTTAATAATAATAAACAAAATAATCGCAAAGAATATAAGCAGATACCATTTATTAGCAACGAAATCACTTATTCCCATCAATATCTCTGTAGGAGCAGGAAGCTCATCCATCTGCTCAAACATTCCACTGAACTGAGGAAGTACAAATCCCATGATAACGATAAGTACAACAACTATCAGAACTCCAAGTATCTTAGGATAAGTTGTCGAGCTCTTTATCTTCTGCTGGAGCCTATACTCTTTACTGTAATACTCAGCCATATTTGCAGCAGTCTGATCCAGATTACCACCTGACTCAGCACTTCGCATCATATTGATAAACAAAGTCGGAAATGTATCGCCCTGCTCATCCATCGCATCTGAAAGAGTCATTCCGGAACGTACAAGTCTTAGAATATCGGCATATATCTTTCGCTCGTTTTCTTTTATCGACTCATCCTCGGATATGATTCTAAGTGCTTTTACAAGAGTAACACCGGCAGCAATAAGCTTACTTAAGTTCCTTGCAAAATCAGCTACTCTGTCGTACTTGAGTCTCTTAGATGCTCTTCTAACCTTCTCATCTTCCTTGGAATCAAGAAGCATAAGGCCTTCATTTTTCAGTTTTGTGTGTAGCTCTTCGACATCCGCCGCCTTCTGATATCCGGAAATTACCTTTCCTTCAGAATCCTGAGCTTTGTACCTAAAGGTTCCCGCCATTTTTCTTTCCCCTCAAAATATAATAAGCCACCTTTTATTGTAAATGCAAAAACAACTTATGTCAACTATTTGTCTCTTTGTCACCATTCCCTCTGAGCTTGTCATACAAGATATAAAGCGCTGTTACTATGACGCCCGATAAGAGGAATGCCAGCAACGCCCATAGATTTATTCCTATACAAAGTGTACATACCACCGCTGATACACCACCAAGTATCTCTACAATAGTGTATCTCGCAGATATCTTCGCTCCGCAATACCTGCACTTTCCTCTGAGACTCACCCAAGAAATGATAGGAATCAGATCCTTTCTGGCCAGCTCATGCTTACAGGTAGTACACATTGACTTTCCGAAAGAAAACTGCATCCCTCTCGGAAGTCTGTAAATAATTACATTTAAAAAAGAAAAGATACTTGCGCCGATTGCAAAGAAAATGATTTCTATCAGCGTCCTGGCAACAATTATTTGAAATAACCAGATGTCCATCTCCTGCTCCCTAAACGCTAATCTATATCATCGTCATCATCAAAGGTATATACATTCATACGATAATCAACAGTCCACTTGACCTTACCATTTACCTTCGTAAATGTGACAAAGTAACCATCCTTTGTATAGGTCATTCCGGTCAGCTCATGTAGCTTGTTATCATACGCGGTAATTCTATATGTACCCTTAACATCAATCAGCTCATTAACCTTTTCTACAGTTCCATCCTCCAAACCATACGGTTTATATGGATTATATATAGTTTTCTTTTCGCCATACATCTCAATATCCGCTGAGCGAAGCGCCACTCGGATATTTTTGGCCTCACGAAGAGCAGTCTTCGCATTTGCTCTTATCTTAAAAAACATAAAAACCGCTGTTCCGACTATAAGAGCAATCACAACGACTGCAATCCATTTTGCAACTTTTCTTAAACTTAAACGCGCTAGATCCATTGTCCCCCCAAAATCTTATGCCTTACTAAGAAGTCACTTTATTTCACACTTTTCATATTCTAATAACCAAAACCCTATATGATAAAAACCTTATACATCAAAACAATAATAGTCTATTCAGTATAATTATACATCTTTACCAATCGATATGCATAATAATCACCATATTCAGGGCTATGTACCTTCAGGAATACGCCAACCACGTCCTTTCCGTACGTACCCGGATTTGTAAGCCCAAATTCGGATGCCCTTCCGAATTCACCTATTTTATCTCCTCGAACAAAAAGCAATTCTTCTACTGTGTAATAGTTATAAACACTCTTATCGAACTTCCAGTTTGTCGCACTATATGATTCTCCAATCGGATAATAATAAACAATCAGCTCACCGGAATCTGCATATATCTTAACTTTCGTCCCTGTTTTATCTGATAAAATCACCGTATCACCCGAGTCAAGCGAACTACCGGAATCAGCTGTCGCCGAACTTTGAATTCTTAGGTTATCACTAACGGCATCTTTTTTATATTCTGAGCCATCTATTTCAGACTCAACTTTTTCCAGAATAATGTCCGTTACCTGTCTGGCATAGTTTTCTCGTTTAACTTCAAAGAACATTCCCGTTATCGTTCCGATTATCGCTGCAGCAGACACAAGGAATAAAGCCAGAAGCGCAAAACTGACAATCATTTCAATAAGAGTCATACCCTTATTCTTTATGCAGTTGTTTTTTAATCTCAACTTACATTTTTTCATATGCTTATTCCCCGTCCAAGCAATAAATTAATTACCCGGATATGTTTTATGCTCAAACATAATAGCTTTCGGTATTACCAGATTCTCACTGCTCACAGTCGAATCATCCGGATCGTAGGTATAGCAGTTCGCATCTATCTCTGTAACCCAGAGTTCAACAGCTGAATCTTCTTCAGGAGTTATATAAAAGAGCGGTCCCTTATATTTGCCATCACTTATTTCAACATTATCAGTTGTGTACTTTACGCGTTTTACCTTATCAAAACTAGCACCATCTTTAAGTTCCTGGCTATACAGGCATTTATTAAATGTCTGCATGATTCTGCCTGTGTCAACGGCACGCATCCTTAATTCCGACGAGAAAAATACAGTTCTGGTAAGAGCAACAAGAATAATCATAAGCACAACAAACGAGACAAGAACCTCCATCATAGTCGTACCCTTATCTTCATAAAGAACATGTTCTATTCTGTTTTTCAAGTTCTTTATCTTCCTCATTCAGACTCTCTCCCGTCAAAAATCCATCTCCAACGTTCAATAGGTTTTATAGTACAATTGTTACTATAAACAGAGTTTCCTCCGTAAGTCACTTCTATCTTACTCATCTCAGCTTCTTCTTCGGCATCATCTTCTTTATATTTTCTGATAGAGAGATGATATTTATTTTTTACTGAATAAGACTGGCTGGCAGATTCACATGTAATCTCCAGATACAGCCTGATGTCTGCTTTACCAGAAACAGACAGATTCTGAACATCTATATTCTTTAAAAAATTCAGTTCTTCATCAGTTTTGTTTTCCTCATACAAAGCCTCCGGCATCATCCAATAAGCTTTTATTTTAATCTCTCCCGGATATCCATCAATAGTAGAACTACCGCTTGGTATATAATTAGGATTTACCTTCATATTAAAGGTTTTTACTGCATCATTTGTTTTGTGTCCTTCCAGTGCAGGCTCATAAAAAGGCCAGTCACTTTGCATCAGATGGAATCTGAGATATATCCAAAAGTCACTGTTTATGTACGCCTGTGGATTCTTCTCATCATCCAGCTCCGCAGCCATAGCAGTACTCAGCGTGTTTGCAGCTTCCGAGCATTTTTTACTTGCAACCTTCTTATTCTGAGTAGCATAAAGAGTGTAGGACACAAGCAAAAGAGAAAATGTAAAAACCATGAGAACGGCAACGACAATAATAGCTACTACCATTGCCGCTCCACGGTTCTTATTCTTCGAAGAGATAACCATATATTCAGTTTTATTTACATTATTATCTAACATATATTATCCCTTTTCACTTAATCAAAATACTTAACTAAGGATCAACAAATACAGATTCCGTTCCCGGACCGAAATAATTCTGATCTTTTAAGAATGCATCCATAAACCACGAATCAAATGTATTGAATCTGGTTACAGCATTTACATCTGAATCATTTGGATCATTTGTAAAGTTCGCATAGCTTCCGGTAGTCAGATTATTCTGTACAATTCCACTCCTTGAATATGCCAAGTTAAACGAAGACTGACCCTTGTCATTCACAAGCAGCTGCTTTGACCAATGATCACTACTTACAGCCGTTTGCCAATCTACTTCATCCGGAGTAACCATATACGCACTTCCATCAGTGAAACCATCAACTGAAGGAGCAAAGCTGCTTCCTGATGTATCAGATATGCCAACTGCATTATCACGATCAACTATATAGCGTTCAGCATTATTCTTATCATACCAGGTGATTCCTCCAAAATACATCTGATTTGGCATATCTGTTTTTGGATTACCCTCTTTATCCATATAATTCATAAGTATTTCAATCTCAGTCAGTTTCACAGCACTACCCTCAAGTGTAGTTACCGGAATATCATCATAGAACGGAACCCATGTTGAAGTATCCCATGTTGCTTCAGGGAATGAGAACTTTCTATACCTATAAACCGTCTGTTCTTCTCCACCGCCATCCAAGTATGAAATTGCAACCATATAATCATATGATTTACCATTTGTAGCATCTGAATAAAGCCAGTAGAGCCTGATATAATTTGCTTCAAGACCACCAACAGGAGAATCCACATTGATGTGGACATCGTATTTTTTGGTAGTAGACTGATTAGAAAAATACCTACTGTTGTAGCTGCTTCTATTTAAAGGATTCAGAGGTTTCTTCTCGAACACGTTGAACTCATCATTCGCATCACCCTTAGTTAAATCGGCCATAACATCCATTCCATCAAGTCTATAAGCAGAAAAGAATATACGATTTTTATCTTCTTCAGTTACCGTGAGGTCTTCTGCGTTCACAGAATCTTTTATGTAGTGTTTTCCTTTAACATCTGTAAAATAAGCACAGCAATACTGAACCGTAATATAGCCACCATTATTTACATCTCTCACTCTGCTATAATCGAAATTCAAGGTAATACTGTAGATTTCCTTACCTTCAGGAGGAACTAACTTACAGGTCACTAAATTTTTATCCTGTTTTACAGTCGTAAATACCGGCTCCGAATCAACAAGCGCGCCGCTGGAATCTTTATATTTAAAGGTATACTCAAAGCCATATGTTTGATTTGATATCCAATTTTTACCTCCAAATACCAGATTGAATTCTCTCATCTTAACTCCACGTGCAGATGGAGATCCGGAATCATCACTCATGACATTATATGTCACACTAAACGAATTATCATATGTTCCCATGCTTACCTCAACAGGATCAGATTCTTCGTTTTTACCATATATCTGATTCATTTTGTTATTTGTAGAGCTAACATCAAAATATACACTTCCCACATTCTCGTAACTCACAGGAGCGGATGATCCACCCCCCTGATTATCTGAAGTATAACCTGAGATATAGAAATTATTTGTCAGGTCAGCTGACGCCATTGGAGCAACAGGATCGACTGCATCTACTTCATTTCTGTCTCCTGCTTCAAGATTATTAGTTATATCTCCGACTCCGGCACCGGCTATACCATACGTACTGGTAGTTCCATTCAAATCTCCGTAGTTACGGCAATATGTAATTATATCCTTTCCGCCGGCTTTAGAAACAATTCCGGCAGCGTCTTTTCCGGATATGTTACCCAGATTTACACACTTTGTTATCGCTGAATTCCTAATAATACTTGTATTACCACTTGTACCATCAGCAGCAGCAATACCACCTGCAAAGCCATCTGTAGAAGTGATATTACCTGTATTCTTACAACCAGCTATCACGCCATTTGAATTATAGTATCTGGCTGTCTCACCCTGTTTATCTAGTTTAATTTCTACATCCTTGCCTGATCCATCATAGGATATAGCTGTTACATTGGTTCCGTTAACACCTGCAAATGCACCTACTCCACCGCTACCATAATTAAAATCAGTCTTATTCTCGCAGTAAAGTATCCTTCCGGCATTAACCTCTGTAAGTCCTCCAAGGTATGTCGCTTCTGCGGCCGTATAATTTTCATTAGGACTTTGAACTTCATTCGTACAATTCTCTACAGTCATTCCCCTTGGAATTCTACCTATAACGCCACCGAGATAAGCAAACTTATCTGTGTTTGCACCACCCTCGAGTTTCATCTCATTAGCAGTTGCAGCACTAACTGAGCCGGTAGCATTCAGTTTTGCTTTATTTATAAAATTCTTGAATGTAAGCTTAGTTCCATCAGGTATATAGCCAAAGAATCCGCCGGCAAAAAGTTCAGAATCGACAGAAACTTCCGACGTGAAGAACTTTTCATTAGCATTGGTTTGCATATCTGTCGTATAGCTTGCATCTTTATCCTGTGAGAAAATACCCTTACTTATATCTTTATTTACTATTTCGTCATATGCTGCAACCGCATTCATATATCCGCTTCCGGTTTTGGATTTGAGATTCTCAGCAACTTCATATAAATTACCATTCGGTTCATTTCTATCATCTCTACTGGAGAAATGATTTCCATAAGCCGCGATAGAATAAAGTCCCACTACGCTTCCACCAAACGCCGTTGTTTTAACTGATGTTCCACGTACATAGACATAATTATTATCTCTGCCTTGTTTTCTATTCATCACAGTAGTAAGTATATGTGGTGAAGTTGTGAAATAACTATTACCTTCACCCTTAATGGTATCAAGCGCTCCAAAACAACCACCGGTAAAGAATTTTCCATTAACCTCTACACCAGTGATATCAGCAAAGTAACCGGGATAAGTAGACTCGCATATTCCGATAAATCCTCCGGTATAGGCAATTCCATTAACTGATACTTTACCGCCTGCTATTTCCATATGTGCTGTAACATACTGGTTACTACCATCATCTTTGGTATGCTTTGCAGCTCCTATATATCCACCAACGGAATATCTGCCATAAACTTTATATGGAGTCTTTATATATTCCGAATTGTAATACGAACAGTCGGAACCACCGCCACCTTTTACATGATTGTCAAACTTTTTAGTTACGTATCCTCCAAGTCCTCCGACAATATCTCTGCCAAGAACAATCATTCCGTCTGTTGCATCTCCGGTCGGATTATTGATTGCAGGATAGAAATTGTATGGGTTAGTATATATATCATCAATTGTTCCTACAGCACCACCAACATAATCCTGTCCAAATATAATAGCATCTATACTGGAATTGGACTTGTTCGCACCATCATATGATTCTCTGTTTATGAATCCATATCTGAGAACAGTTCCCACAATTCCACCTACACAGGTTCCGCCAAAAGACGAAGCCTCAATCTGCTGAGAAACAGTCTCTGCACTAGTCTCTGGACTAGTCAGATCAACTCCAACCAGGGTAAGCAGATAATCTTTAGTATCCTTACTCTGGATATTATCACAAGCCTCAATAGGATCAAGGCTTACTCCTGCTATACCGCCTATCATACCACTTCCGGCACTTGAATTACGTATTCCCGAGGAACGGTCTGTATCACTTAACTTCTCTGTAACATAGTTTAAATTCCTCGTATTCTTGACTCCAAGAACAATTCCCTTATTACAAAGCTTATTGATAAAACGATTTCTATGTTTACCATTACCATGTGGAGTAAGCTTTTGAAGATCATTTTCCAAGTTACCGGTAATAACAATTGAAGGCTGACTGGCTTCATTCAAAGCCGGTTCTTTAAAGTTGAGGCTATAAGGCGTTATATCTCCCATTCCAAAAGCGCCTGCTATTCCACCAACATATCTCTCACCTATAACTAAGTTTTTATTAATTGCCGAATATGTGCTGCCGGAGCCTGAAGCAAGAACAATCCTACTCTCATCTGAACATCCAACTAATCCGCCTACATAATTCTGTCCGATAACAAAAGGAATCTCGTTCCCGCTAAAATCTGCATCAACAGTATTGTCATTATTACATTCTATTATGTTGGTGAGTCTGGCATATCCTATAAGACCACCGACATAACAGTCTTTACATCCTGAATCACCGTCAGCAAAAAGAACCTTCTTGTCACCGCTCAGTTCTTCAGACTTTTTATAAAGAGCTTCACTCTTACAATTTTCAACCTTCACGAACTGAATGTTTCCAGCGTGATAATACCCCTTACCCTCATAATACTTAATAGCGTTGACTGCATTATTAGTATTATTATCATCTATGATAAATCCATCCTGAGTGATACCGGCTATTCCTCCGATAAATGCACAGTGACGGTACATATCTTCGGAAGCTGTTTTTCCTTCAAAGCTGTAATCATCACTATATATCATAGGATCTCCGGTAACATGTCCGGTATTCTCACAATCCTTTACAGTAACAGATTTTGCTCTATGTATGACAGCGCCGGACATAGATTTAAATGTTTCAGTTATATCATATCCATCGTGATAATAGCTCTTTCTTCCGTTACCCGCATATTTATCCGGTTTTTCCAACCCACCATTATTTGTAACATCATCATTTATGTAGTGCGTATATACTCTACCGACTATACCACCTATATTCTCATATCCGGTAACTTCACCTTTATTCGTTAACTCACTCAGTTCAACATCCTTATCCTGAGACACACTAAATGACTGACGTCCAATTATTCCTCCAACATCAGTTCTTCCGTTAATATGCGTCTTTTTATCAGTTGCAAGAAGAGTAAGTCCTGATACATCTCCTATGTTATTACCGGTAAAGCCTCCAACCATGTTTGTATAAATGACATTGCCATCAATAACTTCCATACCCTTAACATTATGATTATCAAGAGTAATATTTTGAATAGTTCCAAGATTCTCGGCAAAAAGTCCAAGTGGAAGCATACCTCTTCTGGCGAGACCTTCCGCACCAAGAATTCCGGTAAATATATCTGTCATACAATCTCTTTTAATATCTGCATATTTCGTTTTATCCTCATCAGTGTATGATGGATCATAGAAAACAGTATCATAAACTCCATAACGGATATTTGAAGTAAAAGAAATCGTCAGATTGCTGATCTTGTAGTTCCTTTTCGTAGAATCATTCGAATCAAATGCATTTTCCTGAACAAACGAATCACCCTTTGACAGACATCTGTAACCGGGATACGGAACATTTTTAGTATCGATTATTCCTAGATTAATACCACTTATATTAGTATCAGATCCGCTATACGAACTAAGGAAGTAATTCGGATCATCTGTACCCGCCTTACCAACGAAAAGATTCCAATCGATATCCTCTGTGAGCTTAAACTCATTCTTAATATCAGGGTTTGACTTATAATCTGTCTCATATCTCATATTAAAGAGATGTCTGCCATTCTTTATATCTATAAGTCGCTTATTTGCATCTTCAGTATCCTTCGCATAGCTATTAAACGCTATACACTCGCCTATCGGATCATCCTCACCCGCAAGATCCTTATGATAAGCGTATTCATCCAGATTTTCAGGTGTAGGCTTAACTTTTCTCATACTAAACGATGAGCTTCCATTCGGAGCCAAAACCTTCGCATAAACATAATGCATATCTTCAGAAAGTCCAAAACGATAGAAACTGAATGTATTGAGGAATGCCTGTTTCTCCTCAGTTGAACCATCTTCCGCCATCACGGCTTTGTAATATGCATATGACTCAGCCTGTATATCTGCAGCATCAAGTATGATATGCATATCACCGTTATTACTATCTATCCACACAGGAATCCTGCACTGATATTCATTCGAATCAGATGAGAATTTTCCTGAGTTAAATACGATATAGTTTTCGTCATCAGTCGCATCCGTTCTTACAACCTGAGGATTCTGTACCGCGTTATCAATTCCCTCTTCAGGCGTAGGTGCTTTATAATTCTCATAATTATAGACCAATCTAAAATCAATTACAGACGCTTCAGAGGAATTTGGATCACCATTATACAGAGAGAAAGTAAGAAGCTGATCATCACCGGTCCTTTTTAATATTCCAGTGTCATCGTGAACTATCATCTCAAGTACTTCATTGCTTCTGATTTCCAGTCTGAGTTTATTTTCAACCTTTTCTTTACCTTTAAGCTTTTCATACAGCTGATCTACACTATAGTAACCAACCATATTTTCTCTTCTTGTCTGTATCCTTCTGTCAATTATTCCTACCGTTCCACCTGAAGTAGAATCAGTATAGACGAATTCAGCTGCAACATCTGAATAGCATACTGAAAAGACCTGACCGGCTTCAGGAGAAAACTCGAGTGCGATACTTCCATTTAAAACAGATGTATCTGAAACATAAGGAGCAACTAGATCAAAGAGAAGGATAGTACCCGCATTGATTTTATCACCCTCATAGGCTTTTCCGGCCTTTTCATCCAGATATTTATCATAATCACCTTTCTTAGCATTTAATCTGATAATAGTTGATTTCTGATTATCTGTATTATTCTTAGTTCCCTTCAGATATTCCTTCCAGATTTCATTCCACCTATACCTGAGGACATCATCATCTGAAGTTCCGTTTTTATAAATAATACTCTGCAGAAGATCAGTTTTATTTGCAGTTGCAAGCACATATCCATCATCTCCGCTCACATACTCCTTTGTGCCGGTCTTCCAAAGAGGGCTCTGTACTCTTCCCTCCATAGCGCCGCTGGCATCAAACTCCGTGAGCTGATTCTGTGCAGCAAAGAAAATATCCTCTGCTACTGCTTCCTCATGATTAAAGCGGGAATAGTCCTGCCATGCAAGTCCGCTGAAGATAGTTATGCTAAGGAGAATAGCCATAAGAGCAAGCACGACAATAAGCTCCACAAGCGTGAATCCTTTGTCGGAGTTATTCTTCTTTGACGTTAACTTGCCAATTATTCGATTGTATATCAGGTTCATTTTCATATTAATCTCCTCGATATACTATTCAATCATTAATAATTACCCGGACCATATATAGTATCCGCCCAATCGCAATATGTCTGCGTATGTACAAGTTCCCCTTCGTCATTCAACTCATAAGCTCTGTTAAAGTATCCATATCTAACTCTTCGGTTATTATTATCATAGTAGTATTGTATAGAATGGCCTGGGGTTTTATCATAATATTCAGAACAATCCATATGTCTTATATCACTTTTCTTCCATACAGTCTTATCTAGAGTATCTTTTGCAGGCTGTTCATTTGCATTCTTGTAGATATATCCATACATATTTATTCTGAAGTAATTATAAGTATTATCATCATTTGAAGCAGAAGCATTCGCCTGCCATCTACCCTTTGCTAAAATCCTACATCCGTGATTATTAGAATTAACATTATTATCCCACGCCCCATTTGACGGACATCCAAGATAATTAAATGTACCTTTAATATTATTTAAGTTTTCACCGGCTTCAAAATTGCAGAGATCAATATAATCCATGTTATAACAATGATAAAACCAGTTTTCTATAGTTGTAAGCGATGTACATGATCGGAATTCACGCAGATCCAATCCAGTCAACTTCTCACACGAATTAAACATATATGCAAAAGTAGTAAC
>JAEEGL017253773.1_pt1 | contig 12026 bp, 11 predicted proteins | sample 9134231 | NCBI WGS metagenome assembly JAEEGL01 (sample SAMN16246548, study PRJNA631951) | gut metagenome | biome: gut microbiome; feature: rumen; material: fiber-attached | host: Bos | place: Iran: Karaj | collected 2018-10
GACCAATATCATTCTCAATGTCCGTCCCGGCTCCAAGGTCACCATGAACGGTGACGATTACAGCGATACGGTGAGTATGGATGGTGAACTGAGCATTAACGCACCGGTCCAGCCGCAGGGTGATAATATATATGAGATTGTTGTCCGTGCCCAGTACTGCCGTGAGAACTCCCTTACGCTGGTCATTTACCGCGCAAAGCAGGATATTACGCTGGACCTTGCAGCCGGAACAGCTACATCCACATATAACGATACTTTGACGGTCAGCGGCACAACGGTTCCGGGCGCACGCATCAGCGTTCTGAGTGATCATTCTGATCTGGACATCTCAACCGTGGATTCCGACGGCCGGTTCTCCTTTGTCGCCCATTTTGGCCATATCGGTGACAATACTATTTCCATCCTGGCTGAAATGGAAGGCCGGAAGCCGACCCGTGTGGACCATGCCGTGTACTATGTCCCGATCGCTGATGTATATACGCCCAAGGCTTTCTCCCTGAATGATTCCGATTACAGTGAACTGCTGGCCAATATTGAAGCCCGCAGCAAAATGGGTACGATCTATAGGGTAACAGGATATATTACTGCCATCGAATCCCAGAAACCGCAGATCGCAGTCATCAATACCAGCGAGGACGGCAAATCACGTCCTGTTTACATTGTGAACAAGTCCAAAACCACATGGGAAATGGGAAACTACTACCGGCTTTATGCGGATGTTTACGGCTCCTACGGCACAATGCCCGCCATGTATGTCCGTTATACCTATACAAAGTAGCCGCCATTCCGGAAGAGAGGAGATTCACAGATGAAACGGTTCCTGTCTGTCCTTTCCGCATTCCTCATCCTGTTCATTGCTGCCGGAACCTGCCTGGCAGATCCGCTTATGCTGGACGCCGATCTGTCGGATACGCTGACCGTCCTGTATAATCCGGATGATCCTTCTGCCGGCTCCTATACTTATTCCTACCGTTATCCGCACATCGCGGAAACCGAACCGGACGCAGACAAAATCAATCCGTTCTACGCCGACCTGGTGTACACCCTGGAAACCAACATTCAGTTTATGGCAGACGGATATGTGGATTCCGGAAAATCCGTTGCGGTGAATGTTTCCTATGAATGCACCTGCAACAATGATCAGTTTTTTTCCGTCCTGATCCGGAAGGAATCCCTCATCGGTGATATGATCCGCTGTGTATGGACGGGACATACGTTTTCCAGGCAGGATGGTTTATCGGACGCCACATTCGATCTGCCCCGTCTTCTCGGCATCCTGAATGCAGGGGAACAGGATGAGTACCAGCTGGCCAGGCAGACGGAAAAGGCCGGCCGGATTGTCCGTGAGATGATCATGGATCAGATTGCCGAGAACCTCGGCGGCCTGCCGTATTACGATGACTTCACGGAAGAGGATCTGCTGGATGTGTTTTATCCGGAAGAGGATTTTTACCTGGATGCGGACGGAAATCCGGTGTTCTACCTGGAACCGGGCATCGCAGCAGATGAGTCTGCCGGTTACCTGGTTTTTCCGGTAAAGCTCGAGGACATCGCAGATGAACTGTAATACAGGAAAAAGACAGTGGTTTCTCCCGGTCCGCAGTATAATGGCTTTATTATCAGAGGAAAGAAGGGTTTTCTCATGCTTGATATCAAAGTGACACTTACCCAGACCCCGAAACAGAAGCCTGTGGATGAATCCGCCCTCGGATTCGGACGGATCTTCACCGATCATATGTTCCTGATGGATTATGAGCTCGGAGTCGGCTGGCATAATGCACGTATTGTTCCCTACGGTGATTTCCCGATTGATCCTGCCTCCATGGTGCTTCATTACGGTCAGGCCATTTTCGAAGGATGCAAGTGCTACCGCACGGCGGACAACAGCCTTCAGCTGTTCCGGCCGAAGGATAACCTTGCCCGGATGAGCCGCAGTGCCGAACGGATGTGTATGCCTGTGCTGGATGAGGAAACTGCGCTTGAGGGCCTGAAACAGCTGATCCGGATTGACGCGGACTGGGTCCCCCACCGGGAAGGTACGTCCCTGTACATCCGTCCGACCATGATCTCCACCGATGTCGGCCTGGGTGTTCACGCATCAAAGAAATACTGCTTCTTCATCATCCTCTCCCCTGTCGGTGCCTACTATAAGGAAGGCCTGAAGCCTGTCAGCATCTATGTGGAAGATGAATATGTCCGGGCTGTCCGCGGCGGCGTCGGTTTCACCAAGTGTGCCGGCAACTATGCTGCGTCCATCCTGGCCGGCGATATCGCCGAAAAGAAGGGATTCTCCCAGGTGCTCTGGCTCGACGGTGTCGAGCAGAAGTACGTGGAAGAAGTCGGGTCCATGAACATGATGTTCGCCTATGGCAACAAAATCGTCACCCCGAAACTGAACGGATCCATCCTGCCCGGTATCACGCGGGACAGCGTCCTGAAGCTGGCCGCCCAGCTCGGATATGAGACTGAGGAAAAGCGTTTGGATGTGAATGAGATTTTTGCCGATGCCAAAGCCGGAAAACTGACTGAAGCTTTCGGCACCGGCACCGCCGCTGTCATCAGCCCTGTCGGTGTGCTCGCGCTGCGCGATGAAAAAGTCACCCTCGGTGACGGCGGAATCGGTACCATCTCCCAGAAACTGTATGATACGCTGACCGGCATCCAGTACGGAAAGCTGGAAGACCGGAACGGCTGGATCCTTAAGCTCTGATCGAAAGGAACCTTATGCTGAGACGAGGCAATACCCGTCCATATCACTGGGCCGATAAAACCATGAGTGTTTTGCGCGCCGACCAGCTGGAGGCCTGTGAGAAAGATCTCACAGGCTTTCCGGCTGTTTGCCTTTTTGACGCTTCCTGTCATGATCGGGATGCGGAAAAACTGTATGACCTCTCCTGGTATGCCGAGGAAGACAAAACTTCGGGAAAAAAGCAGCTGCTCCACCGGGTGGGTGATCTGCGAAACCGCGTACTTTCTGTTTTTGCGCCTGAGATGGCGCTCCTTCCCGGTGAAGAACATGATCTCCTGATCCGGATCGTCCTCTTCGGCGGTCATCTGGCGCTGCAGGACTGGAATGACCTGATCCCCGCCCGCAGTCTGATTCGCCGGCTGTGGTGCCGCGGCGAATGGAAAGACAACGTACTGGTCCTTCATATGCCCCACCAGCTGTGTGCAACCGCGCTCATCCTGCTGGCCGGGGATGAACACCGGAAACTTCGCGATATCGTCGAGCAGGTGATCGACGGAATTGACAGCACGCTTTACCTGATGGGTATGATGCAGGCTGCGCCGGCACTGCGCCATCTTCAGTCACTGCTTGCCGGCACCTGTGCGGAGGGACATCCTGAGCTGGCGGAGCGGATGCTGCGTGCAGCCTTTGATTATACATATGACCGGGAAGGCCAGCTGGTTCTGCTGCATCCGGGTCTGGCTGAGCCTGACGGAATGATGACAAAGTTTTCTTCATTTTCCCGTATGCCGTCCTACCAGAGCATGTCCGGCGATGCCATGAACACTGCCTCTGCCAGCGTGATGGATCTTGAATCTCCTCTCTATGACCGGATGCTTTCCGTTCTGGACGGCGCAGTCCGTCCGGAGATTTCCCCGGAAGATGCCGTGGAAGACCTGATTATACTGGCAAAGCAGGGTGTCTCATTTAAGGACATGAAAGAGGTCCTCTCCTCCATGCTCGTTTCCTATCCAACCCGGGAAATGCTGGCATCGCTTGAAAACATCAGCGGGCAGATTCCCCGCTGGCTGTACTTTTCTTCCTCTCAGGTGCAATGATATGGCTCTGAAAACTGTCCTGATTTCACCGGATGCTGCCGGAATGCGGCTGGACCGCTATATCCGGAAACTCCTTCCGGACCTGCCGGAGAGTACCATCCGCAAGCTGTTTGCCTCCCGGGATGTCAAGCTTGACAGAACCCCTGCGCATCGGGATGATATACTTCGTTCCGGTCAGGAACTGAGGATCTACCTCCCTGACCGCATGCCTGATTCCCGCAGCCAGGAATCCCTCCGTATTGTTTATGAGGATGATGATATCCTGCTGGTCAACAAACCCGGCGGGATCAGCGTTGAGCAGGATGCAGCCGGGTCACTGTCGCTGACGGAATTGTGCCTTCAGCATACGGCTGCTTCCGGGCCGGTTCTTTTTCCACCTGCGGCCTGTCACCGCCTGGACAACAAAACCAGCGGTCTCTGCCTGTTCGCCAAAAACGCCCGTGCTCTGGCTGTTATGGAAGACGCCTTCAGGGCCCGGACGATTGAAAAATACTATATCTGTCTCGTCCGCGGTATAATGAAGCCGCCGTCTGCCGTATGCAGTGCTTTCCTGGTGAAGGACAGCCGCCGGGCTGTCGTCCGGATTACGGATCATCCCGTACCGGATGCCCGTCCTGTTGTAACCGGATATGAAACGCTTGAAAGCGGACCTGTTTCCCGTCTGCGGGTTCATCTGATTACCGGACGGACCCATCAGATCCGCGCCCACCTTGCTGCGCTCGGACACCCGGTTCTCGGGGATGACCTGTACGGCGACCGTGCCTTTAACCGCCAGTACAAAGCCCGCAGCCTGAAGCTCTGTGCTGTTTCCCTGCGGCTGGATACCGGCGGTGCGCTGCCTGCTCTCGACGGGCAGGAATTCTCCATTGATCCCCCGTTCTGATTCCATTGTCCATCACAAATGATTTCGGAGGTGTCTTATGCTTGCTGCCCGTCCGCCGCTTGGCTGGAATTCCTGGAACACATTCGGTGACAAAATCAATGACTCCCTGATCCGCGAAATGGCAGATTACATGGTGGACCAGGGGTACCTGGAAGCCGGATATGAATATCTCGTAATCGATGACTGCTGGTCTCTCCGTGAGCGGGATGCCAGCGGCCGCCTTGTGCCTGACCCGGAAAAATTCCCCCACGGGATGAAAGACCTTGCTGATTATGTGCACGGAAAAGGCCTGAAATTCGGAATGTATTCCTGTGCAGGTGTTATGACCTGTGCCGGATATCCGTCCAGCTATGACCATGAATATACAGATGCCGAGACTTTTGCCTCCTGGGGTGTGGATTATCTGAAATATGATTTCTGCAATTTCCCGGAAACAGGTGACTGCCGGACCCGCTACCAGACAATGTCCATGGCCCTGAAAGCTACCGGACGGGACATTGTCTTCTCTGCCTGCAACTGGGGCCAGCAGGAACCGTGGAAATGGATGCGGAGCATCGGTGCGCACCTGTACCGTTCCACCGGTGACATTATGGATAACTATACTTCCTTTACGGATATCTTCAAATCCCAGCTGGATAATCTCTGCATGAGCGGTGTCGGCTGTTTCAATGACATGGATATGCTGACCGTCGGAATGGGCGGCCGCGGAAATGTCGGTTTCGGCAAGGTATGCTCATATGAGGAATACCGGATGCAGTTCTCCCTGTGGTGCCTGTGCGGAGTACCGCTGATGATGGGAGCCGACCTGCGCAGCCTGAAGCCGGAATATGTCTCCCTGATGCAGCATCGTGACCTCCTCCGGATTGACCAGGATGAAGAAGCCCGGCCCCCGATGCTGATCCGGAAAGGATCCATCTTTACCGGAAATCCGGATCCAAAGGAAGGCGAGATGCCCTGGCGCCATATTCCGGATTCATCCTATACCCTTTTCCGGCATCTGTCCGGCAACGAATTCGCACTGGCCTACATCAATCTTTCCGATGCGGAATCCGTCATTCATGTGGAGATGGTGGATCTCGGCCTTCCGGTTGCATCCGGGTACTCCCTGCAGGTCCGGGATGTGTTTACCGGCGAGGATCTCGGACCCAAAGCTGATTTCTTCAATCCTGTTGTACCCGGCCATGATATGAAACTCTATCTCTGCCGGCTGGTTAAAAACCGTGAGTAATCCGAAACATGAAAAACAGACCGTCGGTAACCCGGCGGTCTGTCGCATTTGCGGCCGGAATCTTGTCCCGGATGAATGTGCACTGACCCGGAAACTGATCAACCGCGGTGCTGTGGAATTCATGTGCCTTTCCTGCCTTTCGGAGCATTTCGGCGTGTCTGAGCATGTGCTCCGGGAAAAAATCCGGCAGTTCAGGGACATGGGCTGCACCCTGTTCAGGTAATCTCAAGCAGATCTTCTGCATTCCGGTACAGGATTCTTTCCGCTTCATCATCCGTCAGCTGCAGCTTCCGGAACCGTTCAAGTTCCTCTCCCGGGGTCCACATCGGATAATCCGTCCCGAACAGGATGCGTTCCCGGCTGTAATGCCGGATCATTTCCCGCCCCTTTTCCGGTGTGAAAGCATACAGGGAACTGGATGTATCCACATAAACATTTTCATACCCTGATAGCGTTTTCCACGCATCCTCCCATTCGCTCCAGCCACCGAGGTGGGCACAGATGCATGTAAGGCGTGGAAATGTATCCAGCACCCGCTTCATCCGTTTGGGATTGGAATATTCAAACCGCCTGTCTCCGGTATGAATCATAACCGGCATCTGCCCCTCAATCCGGCTGAACATATCCATGGCTTCCGGGCTGTCCAATGCAAACCGCTGCATGTCGGGATGGATTTTGAATCCCTTCAGTCCCATGGTTTTCACTTCATCAACAAGTCCGGAGATATCCTCTGCTTCGGGATGAATTGCGGCATATCCCGTAAACCTTCCGGAATGCTTTTTGACTGTCTCGGCAATAAAACGGTTGATAGCCGGAATATAATGCGGGGTAACTGCCACAGAATGAATGCAGCCGCAGTATATTCCGGCCTTGTCATATTCTCCGGTCAGCTCGCCGACTGTTCCGCCGTGCCTGGCGTTCATGCCGTAAAATGTCCCGATGCTGTCCGCCGCTTTCTGCGCGACCGCATCGGGAAACACATGGGCATGTATGTCGATAACAGATCCGGTTGTCATATTCTGTTCCCGCCTGTCCTGCTGAAAATTCGTCGGATTATACCCCTATGTACGGCTCGGTGCTTTGGCACTATGCCTCAGGTCAATTCCGGTTACGGTTCCGTCCGTTCCGATATAGTATTCCAGTACCATGTACTTGCTCTCGGTAGAATAGAATGTATACCGGATGAGCTTGGAACCGTCTTCATACGGCGTAATGGTTCCTTTTCCGTTGGTGATCTCATAAAGGCCGCGGTATCCTTCTTCGTTTTCCAGCTGGAGCATATCCCGGAACTGGTTGGTCACATCCTTTTCCGCTCTTCCGATTCCGGTCCCGCGCGGAGCTTTGAATGCTCCCTGTGTCTCATAGTATACTTCCACGACCACCCAGGTTTTCCGGGTCTTGCTCATGTTCATGATTGCGTAGCCCCATGGATATACAAACCGGCGGCATTCGGTATCAAAACCGTCGTTCTCCACCGTTCCTGCCGGTGTTCCCTCTCCGTATTTCTCCTGGAATTCCTGCTGTGTAGTACTTCCCAGTTTCAGCGAATCCAGTGTGTCTGCGGCATTGAAGGCTTCCTTCGGTTTGGGATTTGCCTCGATTTTGTATTTTACCTCCAGCGTATTGGAGTTCTTCCCGTGCTGGTTGACCGCAATCGCTTTCAGTGTCACCCATCCGTTTGCCAGCAGGATCGGCTCTCCGGTAAACTTGGGGCTGTGCTTGTCGGGATTTGAACCGTCAATTGTATAATAAATCTGGATATGATCATCCCCCATATCGTCCTTGCCGGGTTTCAGTATAACCCGCTGGCTGGTTTTATATGTCTTCGGTGCCAGGTTGGACCGGGGTGTCATCGGTGAAGGAAGTGCGATCCGGTAGGTGCCTTTCAGCTCATCGGAAACCAGCTGCCCGTTCACCGCAACCGCACGCAGCGTCCGGGTTCCTTCCGGAAGCGGAACCGGATATTGGTACAGAGTACCGCCGTACGGAAGCTCTGCGTTTTCGTCAAACGTGAAGTACACATCAAATCCCTGGGGAGAGGATAATTTAAGGTTTTTCAGTGCACTGTGGAATCCCGCCTCCGGATCAGCTTTCGGCGGAACCGGCAGCAGGTCATTCCGCTGTGTCTGGAAGGATGTGTCACCGGTACTCTGGTATGCTGTCTGCATCAGTTCCCCGGCTTCCTTTTCCTTGCCGCTGTTCTGATAGATCCGGATCAGGGCAATGTACGCCTCCGGACGGCTCGGGGTTTCATTATAGATATGTTTATAGAGTTCGGTCGCTTCATCGATCATCCCCGCAGCTTCATAGGCGCTTCCCAGATTCAGCAGGCCGTCCACATCCATATGGGTTTTATCATTTGCCTCATCCTGCGCCTTTGCTTTTTCGTAACAGGCAATCGCGTCGTCAATCCGCCCGGAATCCAGCATTTCATCCCCGACCGCCCATAGTGCGGCAGCAGAAACCTGCATCGTCCGTTCCGGAAAATGCAGTCCGATCCGGACCAGGATCTTCTGCCCGGGATCTGTCCATTTCAGGAAGCCAAATCCTCCGGCTGTCAGAACAATCACGGCAATTGCGGCAATCATCGCAATCTTCATCCAGTTGACCATCTGCCGGTGCTGGTGCCGGTTCGCCTCCAGTGATGCCAGGTATTTCGCCGCCTGGTCAGGATCAGCTTCATCATCATATATGGTCCGGCGCCTGCGTTCAATGGTTCCCCTGCCCGGATTCTGCTCCGGATCTTCTGATACGGTAAAGCGGTCAAAGAAATCCTGGCCCGGCTCCCTGGTATCATCCACAACGGGAATTTCCATGGTTGCATGGCTCGCTCCGCTGCGTCTCCTCTTTGCTTCTGCCGTCTCCGGTTTCTGCTCTGCTTTATTTTTCAGCGCTTCCCGCGCTTTTTTCCCCTGTCGGATCGCCTGGGCTCCCTGCTGACGGAAGCCGGACTCATGCTTCAGGATCTGCCCGCATGCCGGGCATACACTTTCATCATTCTCGCTGTAATATCCGCATTTCTGACACAGCATCCCATCACCTCCCTGCTGTCCGTTTCAGACTTACCGGGTTTGCATTCCCGTTATCCATTATGTCAGGTCCATCTGCCGGAGTGCTTCATACTCCGGGTCATCATCATATTCCCGTTCCGGGCATACTCCGCCAAGGGCTTCAATGGCATTCCGTACTTCAATGAATGTCAGGTATGGCAGCCCGGGCTCTTCAGCGGCACTGATCAGTGCCGGCAGCGCACGGTCATCTCCCAGCTTTGCCAGGTATCCCGCAAACAGTGCGCGGCGTTCCTTTCTCTCTTTAAACAGGCGGACTGCCAGCCTGAATATCCGGTCATCCCCGGGGAAATTGGACAGCACCTCCATCAGGGCCTCCTGGCCGGCCGGACATGCCTGGTTCAGGTTCTGCAGGATCGGCTGGACAACGGTATCCCCCATAGCCGTCAGGCTCTCCAGGGCCTTATCCTTCATATCGTCCTTTTCTTCCCGGTCCAGCTGCCAGTTGATATACAGCATTTTGGGCATGGTGCTGTCCATTTCACGCAGCAGCTCGATAGCGGTCATCCGTGCCTCTTCTTCCGATTCTTCATCCTTCAGCAGCGCAGTAAGCCGCTTTTCGCAAGGCTTTCCGACAAAGGAAATCTGCTCCAGCAGCGGTTCCGGCAGAGGCACCCGTTCCGCACAGTACTGGTTCATCCAGTCCACCAGCACCTTGGGATCTTCAAACTGGGTAAAGTACGCTCCGGGCGTCACGTTGCCGAGCCATTTCGCGCGGGTGTTCAGGAAGTTCATATATACCCGCGGCATATCCTCTTCCATCTCGTCAAAATTGCTGTATTCACTCTGGTGCAGCTTCATCCACTCGGAAACATATTCCGCAAAATGCTCATCAAAGTTTATAATCGGCATCTTCATCTGGTTTTTCTCCTCCGTTTTCCGATGCATTCCGGATCAGTTCTCTCAGATCATTTTCGGAAAAGGCATACCTGCTGCGGCAGAAATGGCACACCAGCTCAGCTCCGTGATCTTCTTCCGTCAGGTCGGTCAGGTCCTTTCGTCCGAGGGAGATCAATGCTTTTTCCATTCGTTCCCGCGAACAGGTGCACCGATACGATATCGGCGTCCGTTCGAGGATGACCGGATTCATTCCGCGGAACCAGTCACTGCACAGCTGTTCAATCGGTGCAAACGTCATCTCCCGGCTGATATCGGCAAACATCGGGCTTCTCAGTTCCAGCTGGTCAATGATTTCATCCGGGCATCCGGGAAGAGGCTGAATCAGCAGGCCGCCGGCTTTCAGGATCCGGTCTCCGTTCACAAGCACTCCCAGCGCCACAAGGCTCGGCTGCTGCTCCGACACGGTAAAATACTGAGCGAAATCCATTGCGATCTCGCCGTTCACAAGTTCACTTTGCCCGATATAGTTCTTCTTCAGGCCCAGGTCCTTGATCACGCTCATCCGCCCTGAGTGTCCGACAGCGCCGCCGACATCCAGCTTTCCGTCTTCCCGGAGCGGAAGCTCAACCTGCGTATCGTCCGCGCAGGCACGGACATTTCCGTGCTCCGCTACAGCAACCAGTGAGCCCATCGGTCCGTCTCCCTTGATTGTTACCGTAACCGATTCATCCTCGCCCTTCATCATGATTCCCAGCATCAGCGTGCCGGTCATCAGCCGTCCCAGGGCCGCGGAACAGACCGGTGTACATTCGTGAATATCCGTACAGCGCTGTACCGTCCGTGTTGTTTCGCAGAGCATAACCCGTACCTGTCCGCCGCACAGATCGATCTGCAGCATTTCATCCCTGTCTGCCATTGCTTTCCCTTTCTCCGGTTTATTCCTCATCCTCTGACCGGGTTGCGGCCACATGCCACCGCTGATTTTCATCCGTACTGCTGTTCAGGGTAAAATCCCCATAAATGCTGACCGCCCGGAATCCGGCATGCCAGAGGTTTTCCTTAAGTGTTTTCTCATCCCATGCCCGCTGTTTCTGGTGTTCCTCAATCCGGCGGTACTGATTGTCCTTTTCACGAACAAAAAAAACAAGATCCAGGCTGACGGTTTTCTGGCGCTCGTTCCAGGAATTCTGCCACATATAGGTAATATTTTCCCGGTCTTCTGCCATCAGTCCGCTGCACAGCACATTCTTCAGTTTGTGCGGTGTGGAAACATCGAAAATCAGGGCGCCGCCCGGTTTAACCGCCCGGTGCGCCGCCCGGAAAAAACTGAGAAGATCTTCTTCTGTCAGCAGGTAATTCACCCCGTCGCACGTTGCAAGTACCGCATCCATCGGCCGGTGGAGATTCAGCGCCTTCATGTCCTGCTGAACAAACGGCATCGCAATCCCCAGCTTCCGGGATTTCTGTGCCGCTTCCCACAGCATCTCACGGCTGATATCCACACCGGTCATCTGGAACCCCCGCCTGTACAGCGGAATGGTCAGACCGCCTGTACCGCAGGCGCACTCGCATATTTTCCCGTTCCGGACGCCGTAAATGGAAAGCAGGCGGGTATAATAATCCGCCCAGCTTTCATAATCCACGTCGTCCATCAGTTCATCATACAGCTCGGCAAATGCCTGATACATGTCGTTACCTTCCCTGCCACCCTTTATTCCGGGTCTGTCCCGTTTTCGGTCTCGTCTTCATCCTCATCATCTTCCGGCGCCTTCAGTCCCTGATTGACCTTGGCTCCTTCAATCCGGCTGTTGATAAACCGGTCAAATACAGCATTTGTATAGCTGGCTGTAATAAAGCGGCTCAGTGAGAAGCCGATCAGCATATAATAGCCGCCCAGAATCATGAGCCCGATCATCAGATCCAGTCCAAAGAACCAGACAGCAACGAAGAAAATGAGTGCCGGAACACAGTGAAGCAGCCGGATTCCGACACTGAACGGAAGGCGCGCCACTCCGAGCAGCAGGCCATTGCGAAGGGCATCCTTCAGTTTCAGTTCATAGGTCACTATAATCGGATACATATAGGTCACGGAAATCACCCAGATGAGACCGACCAGAATCACCAGCACCTGCGGAATGATCAGAATCATATTCTGCGATGCCATTTCCCCGTAAAAACTCCATCCTTCATAAACCGCCAGCGGCAGGAAACCGGTAATGGC
>JAEEGL010024522.1_pt1 | contig 12025 bp, 9 predicted proteins | sample 9134231 | NCBI WGS metagenome assembly JAEEGL01 (sample SAMN16246548, study PRJNA631951) | gut metagenome | biome: gut microbiome; feature: rumen; material: fiber-attached | host: Bos | place: Iran: Karaj | collected 2018-10
GTCCAGCGGGCCAGCGCGGCGGCGGCTTCGCGGGCGTCCTCGACGCGGTCGGTGGCATCGACGCCGCGCACGCCGGCCGCCTGCGCCTCCTCCAGGAGTTCCCAGAGATTGGCCAGAGCGATGATTTCCGAGGCGTTGCCGCGGATGATGGCGGGCTTGCGGTCCCGGAAGTATGTCAGGAGTTTCGTCCGCAGCGATCCCAGACCGATGCCCACGGGGTCGAGGACCCAGGGCTTTCCGGCGTCATGGAGGGCATCGGCCGTCCGGGGCAGCGTTTCCTCGTAGATGGGCAGCAGCGTCCCCATGTTGATATACATGGCGTCGCCCGCCGCCGCCATGCCCTCTCCCTCGTCCGGCAGGTACACCATCGCCGCCGAGCCGCCAACGGCGAGCTGCACGTTCGCCACCAGCTCGATGGTGACGGTGTTGGTAATGGACGCGGCCATCGGGTTCTTCGCTTTCACGGCGGCCACGGTCTCCCGCACCGCTGTCTGGATTTCCGCCTTCGTCATGGTAAAGCCTCCTCGCTCACGAACTAACGGAAAAGGCCATGCTCCCGGGAGAGCATGGCCTTTTCCGCGTATTGCTCCCTCCGGCAGTATGAGCTGCATCAGGTTCAAAGGGTCAGGCGCCCGCCTTCTCAACTCCGTCGTTGGAGTACCCCTGCAATCCGCTATCAACATATCATGACGCCGGCCGTTTGTCAAGGGGCAAGGAGCCGGCGCAGGACCCGGGCGCGCTCGCCCGCGATCCAGGCGCCGAGGGAGGCACCGGTGAGCCCGGGGGGCGCGTCCTTGGCCCGTACCGCCAGCATCGCGGCAATGAGTTCCTCGCCGCGTTCCAGAAACGGCGGCAGGCCACCGCGGTCTCCCCGGTCCGCCCGGATCACGTCCCGGAAATCACCGATGGATAGCGGCGATTTGTGGATGGCCAGCAGGAGATCGACGATTTTTTTCTCTTTCTTCAGATTCGCTTGCCGCATGTGCTGGGTGATGACGAGCCGGGCCGCCTGTCGCCATTTCACCGGCAGCGGGCGCGTCGCGTTCCACCGCTCCAGGATTGCGGCGCCGCGCTTGTCGTGGCCGTAGTGATGGGGGAGGTCAGAGAGCGGCGTATCGCCCTTGCCGACGTCGTGGACGAGGGCGCAGAAGCGGACCAGACGGTTGTCGTTCAGCGAGGCGGCGAGGTCCAGGGCGGCCAGGGTGTGTTCGAAGGCATCCCCCTCCGGGTGGTACCGGGGCGGCTGCGTTTTCCCGATCAGCCGGTGGATTTCCGGGAAGGTGACGTCGAGGAGACCGGCCCGTTCCAGCCAGCGGAAGAAGAGGCCGGGCCGCCGGGCTCCCAGGGCCTTTTCCAGCTCGCCGAAGACGCGCTCCCAGGGCTCCTCCGCCAGTTCGTCCCGCGCCTTTGCCATCATGGCCACGGTGTCCGGGGCGATTTCATATTCCAGCTGGGCCGCCTGCCGGGCCGCCCGCAGGGCCCGCACCGGGTCGTCAAGAAAATGGGGCGAGACGGCCCGGATGACGCGGTCACGGATGCCCCCTTGCCCGTCGTAGGGATCGATGAGGGTTTCCCCGGGCAGTTCCAGGGCCATGGCGTTGATGGTGGTGTCCCGTCGCCAGAGATCCTCCTCGATGGTGATGTCCGGCGCCGTCGAAAACGCGAAGCCGTGGTAGCCGCGCCCCTGTTTCCGTTCCGTCCGGGCCAGTGCGACCTCCGAAGAGACGCCGTCGATGGCGAGCAGATACACCGGAAAACTGCGGCCAACGCGCCGGGCCTCGGGAAAGAGCGCCGCGAAAGATTCGGCGGTGAGGCCCGTGACGACGTAGTCCTTGTCATGGGCCGGCTGCCCCCGGAGCCGGTCCCGCACGAAGCCGCCGACGATGAATCCGCGCCCGCCGGCACTTTGTATCCGGCTGATGAATTCTATTTCCGTCATGCTCCGGCCTCCCTCAAACAATTCTACTTTGAATCGACAGATAACGTGCCTAATTGGAATTTCATTGATGATTACTCCTTCCAGTAAGAGATTCCCATTGTTTCAGCCGTTCTTTGGCTTTTTTTTCTATATTCCATAGATGGAATGAGAGAACAAGAATTGCAATTACAAAATATATCCATGTTCTGCCCAAAATGTTATGCCATATTATCCCTTGGTTTGCTATTGCTATATCAAATATTATCTCATCTTTAATAGCAAATTGATACACATAATTCTTTGAGTGCCATATTTTAACTGGTTGGTTTACCCATTGTGAATCGTTCACTTTGTTTAGAAGAAGGCAGAAATAATAATTCCTCCAATCGCGTTCTCCACACGTGGATTCAATATAATAGTCAGTTCCTGTCCCTCTTCCTCCGTGTAGCACAAAGCCTCTCCCTTCCACTATTTGTAAATCATTAATCTCTTCGCAGTGTAGTTCGGGCGGGGTTAACCCTAAGTAAAAAGCGACAACAGATATAATTGCTGTCCAGCAGCATACTCTTTTCCAACGCCGATGCCTAAGGTAACGAAGTTCGCGTAAATTGGAGGCTAATTGCATACCTAAAATAAAAAGGATAAAACCTCCAGCTTGGCTTGTCTCGGAAATAATCCGATTTACGGGGAAAAAGACTAATCCTGGAAGTTCACGATAAAACACAAAGATTACAGCGCCAAGCAACATAAGACAAACTCCAAAAACCTTAATGACTATTTCATGTATTCTTTTCCGCATCATTATCGCCACATTTCATAATCATAGCAAAATTAGTCCATTTAATAATATATTCTCAATTTCGTCACAATTCATAAATCTCCTTCTTTTTGTTCCACTATAGTACTCGCCCCCGGAACACCTCTCCCTCAATCATCCTCACGTCCCCGATGGGAATCCTCGTCCCGTCTGTCAGCACCATCACCCGCTTCACCCCGTCCAGCACCTTCACTTTACCGGAGACTGTCACGTAGCGTCCCCCGGCTTTCCTCTCATCCGGGAGGAAGTAGGTCACCACTACCCTCGGCTGCTCCTTGATATGGCTCCCAATCACAGCCAGCCTGGCGTCAAGCATCTCACCCATGTCCTCACTGAGTTCGACCTTCTCCTCTGTCTCCCGCCCCGCTTCGCGTATCGCCTCCCCATACCCCGCCAGGGCGTCGAAGGCGGCGAACTGCGCGGCCCGTTTCCCTCTCGCCATCGGCGGGTGGAACTTCAAACCGGGGCGCGGGAGGCCGATAATTTCATCATAAGTAGTTCCATCTGCATTTGTATAACCATCTTTAACAAAGAGTTTTTTTCTGAAGAACCGGCATTGTTCATCCGACCCCCGACGGTGACAGGCTCGCCGATACCTCATTTTTCCCGCCGCTTTCATTTATTTCTCATGCGCGTTTACGATAATAAAATCAGGAGATTTGTATTTTTCGCGGGAGACGGGTCGCGGGAAGGTTATTCCGTTTCGGAATATGCCGGGCCGGAGACAGGATTTTCCCGATTGGCAAAGAAATCTAATCTATATAGGAAATTGCCGTCTGTCCCGCGGGATGGCGCGGCGTTGCGTCCGTCAAGGGGTTTTGCTTATGAACGGAGTCGAATACGATATCGCGTCGCTGGAGCTTCCCAGTCATATCCGGGGGTTCCTTTCGACACTGGCGCCGCTGGATGTGCTGGACATCCTGCTGGTCGCCACCATCATCTACAAGACGTATGAGATGCTGGAGGATACCAGGGCCATCACGCTGGTGAGGGGCCTCATCGTCCTCCTGGTGACGACGCTGATCTGCAATCTGTTGGAACTGCATGTCATTTACTGGCTTCTGCAGAAGGCGATGACTGTCCTGCTGGTGGCGCTGCCCATCGTCTTTCAGCCGGAACTGCGACGGACGCTGGAGCATCTGGGACAGGGAAAGTTTTTTGGCCGGTCGGCCTTCCTGAATGAGGAGGAGACCCGCCCCATCATCAACGGAGTGATTGATGCAGTTTTCAAGATGGCCCAGAATCATACCGGCGCTCTGATTGTGATGGAACGTGATATGGGCCTCAACGATATCTGCGCTACTGGTGTTCCCGTCGACGGACTGGTGACGGCGGCTTTTCTGGAAAATATTTTTGTTGTGAAAACACCGCTTCACGACGGAGCTGTCGTGATCCGGGGCAAGCGGATTATTGCCGCCGGCTGCATCCTGCCGCTGACGAATCGGGAGCTGCCTACGGAATTTGGTACCCGTCATCGGGCGGCCATCGGTCTTTCCGAGCAGTGCGACGCCCTGATCATTGTCGTCAGCGAGGAGACGGGTATCGTTTCCATCGTTGAGGATGGGCATATCCGTCGTCGCCAGACGCCGGAAATGATCAGGGAGTACCTGAAGCCGATCTTCGCGCCGGAGTCCGCCAGCGTCCGGGATGTGATCGCGAACTGGAGGAAGAAGTAAATGGGAGAGTGGCTGATAAACCTCGTTCGGCGCAAGCCCATCGTGAAGCTGTTGTCCCTGTTCGCGGCGACGGGACTCTGGTTCTTCGTGATGAACGAGCAGAACCCCATGATGGATTCTACCTTAAATATTCCGGTGACGATGGTGAACGTGCCGGAAAAAAGCAAGATCACGCCGGAATTTGATACCGTGCAGGTGAAACTGCGGGGGCCGCGCTCGGTATTCGCTTCCACCGGCCGGGATGAGATCAAGGCGGCGCTGGATCTTGTTTCCCTGGGGGAAGGGCGGCACCATTTGCGATTGCAGACGGTGGTGCCGCAAGGGATGGAGGTCATTTCCGTCCTACCGGATTCCATGGAGGTCATGATCGATCCGTATGTGCATAAGAAACTGCCCCTCAATCTGATCCGGACCGGGACGCCGGCGCCGGGCATGGCGGTCGCCGGCATGACGCCGGAGTCAGCCACGGTGACGGTCATTGGGCCGCACTCGGCGATGGATACTGTGGAGCAGGTGGTGGGCTATGTCAATCTGAATTCGGACCATAACACGGATTTTAACCTCGAGGTGCCGGTCCAGGCAATCAATAACCAGGGCAAGATCGTCGAGGAGGTGCGCGTCGTACCCAAATCCGTCGCGGTTCATGTGCAGCTCGCCCGCGGTCTTTCGCGGAAGGTGGTCGCCATCCGACCGGTGTTCGAGGGCATCGTGGCGGACGGCTATACGGTCAACGGCGCCAGGACGGATCCGACCCGCATTGAGATTGCCGGCGAGGCCACGGTGATTGAACGCATCACATCGCTGAATACCGCGCCGGTGGTCGTGACGAATCTCGGCGCCCCGGTCCGCCGCATTGTCAGCCTGGTACTGCCGGAGGGCGTTACCGTATCGAACAAGATGGTCGAAGTGTCGGTGGAGATCGTGAAAAAATGATGTTTCCCGGCACAATATAAGGGAATCCAACGGGGAGCCGTGACCGGCGGCGTACTGTCCCATAGCGGGCGGACGCCCCGGCGCGGCTCCTTCCGCTTGGTTCCCGGGACGCGTTGTCGGGAAGGAGGGGACCGCTTTTGATTCGATTGAGCAATCTGTTTGTGCCGCTGGAGGAAGAAACGTCGCTGGAGGAGATGGCGGCCCGCCGGCTCCGGCTGCCGCCTGCCGCGGTGCGGGAGGTCTTTGTCGTGCGGCGGGCCATCGACGCTCGTCGCTACCGGGGGGCGCCGCTGGGGTTTGTTTATGTGCTCGATATCCGGACGGCCGATGAGAAAGGGACGCTGCTGCGCTGGCGGCGGGACCGGCATATCGCCGCCGCGCCGCCGCCGGCACCTTCCGTTTGGGAGACGGCGGCCGCTTTCCGGGACGGCGGGCCGCGCCCCGTGGTCGTGGGCTTCGGCCCGGCGGGGATGTTCGCGGCGCTGCTTCTGGCTCGGGCGGGACTGTCGCCGCTGGTCCTGGAGCGGGGACGGAGTCTGGAGGAACGGCCGGCGGCGGTCAGCGCTTTCTGGCGCGGCGAAGCGCTGGACGAGCGGGCGAATGTCCAGTTCGGCGAAGGTGGCGCCGGGACTTTTTCCGACGGCAAGCTGACGACGCGGATCAGCGATCCGCTGATGGCGGATGTTCTGGCGACCTTCATCGCCGCCGGGGCACCGGAGGAGATACGCTGGCTCCATAAGCCCCATATCGGTACCGATCTCCTGCGGGACGTCGTCCGTCATATCCGTCAGGAAGTGCTGAAAGCCGGGGGCGAGGTTCGCTTCGCGGCCCAGGTGACCGATATCGTCCGGTCCCCGGAGGGGGCGCTGACGGAACTCATCGTCAACGGCAGCGAGCGTGTCACGGCGCCGGCCGTGTTCCTCGGCATCGGTCACTCCGCGCGGGATACCTATGAAATGCTCGGTCGCCGGGGCGCGGCTATGGAGCCCAAGGCCTTCGCCGCCGGGGTCCGCATCGAGCATCCCCAGGAGATGATCGATCGCGCGCAGTACGGGACGGATGCGGGCCATCCACTGTTGCCGCCGGCGGACTACGCCCTGACGTATAAGGACGGGGCGACGGGCCGGGGGGCATACTCCTTCTGCATGTGTCCCGGCGGGCAGGTGGTGGCGGCGGCTTCGGAACCGGGGCATCTCGTGACCAACGGCATGAGCCGCCAGGCCCGGGACTCGGGCGTAGCCAACGCGGCTCTGCTGGTGACGGTGACGCCGGCGGATTTCGGCGGCTCGGTGTCAGGTGGCATTGAGTTCCAGCGGCGCTGTGAGGCGTGGGCCTTTGCGGCCGGTGGCGGCGATTGGCGGGCTCCAGTGGAGACCGTGGGGGATTTCCTCAGGGGCCGGCCGGGCAGCCGGGATTTCCTGGTGCATCCGTCCTATCAGCCGGGGACGCGCCCCGCGGACCTTTCTGCCGGCCTGCCGGATTTCCTGGCGGCGGTGCTGGCCCGGGCACTGCCGGCCTTTGGGAAGCGGCTCCGGGGATTCGACGATCCGAGCGCGCCGCTCACTGGCGTGGAGACGCGGTCCTCGGCGCCTTGCCGCATCCTGCGGGACCGCGCACGCTACGAGTCGCTCTCGATTCCGGGGCTCTATCCGATCGGCGAGGGCGCGGGCTACGCCGGCGGCATCATGAGCGCCGCTGTGGACGGACTCAACGCGGGTCTTGCTTTTTTGCGGAAAATTGGGCATAATACATAATACAAAGAGAACGATAAATGCCGGGAGGGTATGACATGGCGAGACTTTTTGGGACCGACGGCGTGCGCGGCGAGGCAAACCTTGACCTGAAGCCGGAGCTGGCGTTCCAGCTGGGGCGGGCCGCGACGCTTTATTTCTGCGAGGGGAACTTTGACGGCGAGCCGCCCTGCATCCTGATCGGGCGCGATTCCCGCCTGTCCGGTCCGATGTTTGAGGCGGCGCTGGCAGCGGGGATATGCTCCGCCGGCGGACAGGCCATCATCGCCGGCATCATTCCCACGCCGGGCGTCGCCTACCTCACGAAGAAGATGGGCTTCCAGGCCGGCATCGTCGTCTCGGCTTCCCACAATCCTTTTTACGATAACGGCATCAAGTTCTTTGGCGGTGACGGCTACAAGCTGCCGGACGAGGTGGAGGACGAAATTGAGGTGCTGACGCAGGGCAGCGGCCCGGGCGATGATTTCTACCGGCCCCTCCAGACGCGGATCGGCGGCGTATTCTACCGGCCGGAACTGCTGGACGATTACGTGGAGTTTGTCCTTTCCACCGCCGATTACCGTCTGGACGGCCTGAAGATTGTCCTCGACTGCGCCAACGGCGCCGCCTACCAGGCGATGCCGAAGATCCTTTCGCGGCTCGGCGCCAATCTCACGGTGCTGAACGCCCATCCCAGCGGCATCAATATCAACGATAACTGCGGCTCGACGCATCTGGCGGCGTTGCAGAAAGCGGTGGTGACCCAGGGAGCGGATCTCGGCATCGCCCATGACGGCGACGCCGACCGTTGCCTCTGCGTCGATGAAACGGGAAAGGTCATGGACGGCGACCATCTGCTGATGATCTGCGGCCGGGCGCTGATGGCGGAAGGCCGGCTCGCCCGGAATACCATCGTCACGACGGTTATGGCGAACATTGGCTTCCATCAGGCGCTGAAGAAGGCCGGTGCCCGGGTCGAGGTCACTGGCGTCGGCGACCGCTACGTGCTGGAGAATATGCGGGAGAACAACTATTCGCTGGGCGGCGAGCAGTCGGGACACATCATCTTCGGCGACATCTCCACCACCGGCGACGGCCTTATCACGGCCCTGCAGGTACTCGGCGCGCTGAAGAAGAGCGGGAAGAAGGCCTCGGAGCTCAACGGGCTGATGGTGAGCTATCCGCAGCTTCTCGTCAACGTGAACGTGGGCTCCAAAGAAGGCTGGGAGGAAAAGGAGGCCATCCGGGCTGCGATCCGCGAAGCGGAGCGGGAACTGGGGGAGAACGGCCGCGTTCTGGTGCGTCCCTCGGGTACCGAGCCCTTGATCCGCGTCATGGCGGAGGGCCCCGACCAGGCGCAACTCGACCGCCTCTGCCACGCCATCGCCGACGTGGTGAAAGAGGCCTGTCCCCTGTAAAAGGAAAGAACGCAAAGAAACGGCCCGCCGGGATGACGGGCCGTTTTTTCGTGTTGTTTGCCCGGCGCGCACGTTTTCTAACCGGTGAAAGTCCGGAGTCTGCCCTGGTAGTGGGCAAGGCATAGCCGAACACCAAGGGTGTCCATCGTGAGGTGGAATCTGAAGGAAGGTGCAGGCAAACCTCTGGCCTGACGAACCCTAAAGGACTGGCTTCGCGTCGCCCTAAAGGACTAGCTTCGCGTCGCCCTAAAGGACTAGCTTCGCGTCGCGGCAGGCAGATGGAGGGAAAGAAACGTGTGGTACCCGGGGAGGTCTGCGCGGAACGCTTCGGGAGAGGCAAACGTGGTCGTGAGGCTGCGCGGAACGCGCAGAAGTCAGCAGAGGCCATAGCAGCCGAGAGGTGAAGTGCCGAATCAGCAGGAGTTCCAGGTACGACCGGGAAAAGGAAAACGACCGCAATGGCGGAAAATCTTGAGAACAAGAGATGCCTGCAAAAGGATAATGCGGAATACGAAAGATATGCAGGAGTGCCGAGGCCAATTTCGTTGAAAATATGGAAGGAACGGTGCACAAAGAAAGACTGATACACCTTGTTCCCGTGACAGGAACAGGATGTATCAGTCTGTGTACGTCAACTGGTGATACCGCCGTGTACCGAACGGTACGCACGGTGGTGTGAGGGGACGGGGGTAACCACCCTCTCCTGCATGATTCTCCCGGATTCCTCCGGGACGGCTTGCTTTCCGTGGAAAGGCGTACCATGGGACGCTTTCCCAACATCGGCGGGGCTCACGCCTGCAACCGGAACTGCTTGACGATCTGCTGCATTTCGGCGGAGAGCTTCGCCAGGGCGCGGCTTGCCGAAGCGATCTCGTCCATGCCCGCGGCCTGCTCCTCCGAGGCCGCCGAAACGCTTTGCGCGTCGTCTGCCATCGAGCGGGCCTGCTGCGAGACGTCTCCGGCATGGCTGGCGATTTCGGCCACCGGCGTCTGGAGGTCCTCAACGGTGCTGAGAATGGCCTGGGTGGATTCGCGGACGCCCTCGATCTGGGTGACGATGCGCTGGAAAAAGGCGCCGGTCTGGGTGACGTTTTCCTTGCCGGCCTCCACCGTATCGCGCCCGCGCTCGATGGAGCTGACCGCCGCCTGCGTGGACTCCTGGATGGCGCGGATGCGCTCGCCGATCTTTTCCGCCGCCGTGCGGGATTCTTCGGCGAGCTTCCGCACCTCTTCGGCGACCACCGCGAAGCCGCGCCCGTGCTCTCCGGCCCGGGCGGCTTCAATGGCGGCGTTCAGCGCCAGGAGGTTTGTCTGCCCGGCAATGCCGGTGATGACCTCGACGATGGAACCGATTTCCTTCGAGCTCTCGCCGAGTTTGACAACCGTCTCCGCCGACTCAGCGACGGTATCGGCGATGCGGTTCATCTGCTGCACCGTGGCAGCCGCCAGGGTATTGCCCTCGTTGGCGTGGGATACCGCGTCATTCACGCCTTCCATGCCGGAGCGCACGACCTTGACCATGTCCGCCATGCCATCTTTCAGGCGTTCGATGCGCTCGCTCGTCTCCGCCAGCGCGTCCAGCTGCATCGCCGCGGATCCGGAGACGTTGGTGACGGACTCCGCTACGCTCTGCGTTGCCTCCGCCGACTGTTCCGCGTTTTCCGTCAGGCGCTCGGAGCTGGAGGCGACTTCTTCCGCCGTTCCCTGCATTCGCAGCAGCACGCTGCGCGTGCCGTCGAGCATATCGTTGAAATATTTGGCGATCTCGCCGAACTCATCCGCTGTTTCAAGCTCGATGTTCCGCGACAGGTCGCCGTCCGACGCTTTCTTCGCGGTGGTGACGATGGTCTTGACGGAGTGCCGGATGCTCTTGGCCAGGGCCATGAGGACGACTACGGAGAGGAGCAGGGTGATGAGGCTGGCGGCAATCGCCATCCTGATGACGGATTGGTATGCCTCCTCGCCCGAATCCAGAGCCTCCGTCGTTCCCTTACGGCATTCCTCGGCGTCGGCTTCCATGGCGTCGATCAGCGCCGAGAACGCCCTGGCCGCCTCCTTTTCCAGGAGCGCCTGCGCCGCCGGCCGATTGCCGGCGGCAAGCTGCGCGTCCACCTTCTTCACCTCGGCAAGGTAAACCTGCCAGAGCTTTTTCTCCGCGTTCAGCGTCTGGAAGTCCTTTTCCTTTTCCTCCGCCGTTTCGTACTCCGTTTCGTTCAGCGTCTTCTCGTAGGCGTCGAAGGATTCGTTCACCGTGGCGGTGCGCTGCTTCACCGCGTCGGCCCACTCCTTTTGCGCTGCCGGATCGGTCAGAATGATGCGGTACATCAGCGCCCGATGCAGGCCCGCCGAGGTCTCGGAAATGACCGCCACGCGGTCGCGGGACTCCATCCAGTCGCTGATGTTCCTGACTTCGGCACCGATATGCTGCGCCGACCGCACGGCGAAGACGCCGAAGGCCGCGAAGAGCAAGAGCAGGACGCCGAAGGCCAGCGTCAGCTTTTTCGTGACGGAAAGATGGTTCATGATGATCCGCTCCTTTCATGAATATATGAAGATAGTACGACGTAGAATCAGAAATTCCTTCTTTTTTTAGAAGCAAATGGGGAAATCATTTGCTGTCGCCTTTATTACCGCGATGCGATCCCAGAAATGAAGCCGGGAGAAAACCGTCCGGAATCTCCGCGACCGCTCGCTCTCTCCTTCCCTCCCGCGCCGGATCATTTCACCGCTTCCTTCCGCGAATCCGCTGTACCGTGGATGAAATACGCCACGGGGTATATTTATTTAATTTTGGAATAATATATAGTTCCATTTTGGCATAATAAATGATACGATTATGACTTTGAAAATAAAGGGATTTATAAAAATTAGTTGAAAAAATCCCTTATCGGTATAATCTGAAAAAAGACTGAAACATCTGGCCTGAACGGGGCATCGGCCGATGGGCGGGAAACGGCCGCAGGGTTTGACAGGGGGCGCGCCGATGGAGTAAGCTAGTCTTCAAGTACGGGAGGAGTATGCCCTGCGCTGTTCCGCCGTGCTTACTGGTACGATTGGCTGCCGGGCGGGCGCATCCGTGGACGGGGCGCTGGTGCGAGTCCAATTCCTTTTTTTGAGGAAGCGTTCTCCCCCCAAGAGCGTCCAGGCGGGCGGCCAGCCGGCGATCGGGGAAGGCGGCCTCCGGTGGAAAGGAGCGCCAATGCGAGCCAGACCCGGTGGACCCGCAAGGCTTTTCCAGAGAGGGAAGCGGCGGGTCGTGCCTCAATGCGGGGGAAAGAGAGGTGAATGATCGGGGCGTGTGGATGACGCTCCACGGAAAGTTCCGTTTTCGTTTTCACATTTGGCCGGTATCTGAGTCATGAACCGGCGAGAACTAATGAGGTGATTGAGAACATGTCGCATGGTCCGGTAACAACTAACCCGTTGATCATCATGTGCATCAACATGTCGATCGTCTTTGCGGTGCTGATCGGCCTCTCCATCCTGATTCGAATCATTCACATGATCGATCCGACGAAGGCGAAGGAAGAGAA
>JAEEGL010795760.1_pt1 | contig 12025 bp, 8 predicted proteins | sample 9134231 | NCBI WGS metagenome assembly JAEEGL01 (sample SAMN16246548, study PRJNA631951) | gut metagenome | biome: gut microbiome; feature: rumen; material: fiber-attached | host: Bos | place: Iran: Karaj | collected 2018-10
ACAACGACATCTGGTTCTATTTCTTTACTTACTTTAGTAACAATATCTTTTATATCAGCCTTACTATTAGTAGTAACACTAACCGTTAATTTACTAAAATTAACATTAGCATTATCAATATCTTTATGTTCATTTAATTTACATTCAATTTTATGAGCACAATTAGGACAATCTAAACCGCTCAATTTATATTTATATTTCATTTATATGCTCACATCCTAACTCAAATATTTTCTTAACATGATCATCATCTAATGCATAATATATCAAATTGCCTTCTTTTCGATACTTAACTAATTTACTACTCTTAAGTATCCTTAATTGATGTGATACTGCTGATTGTGAACAATTAATCTTATTACATATATCACCCACACATAACTCTTCATCAATTAAAACATTAATAATCTTAATTCTTGTCGAATCCCCAAATATTTTAAACAATTCACTAATATCTATAACTTTATCATCATTTAATAATTCCATACATAACTCCTATCTATATGAATATATGCTCATATATTTATATTATATTCCTAGATATATGATATGTCAAATAAAAAGACACATTTATATGTGTCATTTATACATTACAAGAGCTGAAAAACAATAGATTTGTTCTTCAGCATATAAAGAACAAGATACAGAAAACTTGATATCGATGATATCTGGTTTTTTTTCTTCGATAAATTTACTAATATCTTCTTCTAAATCTTTTTCATGGGATTCATCAAATATTTTTATTTTCATAAGAAAACCTCCAAGATAAGTATATCTTAGAGGTAGTAATTATTTTGTCAATTCTTCTTCAATTCTCATTAGTTGGTTATATTTACAAATTCGATCTGTTCTAGACATGGAGCCGGTTTTAATTTGACCTAGATTTAATCCAACAGCCAAGTCGGCAATAGTGGTATCTTCGGTTTCACCACTACGATGAGATATTATAGTTTTATAACCATTCTTTCTAGCAAGTTCAATGGTTTCTAGTGTTTCAGTAATGGTACCAATTTGGTTTACTTTTAGAAGTATGGCATTTCCGGCATGCATATCAATACCTTTTTGTAAACATTTCTTATTAGTTACAAATAGGTCATCTCCGACTAACTGAATACGATCTCCTAATCTTTCAGTAATCTTTTTAAATCCTTCCCAATCATTTTCATCAACTGGGTCTTCAATTGAAATAATTGGATATTTAGTGACTAATTCTTCATAGAAATCAATTAATTCATCTGTTGATAGGCTTCTATTTTCACCGGCTAATACATATTTACCATCTTTATAAAATTCAGATGCCGCAACATCGATGCCTAAGAAGACATCTTTACCAGGAATATATCCAGCTTTTTTAATGGCTTCAATAATTAATTCAAAACCTTCGCTATTAGATTTTAAATCTGGAGCAAAACCACCTTCATCACCAACACCGGTTGCAAGTCCTCTTTCGTTTAATACTTTCTTTAAATTATGAAAGACTTCGGCTCCCACTCTGACTCTTTCTTTAACTGTATCTCTTTCAGGTATAATCATAAATTCTTGGAAATCTAATAAGTTATCGGCATGAGCTCCACCATTAATAATATTCATCATTGGTCTAGGTAATTCGGTACCATTACCAATATATTTATATAATGGTAATCCTTTATTTAGTGCGCTAGCTTTCATAGCTGCCATTGAAATCCCTAAAATAGCATTAGCGCCAAATTTAGATTTAGTATCTGTTCCATCTAATTCAATCATCGCATAATCTAATTCTTTTTGATTTTCAGCGTCCATACCAATAACTAAATTTCTAAGTGGTCCATTGACATTAGCAACCGCTTTTTGTGTACCTTTACCTAAATATCTAGACTTATCTCCATCACGAAGTTCTAAAGCCTCTCGTTCACCAGTAGATGCTCCAGATGGAACGGCTGCTCTACCCATAATTCCATTTTCTAATATAACATCCACTTCAACCGTTGGATTGCCTCTTGAGTCTAATATTTCTCTGGCTTTTACATCTTTAATTTTCATATTTAATTCCTCTTTTCTTTCTAACAAGTATTTTATCAACACTTTTATCATAAACAAAATTTAAATTACTTAATATACTACCTGACTTCTTTGATAATTTCGTATAAGCACCATTGATAATAATAGTCATTTTTTTATTATCAATATCTTTTTCTATCTTTCCTTTGGCAACTTCTGGAAAGAAAGTCTTATATGGAGAAATTATTCCAACATTTCCTTTGAATAAGAAGTTTAAAATATCTGGCACCATACCATTATGGGTATGTCCTGATAAGATTAAATCATATTCATGTAGTATTTTTAAAATATCATTTTGACTTACTGTAATTGGAGAATGCATTAAAAGAATTTTTGGTTTATCATTTGGTAATTTATTTATTAATTCTTTATGACTATTTAAGAAATCTGATAATACTTCTTTATTTTCAGCGCCATTTATGTTGTAATAAAATTCATTTGGTAAAGTAAAGCCTGTTACATAGATAAATTCATCTTGATAACTTGTATTATTTAAAACATATATATTATATAAATCATTAAGTTTATTAAAGAAACGGTAATCATTTTTACTTAATACATCATGGTTACCAATTGCAATCATTACTTTAGTTGTTTTGGCTATATTTGATAGAAAACTAACTAATTCTTTAATCTTATTATTTTTAGTAATTGATGGTTCGTCAATTAAATCACCCGTAATCATAATATAATCTGGTTTTATCTTATTAACTAAATTAGTTATTTTTTCTAAGTCATTTGCTTTGGTATTGATATTAAAATGAATATCTGATAAATGAATAATTATAATATCCTTTTTAGCATTGTTATTATATACGATATTAGTTGTTACTTTAATTCTATTCATTATTTATTCAACCCACCAAATCGTCTATTTCTACTTGTATATTCTTCCAAAGCTTTATCATATTCAATTTCATTAAAATCAGGAAAATAACATTCAGGAAAATATAATTCCGCATAAGATAATTGCCATAACATAAAATTACTAATTCTAACTTCACCACTTGTTCTAATCATAAAATCAATATCTGGTAAATCATTATATAGATATTTTTTAAATGTTTCTTCAGTTATATTTTTCTCATTGCTATTAATTATTTTATTAACTGCATCAATAATTTCTGCTCTACCACCATAGTTTAGACATATATTTAATGTTCCTAAGGTATTATCTTTCGTTTCTTCCATCATTTGATCCATCGCCGCTAATACTTTATCACTAAGTCTATCTCTTCTTCCAGAGAATACTACTTTAATATTTTCTTTGTTAAAGTATCCTCTATCACGATTAAATCCTTTAATAAATAAATCCATTAAGTAATCTACTTCTTCTTGAGGTCTATTAAAATTCTCTGTTGAAAAAGCAAAAACACTTAAATATTTAGTTCCTCTTGTTAAAACATATTTACTTAATTTTAGTAAATTTTCATAACCAGCTAAATGACCAGCTGTTCTTTTTAAGCCTCTAGCTTTGGCCCATCTTCCATTACCATCTAAGATAATTCCTACATGATTAGGTATTTTTATATTTTCATTATTCATAATCATACTCCTCTATATAATTATATTATAATTAATTTTTGGTATCAAGTAAAACGACATATTTATCTAAATTCATTACAATATTGTCAATATTTTTACCATTTCATAAAAAAAAACAGTAACACCATACGTGAAGTTACATGGGTTACTATTTCATCACTTAAATTATAGTTATTAATCTTTTGTTCATTAATTTAAGTATTATTTTAATTCTTCTTCCATTTGTTTTTTTATCTTATCAATATCAGTAAAAAATAAGTTTATGCCACGTTCTTTTAATTTCATTAAATCTTTAAAATTTTTTAATATTATTTTTTTCAATGTTTCTGGAACTCTAGCAGGTTTTCCATCAACAGTATGTATGTGATCAATATATTTTTCTAATGTTGGAAAAGCATTTTGTAATAATATAGCATGTTTCCTTTCAAAAACGTCAACTATTAAGATTGTATTACAAAAACCAAATTTTTCAACTTTTTTATCAACTATTTTTTTATATTTCTCTACTTTACTACTTAAAGGTATAAACCATAATATATCTTTATCTTTAATGGTAAAATATGTTGGACGCTTTTTACCTTTTTCATGATTAGTCATTAAATTTTCATCATTAACCACATCAAAAAATTCATCTTTAATGTGATATAAATAACCTGTTTCAATTTTCATAGACAATCAACTCCAATAAATAGTATATCATATATAAAAAGAAAACTCTATCGATTAAGATAAAGTTTTCCAACATTTACAACTGGGATTACTTATTACTCGCTAGCCACCCAGAAGCGAGAAACATTGACGACCGGGATTACTTATTACTCGCCAGCCACCCGGAAGCGAGAAACATTTACATATTAATGCACCTTTTCAAATGCAATAATAGTATACTATATTTTATACCGGAAGTCAATACCTGGTATAAAACTTGCAAATTCTTATTTGCATTAATATTATATGATGATATTGACATTTTAAACATAATATATCAATTATTTTTAATTATTAAATCATTTATTTCTAAAATATTTTTAGTATTTGTTATTATTTTATCATCTATCTTACTAAAATATATTTCTAATGATTTATTTCCATTATTGTCTATTTTAATTAAATCACTCATATCTAATATTTTAGTATTCTCTCCTACTACTTTTTTAATATAATCTTTTATAATTGGATAATGAGTACATCCTAAAACTAATACATCAATATTATTTAAATATACATCTAAATAATCATGTAATACTTCCTCAATATCTAATAAGTTATTGTTTTCAATCATTGGTACTAATTTAGGAGTTTCTATTTCATAGATATTTTTATTAATATTATTTTTAAAGATATGTGAATTAATTGTTGCATGGGTCGCCATAACTAATATATTTTGATAATTACTATTATTTAAATAATCAATAGTTGGTTCTAAGATACTTATAATAGGAATATCATATGTTTCTTTTAAAATACCTAAACAATTGGATGATACTGTTCCACATGCGACAATTATCATATCAACTTTTTTAGATAATAAAAAATGGACATTCTTCTTAGCTAATATAATTAGTTCTTCTTTAGTTTTATCACCATAAGGAATATTTAATGTATCTCCATAATATACATATTCATTATTGGGATATTTTTTTAATAATGTCTTTAGGACAGTTAAACCACCTAATCCTGAATCAAATAATCCAATACGCATATAATCCTCTCCTATTTAGTATCATTACATACTTTAACAAAATAGTCAAATATTTTTCTCGAGTTTAAATCTTTTTCATATAAGTTTTCTGGATGCCATTGTAAACCTATAAAGAACTTTTTATCTTTACTTTCAATTGCTTCGATAACATTATCATCTGATATAGCACTAATAAATAAATCCGTACTCTTAATAGCTGACTTATGCCTTGAATTTACCAGTGTTTTATGACAGCCTAATATTTTATACAATAAACTATCTTTATTGATTGTTATTTCATGTAAATAATTATGTTTATGATTATCTATATCATAGATTATTCCATTATAGTTATAGGACATTTCTTGCATACCTAAACATATTCCTAAAAGTGGAATATCTTTTTCATATAAAGTATTAATAATATTTAAATTATATTCAGCAATATCATCGCCACCTTGTAAGATAAAACCATCACATATATCTATGTAATCAGAAAATTTTTTATTAGAAATACTTATCGGTATTCCATTACTTTTTTTGACTGCGGAAATAATATCACTATAAGTAATATCAATATTATTATTAGATTCAGATAAAGCATGACGAGATATAATACCAATTATTGGTTTCATTACGATCACCTAGTTTATTATATGAAATATAGAAAATTAGGTTATTAAATAGAAAAAGAGTTACTTTCGTAACCCTATTCTAATTATTTTTAACGAATTGTATATTGATACCTAATAAACTAATTATTATTAAGATTAAATATATATAATTGTTAATACTAATTGGATTATATTCAATACCAGTTTGTGGTGGTAGGATTTCTGGTTCATCGCCATTACCTTTTCCTAACTCATGATGGTTAATAATGTTAAATCCAGTTTCAGCATTACCTTCAATTGTTGTTTCGTATTCAGCAATTTCATGTTCATAGATAGTATATATAATTTCTTCGCCGTTTAAGAATTTAGGTAAGTTTTCAATAGTGATTGCCCATCCATTTTCTTCATTAATTATATATGTTTCTTGAACCTTTCCATCGGCTAATAAGTCAACTTCAATTTCAGTAGGTCTGATATTAGATACATCATCATAATCATCCCAAGTTTTAGTAATTTCAATATTTATAGTTTCATCTTCATGTTTATTAGTAATATCATAAACATCTTGTTCTTTTGTTAAATCAGGTAGTGTAGTTGTATAATCAGGTACAGCATCTTCGATAATACTATATTCGATTAATTCACCATCTTTAAATTTAGGTAAATCTTCGAATGTATAATACCAATCATTTTCAGCAGTAATTACTACAGGATCACCAACAGGTTCTCCATCAGCATATAATGTTACAGTGATACTTTCTGGTCTCTTACCATCATTATCTTCATTATCAGTCCAGATTTTGTGAATCTTGAATGATACCGTTTCAGGTGTATGAGTATTTGTAATTGTATAACCAGTTACCACTGCATCTTCACCTTCGGTAACAGGTACGATAACAGGTTCATCGTATCCATCTACACCATCTTCCGTTAATGTATAATTAATTCTTTCACCATTATGAATCATAGGAAGATTGTCAATAACATATGTCCATGTAACATTACCATTTTCATCAGTACCAACAGTTACTCCTTCAATATTTTCACCAATTGTAATTGGATCGCCATATTGTTCACCATCAGCAAATAAGTTAATTGTAATATTTTCAGGTCTAGCACCATCTTGATTAGATGCATCGTCCCAAACTTTAGTACCAGTAATAGTTACTTTACCAGGATTATATGTATTTGTAATTATTATATCGTTTGGATGATCTTTATCTTTACTCTTAATAACTGTATTATATTCAGTTACTTTTGTATCTTCAGTAACTGTATAGTCAATTAATTGACCTTTTCTAAATTCAGGTAAATTTTCAAATTTATATGTCCAATTTACACCGACATTCTTACCATCAATTGTGGCATTTCCTTCTTCATCGATTGTCTCAGTTCCATCAAGAGCTTCTTTTAAGATAACAGTTTCTTCATAGTATACATCTGATTCAACTTTACCAGTTAAAGTTACTTCGATTTCTGTTGGATGTCCATAAGGATCTTCAATACCATCAGTTGAAGTTGTTTTCCACTCTTTAGTTACTGTTACTTCTGTTTGACTAGGAACATGTTCGTTGATGATAATATATTGATTATCTTTATCTGGATATGTTTCATAGTTATCTACTTTATCTTCAGATACAGTATAACTTATTTCTTCACCTTCACTATATTTAGGTAGATCAGTGAATGAATAAATCCAATATCCTTCTTTATCGGCATCAGCTTCAGTTAATTCTACTGAATCAACTTCTTCAGTACCTGCAAATAATCTAATTGTAATCTTTTCAGGTCTATATCCTTCAAGATCGTCAGCATCACTCCATACTTTCTTACCAACTATATCAGTTGTTTCAGGAGTATGAGTGTTAGTAATTGTGTTACCACTTACATTGTATGCATATGTTCCTGCACCGTCAGTACCAGTAATAACATCTGTCTTAACTTCTTCAATAGTATAAGTAATTTCTTTACCATTTGCATATTTATCTAAGCCAGTGATTGTATAAGTCCATGTAGCACCATTATCAGTTTCAGTTACAGTGGCATTATCTGTACCAATTGTTATTGGATCGCCAACAGGTGTTGCGCCATTCATAACTTGAACTTGAATTGATGTTGGTCTCTTGCCATCTTGGTCTTTAGCATCTACCCAGTTCTTAGTTACAGGAATTTCAGTTTTTTCTGGTGTATGAGTATTAGTAATACTATGCCCATCTACACTGTAGGTATATGTTCCTGGTCCATCTGTTCCAGTAATAACATCTGTCTTAACTTCTTCAATAGTATAAGTAATTGCATTACCATTTGCATACATATCTAAACCAGTTACTTTGAATGTCCACTTGTTACCATTTTCTGTTACTGTTACTCCAGGAGTATTAGCACCAAATGTTTCAGTTTTAACTATATTATTGCCATTCTTAATATTGACAGTAATAGTTTCTGGTCTCTTGCCATCTTGGTTATTATTATCAGACCATGTCTTAGTTATTTCAAATTCAGTTGTCTTAGTTTCATATGTATTAGTAATTATTAATTTATCATTATTTGTAGCATCAGTTGATGGTTGTGAGTTATATGGTTCTGGATTTTGTTCAGATACCATATAGAATATTTCTTCTCCATCATCATATTTATCAAGTCCAGTTACTTTAATAGTCCAATTAGCTCCATTATCGGTATTAGTTACTGTTACATTTTCAGTATCAGTTGGATCGATTGTAATTGTCTTAACTACATCTTCACCTTTAATAACATCTACAAGGATTGTGTCTGGTCTTTGACCATCTTGATCTTTATTATCTTTCCAAACTTTAGTTATTTCAATTTCTTTAGTTTCTGGTGTATGTCTATTAGTAATGTTATTTCCAATTACATCGAAGCCATATGTACCAGCTCCATCTGTTCCAGTAATTACATTTGTTTTTGCTTCATCGATAGTATAAGTAATTTCTTCACCATCTTTATATTTATCTAAACCAGTAATTATGTATGTCCATTTGTCACCAGTTTGAGTTTTAGTTACTTCTACTCCAGGAGTATTAGCATTAATAGGTACTCTCTTAATAGTTTCATTACCTATCTTGACAAGAACAGTAATTTCATCTGGTCTAATTCCGTCTTGGTCAAAATTATCAACCCAGGACTTAGTAACTTTTAATTCGGTTTTTTCTGGTGTATGAGTATTAGTAATATTATAACCATCTACACTGTAGGTATATGTACCAGCTCCATCTGTTCCAGTAATTACATCTGTCTTAACCTCTTCGATAGTATAAGTAATTTTTTCACCATCTTTATATTTATCTAAGCCACTAATTGTATATGTCCACTTAGTACCTTCTTCAGTAACAGTGGCATTATCTGTACTAATAGTTATTGGATCGCCAACAGGTGTTGTGCCATTCATAACTTGAACTTGAATTGATGTTGGTCTAATTCTATCTTGGTCTTTATTGTCTGCCCAAGTTTTAGTTATTTCTAGTTCAGTAGTTTCTGGTGCCAATGTGTTAGTAATAGTGCATCCGTTAGCATTACAGTTCTCACTCTTAGCATAATCTTTACCATCTGTATTCTTAACTGAATCTTCTTTTACAGTATAGTTAATAACTTTACCAGCAGCATCTTTCTTATTTAAGTGTTCATAAGTATATAACCAAGTGTCAGAATCGTTAGCTGCAGCATTATCTATAGTCAATTCTTTACTTTGACCTTCTACTTCAACATCATCAGCATATAGTCTAATAGTAATTGTTGCAGGTCTCTTACCATCTTGATTAGAACCATCAGCCCATACTTTTGTTACAGGAAGACTTACTTCTTCAAGAGTATTAGTAATTGTATCGATTCTTGAATATGTTCCATCGTTATTTTGAGTTAAATCACCTACGGTAATTTCAGTTGTATAACCATTTACGCTTACTTCACTTAGTACATAATCAATTTCAATACCTTCAGCATATCTATCTAAGTTAGTATATTCATATTTCCAGTTACTTGCTTCATTAACAGTTCTATTTTGAGCTGGATATACAGTCTTCTTAGTACCGTCTTCTTTAGTAATTGTACCAGTTAAAGTTACAGTAATAGCATTTGGTTTAATTGTTGTGTTACCATTATCTACCCAAACTTTTTCACCACTAATCTTAGCAATTACTTCAGGAGTGTATGTATTAGTAATATCAATTTCCTTATCACGCGTATATACTCTAACTGTAGCATTGCTTTGACCATTAATTTTAGCAGTATAAGTAATCATATTACCATCGTCATCTAGATAATCTAAATCGGTAATAGTTGCTTTATAATCATTATCTTCATTTAATGTAGCAGTTTTATCAGTATCACTACCATTAGCTTGAATAGTTACATTAATAGCTTCATTTTTCATTGTATTTGTAGCTTTTACATCGATTGCTACGCTATCATCATATAGTGGTTCACCATCATTTACATTATAATTATCTACTTCATCTTCAGTAATTGTATAAACAATTTCTCTACCATTATCAAATTTTTGTAGTCCTGTAAATGAATAAACCCAAGTACTATTATCAGTTACATTTTCACCAGTAGTTTCATCTTTAGTAACTAATGCATATTCACTTGTTAAATCTTTATGATCTAACTCTTCTCCATCTTTAAACAATCTTACAGTAATAGATTCTGGTCTCTTACCATCTTGATTGTTTTCATCATCCCATGTTTTTACAACATTTATATTTGTAAGTTGATATTCATTAGTATATTTAACAACATATGAAGTATTTGCAGTATAGATAGTTCCTGATACGATATCAGCAATGTCTCCACTAGTTTTTGTTACATCAGCTTCATATGTATAACTAACATTATTATCGCTATCAGTGATTTTAGTATATATCTTACCATTATATGTATAAGTACCATCTTCATTTTCAGTAGCATCTACAGGTAATAAATCAGTATGAATTGTTGAAGTTGTGCCTTCGTATGAATCATATATAAAACCATTAGGCATATCTATTTCTTCAAATGTGTATGTTGAACCTAGAGGTAAATTAGTAAATCTTAGATTCCAACCAGCTTTCATTGTAACTGTAATATCAGCATTACTTGATACTTCATAGAATCCGACAAATTCACCATCTTCATTGTATTCAGGATTAAATACAGCAGCATTTGCTACACTGATATATTTATCGTCCATAACTGTATTTTGATTTTCATCTTGAATTGAAAACCATAAGTTACCATTAAGAGCATCTTTAACTTTTAATTTAAATGTAAATTCAGCATCTTTTGGTGCTTCACCAGTTACTTCTTTTGTAATGTTTAAGTTGCTACGACGTACGTTAGTAGCATTCATAATTGCAGCATTTTTATCTCTTACATAATATACACTATATGTAGTCTCATCTTCTGGATTAACTTTCTTATTAGGCAATTTATAATATGTTACACCATTAGATGTAAGCATATTAGTATCTCCAATTTCTGGAGCGTTTTCTTCAACTTTGACTAATGTAGTTAATTCACCATTAATAATCATTGGTCTTACTGTTTCAACTTCTAAATCCCAATGATGTTTTAATTCTCCAGGATTTTCAGCGAATGTGTAATCGTGACCAACTTCACGGATTAAAGCTTTACCATTTTTGATTTGAATAACACCGGCAGAAATGTTAATTTCATCTGACCATGATTTAGCTTTCGTTAATGTTTTTGTATCATAAGGTGTTGTTTGATTATTATCTTTGATTACTTTAAAAGTAATTCCATTTGGATATTCACTAGCACCATTTGTATCATTTGGTAATTGATTATCCCAATTCTTTTTAATTGTCATTTTAAATGAATCTGTTGCTACCGGATCTAATTTATCAGTATAAGCAGTATGAGTCATTTCTGGATTTTCATCTCTTGTATCTTTCCAGTATATTTCAGCTTCAGTATTTGTATATAATGTACAACTATCTATTTTATTATCATCACTAGATGTACATTTTAAATATTCTTTAATATTATCATCTAATTCAGAATAATTCTTTAATTCATTTTTAAGGTCTGCAACTAGATCTAGAGTATATTGGCTAGGCCATACATCGAATGTTACAGTATAAGTTACTCCATCAAGTAATGTTCCTACACTTGATAAATCCCATTCTAC
>JAEEGL011118410.1_pt1 | contig 12025 bp, 16 predicted proteins | sample 9134231 | NCBI WGS metagenome assembly JAEEGL01 (sample SAMN16246548, study PRJNA631951) | gut metagenome | biome: gut microbiome; feature: rumen; material: fiber-attached | host: Bos | place: Iran: Karaj | collected 2018-10
CTGCTGACGGTTTTCTACAATGTCTTTTATCAATATTGGTGACGAGCCGATAGCCGCCCGTCCAACAGTGGCTGTCGATTTCGAATTTGAAACTTGTTGGATTTCTTCGTTATAAGTGTTCCATTCGCCGCACGACGGGCAACGCCCTATCCATGTTGAGGATGTGGCTCCGCAATTGCTGCAGACATAAATGGATTTTGGCTTGGGCATAAGCTACTGCTTTACCATCTCGATACGCAGGTAAGCGCCGCCGGTTGTGCCATCGGGAAGTTTGCGGCGAGTCATTTTATAGCGTTTCTTCTTTTTCAGCTGGTCAATCCAATAGGTGCCTCTGATGTCTTTTGAGCCGACAACAAAATCGTCGTCATCGCCAGTAATACTTGATATGACAAGCGTTTTACCTTCAGTATAATAGGTGTACTGATTGGTTGATAAGGTATCGGTGAGCTCACCAACCGAGTCGAATCCCATAACGTATGTCTCCAGAATGTCGCCGGCATAAAACAGCCAGTATTTAATCTCGCAACTGTCGGGGTCGGTAAACGGAATCTGCTTCCAAAGGCCTATCATTTTGTCCTGACGGTCGATTTTGCAGGTTGCAAAGCAAAGCAGGACAGCAATAAACGGAATTATTATTTTGAGTGTCTTCATATCAAACGCTTTTTTGAATTGCTAAAAGTATCAAATATGGTTTATTGTGCGACAATTTTTTACGTATGGTCTGTTTTTGTTGTTGAAGTGCGATAACTTTCAGTCCGACAATCTGAAACAAGTTAATCGATTAGCATATTTGTTGCCGTGTCGGGGAAGATGAATGTCGGCTTGAAGCGTTTTGCCTCCTCGAAATCCATTTGGGCGTATGAGATGATGACCACCACATCGCCGACAACAGCTTTGCGGGCGGCCGGTCCGTTGAGACAGATGCAGCCCGAGCCGCGCTTGCCTTTAATGATGTATGTCTCAAGACGCTCGCCGTTGTTCACGTTGACAACCTGAACTTTCTCATTCTCAATCATATTGGCAGCGTCCAGCAAATCCTCGTCGATGGTGATGCTGCCAACATATTCAAGATTGGCCTCGGTAACGGTAACCTTATGGATTTTTGATTTTACAACTTCGATATTCATTTCAGAAGCGCATGTTTTTAACGGCGCAAAAATAATAAAAGTTATAAGGCGATTTACTTTTTATTCGCTTTATGCTTTTTAATTGAAAAACAGCCGTTTAAAGTCTGCGCAAAGCTACTTGTCAGAGTTCGAGGTTGTCGATAAGGCGGATTTTACCAGCCCAGACAGCAATGCAGATTATCGGTTTTTCGGCGTCCGTTAGTTTTTTTACCGGCATCAGCGTGTCAAAATTGACAATCTGGACATATTCTGTTTTAAGCAGTTGCGTTGCGTCAATGGTGGATGTTATCCATTGGCAGAGTTGTTCGGGAGTGAAGTCACGTTTTTTTGCAGCATCAACCAGCGTTTTATGTATAGTTGGAGCAATGGCGCGGTGTTCGGCGTCGAGCAACATGTTGCGCGAGCTTTTGGCCAGACCGTCAGCCTCGCGGACAATGGGGCACGGCACAATCTCAAGCTTCATCTTCAGTTGCTTAACCATAGCTTTTATTATCGCAACTTGCTGAAAATCTTTTAGTCCGAAGAAGGCCTTGTCGGGTTTGACGGCATCGAAAAGTTTGCTGACAATCTGTGCCACACCGTTGAAATGTCCCGGGCGGTGCTCGCCTTCCATAACCTTGTCGAGGTTGCCGAACGAGAACTGACGGGTGTCGGGCTCGGGGTACATCTCCTCAACCTCAGGCGTAAAAACAACGTCGCAGCCAGCTTTCTCAAGCAGCGCGCAGTCCTTCTCAACGCAGCGTGGATAGTTGGCAAGGTCGTTCTTGTCATTGAATTGCGTGGGGTTGACAAAAACGCTGACAACAGTTACATCACAGCTCTGAATAGATTTGGCCACAAGCGACAAATGGCCTTCGTGCAAAGCGCCCATTGTCGGCACAAATCCTATGGTTTTCTGTAGGTTACGAAATTGCTGCAAGCAGTCGGCAAGTTCCGATTTAGTCTTGATTACTTTCATTTTTTCCGATTTTGAAAATCGCTGCAAAAGAAATCAATTTAACCCAAACGCAAAACAGAAAACGTGAACACAATCTTTTCATGAGTTCAACAAAATTTTCCCATCCTCCACTTCCCTCTCAAAAATCCCCTTATCTTTGCAGCAAAATTTTGGATAACATTTAAGGCTCTTTCAAATGATTAGCAGACGATTAATAAGAGTAAAAGTTCTTCAGCTTCTATACGCCTACTTCAATGGCAACAACAGCGACGACCTGTCGAAGTACGAAAAGGAGCTATACAAAAGCATCGATAAATCGTACGACCTTTATCATCTTTTCTTTTTGCTGCTGATAGATGTCAACCGTTACGCGCAAGAGCAGATTGAACTGCGCAAGTCCAAACTCAGGGCCACAGCCGACGACCTCAACCCAAACACCAAATTCATCGACAACAGAATAGTTAAACAACTGGAACAGACCGAACCACTGATGGTTTATGCCGACAGCAACCACCTGGACTGGAACAGTGTGCCGGAGCTTGTAAAGCACATTTACACCACAATGGTCGGTTCCGACAGTTACAAAAAATATATGGCTGAGGAGCTGTCGTATGAGTCGGACCGTAAGTTTGTAATGAATTTCTTCAACGAATATATGGTTGACGACGACATGCTCTATCAGGTGCTTGAGGAAAATTCGATATACTGGAACGATGACATCGAGTTTGTGCTGAGCATGAACATCAAAACCATTGAGCGCCTGAAGCCCGATGCCGAGAAGGTGTCGCTGATGAAGCTCTACAAGAACGACGACGACCGTCACTTTACAACCGACCTTTTTTGCAAGACCATCCTGCGCCACGATGAGAACGAAGCGCTTATCCGTTCGCATATCAAGAACTGGGACTTGGAGCGTCTGGCGCAAATGGACCTTCTGATAATCGAAATGGCGCTGGTTGAGGTTACCGCGTTCGAAAACATACCGATAAAAGTTAGCATGAACGAGTACATCGACCTTGCCCGCTTCTACAGCACTGAGCGCAGCAACGCCTTTGTCAACGGCATTCTGGACAAGATTGTCAACCAGCTGAAGGCCGAAGGGAAAATCAAGAAAACGGGCCGCGGGCTTATCGAAGACTGATGAAAGCGGCGCGGGCTATATCGGCATTTCTTGTTTTGGTTCTGTGCGCGGTGGCCATGACGGACTGTTCGGGACGGAAGCAGGAACAAACGGCCGTCAAGGGGGCGCCGCAAATCAATTTCGACGAGGACTTCTACGACTTTGGGACCATAGCGCAAGGCGAGAAAGTGTCGCACACGTTCAAGTTCCGCAACATTGGCAGCGGACAGCTTGTAATAACCGATGTAACAACAAGTTGCGGCTGTACAGCATCGAAATACTCGCTTGAGCCGGTGGCATCCGGTGCCGAGGGCATGGTGGAAGTCATTTTCGACAGCTATGGGCGCGAAGGCCGGCAGATGAAAAAAATAAGCGTTTGGACAAATTGCGGCAACGACCCCGTTACTCTAAAGATTTTAACTAATATTGAAGCGAAATAAAAATTTGACATTATGAACTTTTTAAGCATTTTTCTACAGGCGGCACAAGGTGCCGGAGGCGGTGCCAGCTCGCTTATAATGCTGGTTGCCATTATTGCTATCTTCTATTTCTTCATGATTCGTCCGCAACAGAAGAAACAGAAGGAAATCAACGCTTTCCGTAACGCTCTTAAAAAAGGCGACAAGGTGCTGACTGTGGGCGGTATCTACGGAACAATTGCCGAGGTGAAAGAGACAACCGTTCTGCTCGACGTGGCTAACGGTGTGCTCATCAAAGTTGACAAAGCAGGTTTGGTGAAAGACAACAGCGACATGGCAGCTGCTCAGGCAAAATAGCCGCGCCAACCGTCGATTCAAGCCCGCAATCTATTGTTCCGTAATCCGTTTCGGTCAACGTTGCGGGCTTTTTCAATCCAACAAATCGAACATTGAAACAGCCGAACTTCAATATCGTCCCCGAAATCAAAGGCAAACTCCGCTTCGACAAGCAGATGTTTCTCTACCTGGCGTTTGTGTTGCTTGCCGCGCTCATGTGGTTCTTTAACAAACTTGGTGACGAGACCAACGACCGTCTTCTCTACCCCGTAACGTTCATCAACATGCCGGTACAGAAGATAGTTGTGAACGGCCTTCCCGACAACTTCGAACTCACAGTGCAGGGCCGAGGTTGGGACATTCTTCGCTACAAAATGGGCAAATCGCCCGAGCCGATTGTCATCAACCTGAGCCGCCTCAACCACATTCTGTCGAAGGAGTCGACAATCGATTTCAGCCTTGCCACTACATCGCTTTCGGAGGAGATAAAATCGCAGCTGCCGGCAAACATTGTGCTCAATGTCATTCAGCCCGACACCATTCATTTTGTGCTGTCGAACTACAGCGAGAAGCATGTGCCGGTGGTGCCGATACTCGATTTGACTTTCGACCACCAATGCCTTGTTGACGGTGATATAATAGTGACACCTAACGAGATAACCGTCAACGGTCCCGATATCATCTTGGACACGCTTCAGGCTGTCTATACAAAGCCGATAAGCGCCCGAAAGGTGCGTCGCAGTCTGCGGAAAAACGTTGAGTTGGCGCCGATTGAGGGCGTGGCGTTGCGTCTACGCAAAGTCGATGTCAATGTGCCCGTGGCTAAATACACCGAAGAGAGCATCAGCATTCCGATTGACGTGGTGAACGAGCCCGATAGCCTGCGTGTGCGGCTGATGCCAGGCGTTGTCGATTTGAAATTCTGGGTGTCGATGAAGGACTATTCGCATATAAACCGCGACGATTTCAAGGCCGAGGTTGACGTGCGCGCCGCAATGGAACAAACGGGACTGCAGGTGCCCGTAGCACTCTCGATGCAACCGGCTTGTGTCCGCAACGTGGTGATAGACCCCGAGATTGTCAATTTTGTGTTGGAAACCAAATGATTACAGTTGGGCTGACCGGCGGAATAGGTAGCGGCAAAAGCTATGTGGCGCGGCAGTTTGCGGAGCGCGGCATTCCATGCTACAACTGCGACATCCGTTCAAAAATCATAATGGACACCGATGAGTATGTTGGTAAAAGCCTGTGCCAGCGTTTTGGCAGTGAAGTTTATGCCAACGGAACACTTAACCGAAAATTGCTTGCCGAAAAAATATTCTCCAACGAAGCCGATTTGCAATGGGTGAACAATCTGGTACATCCTGTTGTGTATGAAGATTTTGATGAGTGGCGAAAAATGCGCCAGGCAGATGCGGTGCTTATTGAATCGGCTATTTTGGTTGAGAGCGGCTTCTATCGTTTTTGCGACAGAATAATTGTTGTTGAGGCGCCATTGGACTTGCGTATCAGCCGAGTAATGCAGCGCGACGGCCTTTCGGAAAAACAGGTCCGCCAGCGCATCAACGCGCAAATTACCGACGAGGAGCGTCGAAAATTCGCATATTATGTGGTAGTGAACGACGAAATGAATAATATTGCAATAGAAATCGACAAAATAGTGTCGGATTTGCATAACAAACAGTAAATCAGCTATGAAATTTGGAAAACTGATAGGCGGAGGATTAGGTTGGGCTCTTGGCGGCCCGTTGGGTGCGGTTTTGGGATACCTCATGGGCGCAGCTTTGGACAATCTGACCGAGGCTTTTAATGTCGAGGCTCATCCTGGAAACGGAGAGGAAAAGACAATGCGCGGCGACTTTATGGTGTCGCTGGTGGTGCTGTCGGCAGCTATAATCAAAGCCGACCGTAAGGTGCTCGAAAGCGAGAAAGAGTATGTCCGTCAGTTTTTTGTCCGTCAGTTTGGCGACGAGGCCGGCAACGACGGCTTCAAAATGCTGAACGATGTTCTGCGTCAACAATTCCAGATTGACCCGGTGGCCAACCAGGTAGGCAAAATGCTTAACCACGCCAGCCGGTTGCAAATGCTTCATTATCTGTTTGGTATAGCCAATGCCGACAACTTTGTTCACAAAGCTGAGATTGACGAGATTGAGCGCATATCGCGGATAATGGGTATCAGCCAGGCCGATTTTGCGTCAATACGCTCGATGTTTGTGAAGAACACCTTCAACGCCTACCAGATACTCGGTGTTGAGCCTTCAGCCTCCGACAATGAGGTGAAAGCCGCCTACCGCCGCAAAGCCATCGAGAATCATCCCGACAAGGTGGCGTACCTTGGCGCCGACGTACAGGCTGCCGCCAAAGAGAAATTCCAGAAGATACAAGAGGCTTACGAGGCTATCAAAAAAGAGCGCGGACTTAACTAATCAATATTTCCGTTCCAGAATAGCCGAACTGATTACAGCGTTGCGCAGGTCGAACGGCTCGGTGTCGGCCGGCTCGTCGCTTTGCGGCGCCTCCTCAACAAAAACGGCTTTTTCGCCTTCGTTGTATTCGGTTGTTGAGGCTTGGCTCTGCTTGCTGTTTTTGCGAACAGGTTGCGCCTCTCGCTCAGCGTTGTAGCTGTAATCGGGCACGGGTTGGCGGTTGACGGTGGCGCCTTCGGCGGCTTGTTTCTTGTCTTTCTGCATAAACGACGACACAGCACCGATTATAATAGGCACCAACAGCACCCAAAAATCTTTCAGAAAATCGATTAAGTTATCCATTTTTGAACCTTTTTAATCATTATCCGCCAAACGCTCTCGTCGCCGTTGTAGGCGTCTGATTTGCGGCGAGTGGCAATCATCCGTTTCTTAACTTTGTGAGTCTGAATCCGATAGGTGTTACGCACAGTCTGTTTCGAAGCCTTCTCGTTCTCGCGCCTTATAATCCGTTGTTTCTTAGCCTCCTCGGCATCGGTTTTCAGAGCCTCAACCTGATATTTCAGGTTGACGTGGTGCTTTTTTGGCGGATTCACGTCAATCGAGTATTTGTAGTGCTGCGCCGACAGCGGCAAAGAGGCTGTCATCAGCAATAAAAATAATATCTTTGCTATCGAGTTTTTCACAAAAATGTGCGTATGAAACCAACCACAAAATTATTCACTTTTTGCATCATTTGCACCGTTGCGCTCGTTTTCTGCGCCTGCCGGAATGTGGAAGACGATGTGGTGCCGAATGTCGAAGTGCGTGTGCGCATCAATGTCTTGAATGCCAAATACATCGATTTGCAGGACAATTACGGACGCGCTGTGGTTGAGCATGAGGGATACTGCGGCAATGGGATTATTGTCATCAGGATTGATGATAACGAGTATAAGGCGTACGACTGCACCTGCACCTACGAGGTGAGCGACACCGCCGCCGTCCGGCCCGACGAAGCCAACATTGTAGGCGCCGTCTGCCCCGTTTGCGGCTCAAAATATGAGTTGCTCGAATGCGGAATGCCGACATCGGGCAAGGCGCGACATTCGCTCAAAAGCTACCATACATCATTTGCATCACCATTCCTAATCATCAGAAACTGAGATGAATACGGCATATTTGTGTTTGGGCGGAAACATTGGCGACACGCGGGCCGTGTTCGAAAAGGCCATTGCGCTGATTGAGAGCCGCATAGGCCGTTGTGTGCGCAAGTCGCGGTTGTATGTTACCGAGCCGTGGGGCTTTGAGGCCGACACGCCGTTTCTGAACCAGGTGGTGGTGGTGGAAACCGAGCATGAGCCGCACGCTGTTCTTGAACTTTGCCAGCAAATTGAGGCCGAGCTTGGTCGCACCCGTAGCGGCAAAGGCTATCAGTCACGCACTATTGATATTGATATCTTATTCATCGACAATCTGATAACCGACATTCCCGACCTGAAAATTCCGCATCCGTTTATGCACCTGCGCAACTTTGTGCTGCAGCCCATGTGCGATGTAGCTCCACAACTTGTGCACCCGGTTTTGAAAAAGACAATGACGCAGCTCCGCGCTGAATGTGAGGATGACGGGAAGTGCGAATTGTTGGGGTAACGCTTTGATTTACTCCCCAGTATTCATACTGTCCAAATATCGCTTGGTGAATAGCCGGTTGGGGTACCATGAGGCCACAAGGCCAATGACTACAACTGTTGCAAGGGTGAGCAGAAGGTCGGTCCAGACAATTTTGACGGGGTAGTTGCTGACAACAAACGTGCCCATTGAGTCGAGTTTGAGGAAGCCGTAGGTCTGTTGCAGCCAGCACACCAGCAGTCCGAGCAGTAGGCCCAGAATGGCACCGCCGACGCTTATTATCCAGCCTTCGTAGATGAATATTTTCTGTATTCTTTTGCGGTCAAGTCCGAGGCTGTTAAGTGTTGCAATGTCGTTCTTCTTGTCGATAATCAGCATTGATAGCGAGCCTATCATATTGAAACTGCCGATAATCAGTATGAATGTGAGAATCAAGAAGATGGCGAATTTTTCCGACTTCATCACCTTGTAGAGCATCTCGTGTTGCTGGTATTGTGTCCGCACAACATACTCGTTGCCAACCATTGCCGAAATCTCGTCGCGGGCGCGGTCGCGGTCGGTGTCAGGCTTCAGTTTCAGCTCAAGCGCACTTACCTGTGTCGAGTAGTCGAGCAGATTACGGGCAAAATCGATAGGCACAAGCATATAGCGGTTGTCAATCTCTTGCTGGATGGCGAAGATGCCCGACGGAAAGATGTATGAGTTGCTGAACGCGCGCTCAGGATTCATCGATATGCGACCGTTACGTTTTGGCACATAGATGCGTATTGAACTTATAAAATTCACATTCACAGACAGATAGTAAGCTAATCCGGCACCCAGCACCGCCATTTGCCGGCGGCCGTTGTCGAGCACAAACTCGCCGCTGATAATGGTTGTGTCGATGCCCGTAAGGCGGCTGTATTGCTCCGACACGCCTTTCAGTGTAGCTGGCTGCATGTGCTTGTCGTACTCCAGAAGCACGTTCTCCTCAAGCGTTTCGCACATGCAATCGACATAGCTCAGCTGGCTTATCCGCTTCAGCGGGTCGGTCAGCGGGTCGAATACCTTGCCCTGCGCCGGTGTTATTTTGATGTCGGGGTCGAAGTTGCTGAACATCGATTTGATGAGCGAGTCGAAGCCGTTGAACACCGACAAGACGATGATTAGAGCCATTGTGCACACCATTACACCCACCATCGAAATGGCCGATATGATGTTGATGATGTTGTGCGATTTCTTCGAGAAGAGGTATCGCCGCGCTACAAAGGCCGAGAGGTTCATCGTGATTACTTTTTCAGCAGATTCTCAATGTTTTGCAGATAGTCGAGCGAGTCGTCGATGTTGAAGATAAGCTCGGGTATGATGCGTACCTGGTTGCGGATTCGGGTGCCAAGCTGATATCGTATTTCTTTGATATGCTGACTGATAGTCCCCATTATCTCATCTTTGCGGTTGTCGGGGAAAATGCTCAGGTAGCACTTGGCCACCGACAAATCGGGGCTGATGCGCACCACCGACACGCTTATTATCGAGCCCTGAAACCAGTTGCGGGCGTAGGTTTGCAGCATCTCGGCCAACTCTTTTTGAATCAGCCGCGCCACTTTGTTCTGTCTTGGTGTCAATTCTTCCATTGATTTTGTTTTTTATGCCGCAAAGTTAATCAGTTTCAGCGTATAAGCCGAAACAATATTACAACCAATGCCGATGGTTGATAAATAAATTAGCCTGATTCCGTTTAGTTGTTTTATCTTTATTCGCTCGAAAAACGATATTTTTCGTTGGTGCAAACATTTTGTTATCAGCATGATAGACAAGGAAACGATAGATAAGATTTACAACGCGGCAAGCATTCTGGATGTGGTGTCGGATTTTGTCAGTTTGAAGAAGCGCGGCGCCAACTATGTGGGTTGCTGTCCGTTCCACAACGAGAAGACGCCGTCGTTCAATGTGTCGCCTGCGCGGAATATCTACCATTGCTTTGGCTGTGGCAAGGGCGGCAACGCTGTCAACTTCATAATGGAGCATGAGCAGATGTCGTATCCCGATGCCCTGAAATATTTGGCCAAGAAATGCAATATCGAAATAAAGGAGAAGGAGTTTACGCCCGAGGAGAAGGAGCGCAACGATGACCGCGCCAGTATGCTGATACTGAACGATTACGCCAAAAAGACTTTCATCTCGAACATGTTTGAGACCGAGGAGGGGCGCGCCATTGGCCTGAAATATTTCCGCGAGCGCGGCTTCTCCGATGAGACCATCAAAGCCTACGAGCTTGGTTACAGCCTGTCGGACCGAAAGTCGTTTACTGAGCAGGCCCTCAAAAACGGCTACCAGCTCAAATATCTGACAAGCGACGAAAAGACAAATATCGGTACCGGTCTTACCATTAAGCATGACGACGGCTACACCTTCGACCGTTTCAGCAGCCGCGTGATGTTCCCCATTCACAATCTGACGGGGCAGGTCATTGGTTTTGGGGGGCGTGTGCTCGATGCCCGCACCAAGGGTGTCAATGTCAAGTACATGAACTCGCCGCAGTCAATCATCTACGACAAAAGTCGCTCATTATATGGCATTTATCAAGCCAAAAACTCGATAGTGCGCAGTACAAAATGCTATCTGGTTGAGGGTTACACCGATGTTTTGAGCATGCATCAGAGCGGCATCGAGAATGTGGTGTCGAGCAACGGAACGGCGCTCACCGTGGAGCAGATAAGGCTCATCCGTCGCTTTACTGAGAATGTGACGGTGCTTTACGACAGCGATGACGCGGGCATCCACGCCGCTTTGCGCGCCATCGATTTGCTGTTGCCCGAGGAGATGAACGTGAAGGTTCTTTTGTTGCCCGACGGCGAGGACCCCGACTCATTTGCCCGCAATCACAGCTTGACAGAGATTGAAGCCTATATTGCTGATAATGAGAAAGACTGCATCTTGTTCAAGGCCGCCCGTTTGACGAAAGAGGCGGGTGGCGACCCCATAAAAAAGGCGCAGAAGATAAGTGAGCTTGTCAAAACCATATCGATTATCCCCGACAGCATAAAACGTTCGGTTTATGTCAAGGAGTGCGCCGAGATGCTCAACGTTGAGGAGCGAGTGCTTCACATCGAGATAAACAAACTTATCAACCGCCAGCTGGGGCAGCAATATCCGAGGCCGGAGAATCAGCCGCAACAACCCAAACCCGCCTCGCAGGTGGTTCTGAACCCCGATGTCGCCTCTAACGCCCGCTGCCGCCAGTATGAAAACGATTTGCTGAAACTATTGCTCAACTACGGCAACGATGTGCTGTTTACGGTAGCCGAGGGCGACAAGCCTTCAGAAGACATTACGGTGGCTTATTATATCGATAAAGAGCTGAAAGACAACGGGATGGTTTTCCGCACACCAGTCAGCAAACAGGTTTACGATATCTATTTTGAAATCTATAACCAAGGTCAGAAGCCCGACATCGCGATGTTTATAAACTATCACGACGCCGAGGTCAGCAAATATGTTATCGACCTAATGGAGGAGCGCCACACCATAAGCAAGATTTGGGAGAAGCTGAACAGCTACGTGAAACCCGAAACGAAACAGCTTAAACAGGTGATAGACAAAGATTTGAACGGATACAAGTTGGAGATAGCCAAGCAGACGCTCGACAAAATAAGCAAGGAGATAGCGCTTCTGGAAAAAGAGCCCGACAGCGACGAGAAGACGCAGAAATGGGAGGCGCTAATGGCTGAGTGCAGCTCGTACACCATCTACAAAAACAACCTTTCGCGCTTCCTCGACAGGGTAATGTGTTGAGCAAGAACGCTCATACTGACAATAGCGGAGTGAGTAATGATAAATGAGTGAAAATTAAACCTGTTAAACATTAAACTCTCAATACTTAACTTCTAAATCTTCAACTTCTCAACTATATTTGCCCCCATTATGAGAAAGGCATTGTTTTACATTTCGATAGTGCTGCTTTCAGTCGGACTGATGTCGGCCAAGGGCAGCCGCAAGAAGCCGAAACCCGCGTTCGCGGTTATCGAGACGCCGTACGGCAATATGAAGGTCAAACTCTACGGCCAAAC
>JAEEGL011601058.1_pt1 | contig 12025 bp, 11 predicted proteins | sample 9134231 | NCBI WGS metagenome assembly JAEEGL01 (sample SAMN16246548, study PRJNA631951) | gut metagenome | biome: gut microbiome; feature: rumen; material: fiber-attached | host: Bos | place: Iran: Karaj | collected 2018-10
AATGAAGGTTATTGCCAGCAGCGGCGTTGATCTCAATATCCAGGGGCGGAACTTTCCCTTTGGATTAGTGCTTCTGGCAAAGGCCTTATCGATCCAGGCTCCCATTAACGGGTCATTGATGAAGTCCCAGACGTTCCATATAAGCAATAACAGCGCAAGTGTACCGGGATTGATACCCAACGCATCGGTACAGTACATGGAGAAGGTACTGCCCATTAAGGCAAATGTCATTACGCCCCCGCAGTCTCCAATCCCATAGCCTATCTTATGCTTAAGTGTCAGAGTATTATCCTTATTCTTCTCTTTCATTAGTATTTACCCCCATTTATTCCTCAGTAAACCATACCGGCAGTTCACTTATGCCGCAGCTTACCTTAATTGTTGTCTCACCGTTTAATAAAGGTCCTTCTCCTCTTAACCTGAACCCCCTGGTACTTTTTGGCAGCTTAACGGTTATTTCATTAACACCTTCATCAAATACCGGGCACGCCAGTATTTCATCGCCGCACAGAAACCAGTCGGCTTCCCTGTCGTAATCAGGATCCCTCAGGAACACAGGTCTGATCAGAGGTTCATCACATTCAATGCATTTATCCATCTGTTCCTTCAGATAAGGAACCAATCTGTCTCTTAATTCAAATATCGGTCTTACCACATCCATCATGTCCGGATAAAGCCAAGGCATCGTGGACGGTTCTCCCGGTTTCCAGGAATGCAGTACAAATCTAGGCAGGAAGACACCGTACTGCAGCCAGCGGACAAACAGTTCCCTGTCAGGACTTGGTCCGGCAAAACCGCAGATGTCCGGTCCGAAGAAACAGAAACCTGACAGTGCCATGGTCATGGCCTGATAATGATTATATCTTAACTCCCTGAAACTGGTGTAATTGTCACCTGTCCAGGTTGTGCAGATTGACTGACTTCCTGCCATGGCACATCTGCTTATGATGAAAGGATCTGAACTGACTTCTTCGCAGGCTTCTCTGCTGGCCTTTGTCATCAGATAGGAGAACAGCGGTTTTATTAATCTTGCCGGTATCTCCCTGTCAAATCCATGCGCGTAAACATCCCTGTCATGAATGTCATATTCATTATTGTCATTCCAGATGTCCGTGTATCCCTTTTCAACCAGTACTTCTCTGACGCATTTCTTCCAGAATTCATAGGCTCCCGGATTGGTAAAATCAAGATAGCTGGCATTGCCTCCCCAGAAAGGGAACTTAGCCGCCGTGCCGTCCTGATAATGCAGGAACCAGCCGTTACCGGCTATCTGCTCATACAGCGGATGATCATCAAGAAAAGCCGGCTTAACATTTGGTATTATCCTGAGTCCCTTGCTGCAGAAGTAGTCAGCCAGTCCCTTCGGATCATGAATTTTATCTTTGTTCCAGTGGAAGACATAGCGCTTATCCCCTATCTGGGTATAACCGCTGGACATATAGAAACCTCCTGCTTTGATGCCGTTAGCTTCGCAGTTATCAATGAATGATTTGAGACGTTTGTCAGCATCCGGGGCATCAGTATATTCCATCGTAGAACCACAGTATTTAAATGCCCATTCAGGCACTGTAGAGATACCGCCGGTCATATGAACGAAGTTTCTGATTATGTCCCTGACACTTCCTAAAATCAGGTAGAAGACCATGTTCTCTTCTTCATATCTTACTGAATTAAACAATTCATAGTAATTATCATGTTCTCTGCCGAAGTCTATTTCGCCTTCACTGCAGGTATCATAGTATATGCCGTAACTACCGTTTCCGTTTTCACAGATGTAGAATGGCAGATGTTTGTATAACGGATCACTGTACTCAGCCTTATAACCCATCGAATCATCGGTATCCAGAATATAGCGCTGATGATTCTTGTTAATGCTGCCGGATTTATCTCCCAGGCCATATATGAACTGATCCTCCTCTCTGGCAGTATAGTGAACAGAACCGTCTCCCAGTTCCCCGGCAAAGTTATATGCCAGGCCATTACGGTCCTGATAAATTATTCCTTTTTCATTTCTGACAGTCATACGGAAGTTAAGCAGTTCAACAGTAAAGTCATGACCGCAATGACTGAATCTGAGAGTATTGTCATCTTCATGTATTTCAGGAGAACACAGTTTAAAACCGTCAAGTGAAAGCTTGCTCCTGCCGGTGTTACCCAACACCTGTTTATCAGGATTAATGCTGAAGGTCGGCAGTAAATCCATGGCTCTGATCAATGCCACCCTTAACATGTTTTCAATGAAGTCAATGCGCATAAAAACCCCGTCGCTTTCATAAACGCGGGTATTGTCATCAGCTTTTCTCAATCTGAACAGATGTCTGAATTTCATGCCTTTGGATCTCCTTTGGTCACCATGTTCCTTACCAGTTTGACGTAAGACGGTCTTCCCATTCCGATATTTCCCAGACTCAGGCACATGACTTTGTTATTCTTACCGATCCTGTCCCATTGCGGTAATCCCTTGCTGTTGGGATCACCATTACGGGCAAAGCTCGCCAGGTAGCCTGTCATTATTGCCGATACTTTCCTGTCCCCGTTACTGAAAGTACGCCAGGAAGTATCCAGACGGCTGAACATGTATCTTAAGTCACTGGAATGGAAGGCCGCATTGTCATCTCCCGGCTGATCGATATCAAAGTAGTACACATATGCATCATTTTCTCTGGCAAATCTGTTGCCGATGTATGCCATTACCGGTGCGTACATGTCATTATTGGTATAGCCAATCATGTATTCGATCTTGAGTGGGTTCCTGATCAACTTGTCAATTCCATCTTTTATCAGATATCCGTCAATTACCGGCATCATGTTATATACGTTATCCTTGCGCCTGTTTCTTATGGTCTCATAGGCTTCGTGCACCTTAAGAATGTCAAGATTCTTAAATTCCTCAAAGGTGCTGCACCCGGCAATGCCCATCATTTCATGCCAATAATCATATGTTTCTTCTGCTTTCCTAGGCAATGCATACTTGGGAAACAGACCTGCACCGGACATCATGACCGCTCTTTTAAACAGGCCTTCATTGTCATGATTAAGACACAAATACTGAATGGATATGGCTCCGGCGCTCTGGCCCATTAAGGTAATGTTATCAGGATTACCACCGAATTCACCGATGTGTTTTCTGACCCATCTGATGGCCTGTAACTGATCATCCAGACCGAAGTTACCGTTACGTCCATATTTCTTCTTTATTTCTTCATGGCTGAAGTATCCCAATACTCCTACCCTGTAATTGGCAAAAACAGTAATAATTCCTCTGCCTGCGAGTTCAAAGCCCCTGAATGGTTCCTCAGAATTAGCTCCCGAATTAAAACCTCCGCCATGGAAAAACAGAATAACCGGACAGTTTTTAGCTTTTGTAGGAGCATAAATATTCAGATTCAGACAGTCCTCATCATATTTGAACTCAATGCCTTCCCTGAATTCTCTGAAATAGAAAAGGCGTTCCGGAACATCAAGATGCGGATTGAACTGACGGTATTGCGGACAGGCATTACCCATTTCGCGGGCATCCACGGTTTTCTCATAACTGTCTATAAGTTCGCAGTATTCAAATCGTCCTGCCCTGGCATAGGGTACACCTAAAAACTCCATAACATTGACTTGTTGATTGCCCAGAAAAGTACCGATGTTTGTCTTTAGTGTAATCTCACTCATTATTATTCTTATTCCTGTTCTCTGTCATTTTAGCATATTGAATAAAACTCGTTAACCCCTGTCATGTTTTATTATTCATTCACCAATGTCATTTCGCCAAAAGAAAAACCATCTCCTTTCAGAGACGGTCTCTAATAAACTTTATCTGACAGTATTCTTTTTCATCACAGTTTTCATGAATACAGGCGTAAGGATAAAGCTCAGAATAAATGCCACAATAAAACTGATTATTTCCGACTTGAGCAACATAGGGCCAAACGGAATCCTGGCACCGTGAGACGTTGCCTCACGATAGGCAAGATATACCATGACCAATGTCATTAAAGGTGAATAAAGTACATCAGAAACCAGTGCCTCCAGTATTCGGGCCTTAAGTGTACCGGGTCTTGCATCAAGTTTTTTCAATACCTTATTACTGACTTTCCTCATTGGAATGATAAGTCCAATGATCATGCTTACAACAAAGCTGATCAAAAAACTCTTTAAAAAGCCCGGAACTGTAAACTGTCCCGCAGTTAACAAACCAACCATTGTCAGTATGAAGCTCATTGACAGTCCCATCAACAGACTCATTTTATAGCCTGCTTTTTTCATATTCACAATAAGATCCTCTTATTTATGCTTACCAACTCTGTGCTGTCCACTTCACAAGTTCTTTTTCAGTGATGTTTGCCGGAAGTCTCTCGCCTTCCTGTACTTTGGCATCCGGAATCAGCCTTCTGAAGTTATTGGCTGTCTCGCCCATCTTTGAACTTCCGGAAGTCGCAAATGGTATTACGGTCTTACCGTTAAAATCATATGATTCCAGGAAGGTATCAATAATTGACGGTTCCCTGTACCACCAGATCGGGAATCCGACATATACAGTGTCGTATTCATCAAAGTTATCCAGAACAGCAGCTATCTGCGGTCTGGATGATCTGTCCCGCATTTCCACTGAACTGCGGCTCTTTTTATTCATCCAATTAAGATCAGCCTTTGTATAAGGTTCAGTTGGTCTGATCTCGAATATGTCTGCTTCCAGTACCTTAGCCAGTTTAGCAGCTACTTTGGCAGTTGTTCCGCTGGCACTGAAATAAGCAACCAATGTTTTCATGTTATGCCTCCCTTATTCCATCATTTCCCTGGCCTGTTCCATTAAATCTGTTATGTGCAGATGCTGAGGGCAGGCGCCTTCACACTGTCTGCACTTAATGCAGTCAGATGCCTTATGTCCTTCAGGTGCAGCAATAGCATATGCCTCCCTGGCTTCAGCAAGCTGACCGTTTCCAAGCTGTTTATTTACGGCTTTAAAGATCTCAGGAATGTTAATTCCCATCGGACATCCTTTAGTACAGTAGCTGCAGGCTGTACATGGAATTGTTGATGAGTGACCAAGTATGCGCTGTGCTTCCTGTATGATTTTCTGTTCATCCTCATTAAGAGGCTGGAAGTTCTTCATGTAAGACAGATTATCCCTCATCTGATCAACGTTGGACATGCCTGATAAAACAGTTATGATGCCGTCCAGTGAAGCCACAAATCTGATAGCCCATGAAGCATATGACATATCAGGATGATAATCCTTAAACAGTTTCTTTACAGCTTCCGGAGGATTTGCCAGTGTACCGCCTTTTACTGGTTCCATTACGGTAATGGATACACCGTGTTTTCTGGCTACTTCATAATTGGCTCTTGAGTTAACTGTAGGTCTTTCCCAGTCAGCGTAGTTGATCTGCAGCTGAATGAAATCAACTTCCGGATGTTCTGTCAGCAGCTTATCCAGCAGTTCCGGACCGGCATGGAATGAAAAGCCAAAGTGTTTAACCAGGCCTTTTTCTTTCAGTTCCTTAACAAAATCCCAGATGTGGAATTTGTCATACTTTGCATAGTTATTCTCCATTATGGAATGAAGCAGATAATAATCAAAATATCCGGCACCGGTTCTTTCCAGAGAGGTATAGAACTGCTTTTTACATGCTTTTTCAGTTGGAGCCAGGATGAATGCATTTATTTTATCAGCCAGAGTATAGGTCTCACGCGGATATCTGTCTACCAGTGCCTTCTTAATGGCCGCTTCTGAGCCCGGATAAACATATGCCGTATCAAAATAGGTAAATCCTGCTTCCATGAAAAGGTCAACCATTTTCTTAACCTGCTCAACATCAGTTATTATTCCCCTTCGCGGCAATCTCATTAAGCCAAATCCCAGTTTTGGCGTTTCTTTTCCAAAGTAATCTGACATATCTACTCTCCTTTTTCAGGATCGCTGATTTCTACAGTTGTTCCTTCCGGAACATCAAAAATCAAACCTCCATTTCCGTCTTCTCTTACTTTTATTTCATTATCGGAAATTGTTACCTTACTTCCTTCAGGTGCATCAATGATGAGACCGCCTTTACCGTCTTCTCTTATCACGGTTTCTTCCGTTTTCCTGATCTCCGCCCCGCAATATGGGCAGAATCTTGCTTCATCAGGAATTTTCTTTCCGCATTTATAACAATACATATAACTTACCTCACTTTTTTTCAAAAGATACTGTCATCATTTTACCGTCTTTGTTCAGCAGAACAGGTATCCTGTTTTCCGTAACGGTATCCACACCTGACTGAGCTGATTTTCCATCCTCTGATGCAATGCCCAGTTCCAGTACTACTGCTTTGCCGTTTATCGTTATTTCAAGCTCATGCGCCACATCATATCGGACATCCACACTGCCGTGTGGCGGCAGATCACCTGAAAGAAAGACATATTTACCCTCAGTCTCGCCTGCCGGTAAACCGGTCATATCCGCTAACTCCTTATTGAAATCGATGACAATGCTTTCACCGTCACCGTTAAACATCATTGTTCCGTATTCTGAATCAAATATGCCAATGTGAGGATCAGGTGCCGGTGTATCAGGTTCATAAGGAATATTATCCGGTTCAACCGGTCTGCATCCCGCAAGCATAAACACTGTTATAGCTAACAGTATGGATAATGCTTTTTTCATTTTGTGCCTCCTACATGATATCTGCATTAGGACAGTGACGTTTTATGTATTCATATACTGGAATAAAAGCTTCATCATCAACATATACCTGATTTCTCATGAACCTGCCGGTCAGAGTGATCAGATGTTTTTTCGGATAAGCTCTTATTCTTCTGACATTGGAAAATCTGGAATACAGCGATCCACCTGCAGCAGATAATAAACCGGCCGCCGTTGTGGTTCTGCTCTTGGATGCTGCTCCTGTAAAGGTTACCAACAGATCAAGCGCCTTGGCCTTATCTGTCTTTATCTGTACATGGTCTATGCCTGAATCATCCATTTCAAACAGTACCGTATATTTTCCGTTATTGGCTTTAGTGACAATGTAGTAAGCTGGGATAGACAGTACCAGCAGGATAGCCATTACCAGGGCAGTTAACTGCACAGCAAACAGTACCCCCTGGAACCCTCCTCCCTCTGCAGCACTTACACCGACCATAAAACAGAAAACCGTAAAGGCAGAAACTGCCAGAACTTTCCAAACTTCAAACAGCAGGAAAAAACTATTCAGCATCGGAAGTTCATAAACCCAGCGGTATTTGCCGCTCTGGTCCGTAAAAAGACTTCTGATCACCAGATCTTCCAGTTCCTTCTGCTTTTCCTTAACCATAACATGTTGTTCCATGGATACACTCCTCCTGAAGACGTTATATAAATGAATTATAAATAATATATTCTTAATAATATTATACAAAATAAGATTGTTGAGTACAGTATCTGAAGCTCTGTCGGGTCGCTATAATCACTGCCTTTAACAGGTTCTTCAGTATCAATCATTCGATTAAAAAAGCAGAGATTCTCTGCTTTTATCTTTTAAGTATTTTTGTTGCTGATTATTTTGCAAGAGGAAGGAGCTTTTCTCTGATGCATTTCTTGAATTCTTCCGGGCAGTCTCCCAACGGGTTATGGCCGGCATTTTCAAACCAGATCAGATCCTTGTCCGGAGCTTCCAGTTTTTCATAATAATCCTGTACCAGAGAAGCAGGTGTATTGTTGTCCAGCCTGCCATCAAGGATATAGTATGGAACATCAACCTTCCCTTCTGTTTCCTTAAGAAGATTCAGACTGGCAACTTCATCCCACATGTTTCTTAAAACAAACTGGTATCCTTTCACGAATCCGACAATTTCCTTAAAGCTGTATTCGCCGCTTTTTAATACCGGAACAACCATGGAACTGAAATATGAACGTTTAGCCTTATCCTGAGAATATCCGCCATATTTCATCATGATCTTTCTCTGAGCCATCATACCGTCATAACCGTCTTTATATATGCCGTTAACTGGTTTGCCAATGGCTTCAAGTTTCTTAATGGCATCCTGGTCGTCATGCTTAACAGCTTCATCATAGGCAAATTTATAGGAAAGCTCTTCGTTAAGAGGACCGTCAACAAGCTGACCAAAACCAATGTACGCTGCTATATGCTCAGGATGGCGTTTTGCCAGCAGTGTTCCCAGACAGCTTCCCCAGCTGCCGCCAATGATAAAGAGTTTTTCCTTGTTGTATTTTCTGCAGAGATGCTTTACCAGTTCATTGGCATCTTCAACGATTGAAGAAACCGTAAGTGACTCTTTGGTACAGCCTTCATAACTGCCGCAGGTACCTCTCTGGTCCCATGCAACAATGGTAAAATCATCACAGAGATCGGAGTTACTGCCGATGACAAAGTGTCTGTTTGTTACTCCCGGTCCCCCGTGAAGAAACAGCAGAATCGGGTTGTTCTCATCAGTTCCCTTAACATGAATTCTCTGCATTAATCCATTTAGTTTTACATAGTCTTTATAGTCGATCATAATTATTCTCCTCTATTCCTGAGCTTTATTCAGCCGGGTAAACAGATTGATATAGGCTGTTATGCCTTCGTAATATGATGATAGTCTTATGCTTTCATTGTTTCCGTGAATGGCCTGTCTTTCCGCACCGCTCATTCTGAACATCGCAAAACGGTAGACATTCGGGAAGATACGGTGGAAATTACGTGAATCGGTTGCTCCATTCTGAATATATGGGCAGCAGTACACATCATCATAACTGCTGTATACAACATCGGTTATCAGCTTGAACGCACTGTTATCTATTGAGGATACCGGTGATGCTTCTACACCTTCATCAGAAGTTACTTCAACTCTTGAATCATTGATAACGGAGACAAAGTGATCCATACATCCTTTAACTGTATCGCCCGGAGCAATTCTGACACTGTAGCCAGCCTGGGCAGTTGGCGGAATGATGTTGATTGCCGGTGCTCCCTTAAGCTGTGTTAAAGCCGCTGTTGTTGCGACCATGGCTGCCGTTTCCTTATTTGATTCGAGTACCTTTATGACTATCGGTCTGAACAGCCACATGTTACCGAAAATGAAACGGTACAGGAAACTGGAATGAGATCCGTAAATACTCAGCAGTTTTTCCGTTACCGGATGCAATCTCTTGGCAAATGGATGTTTTGACAGATTATTGATGGCATTTACCAGCATGAATGTTGAATCAGTCTTATTTGACGGAGTTGATGAATGTCCGCCGATACCGTTGGCGGTAACAGTTACATTGAGACAGCCTTTTTCACTGACACCGATCATGGCAAATTCATCCTTGACACCCAATGGGGCATCATTGATAATTGCTCCGCCTTCATCCAGAACAAACCACGGTTCGATATGATTTTCCTTGAACCACTCCACTATCTTAGGTGTTGTAGGTCCACCTGTTTCTTCATTATTGGTAAATGAGAAATAGATGTCTCTTTCCGGTTTATATCCCTGAGTCAGCTGATAATCAACAGCTTCCAGCAGTCCGGCAATTATGCACTTGGTATCAGCTGTACCTCTGGCATAGATTGATCCATCGGCTATTTCAGCACCGAATGGAGGATGATCCCAGCCTTTTTCATCAACGGCTACAACATCATAATGAGCCATCAGAACGACCGGTTTCTTATTTCCTGTCCCCTTCCACTTAAGCAGAATGCCATAGTCATTAATCACATTGACTTCCAGAACTTTGAATACTTCCGGATAATCCCTTTTCAGCATCGGCAGGAAAGCCCTGAATTCTTCATAGTCAGGTTCACTGTCTCTGGGCCACACTGTTTTTTTCTGCAGCATGTGGCGGAATCTTTCGACAGCTCTTTCCTTATCGAAATCATAATCGGTTTTTCTTTCATACTGACTGATGTCTTCAGGTTTCATTTTTATGGCATTGCAGATCATGAAGCAAAGAAGTACAGCTAGGGCAATAAGTATATAAATCATACTATTCACCTGTTGATTTCAGTTCATATTCCCATGATTTGGACATGTCTCCAAATGAGAATATCTTCAATGTCTTTTTATTAAGATTATATACGCAGGAATACTGGGTCTTGCCGCGGTCCATGCCATTGTCAGGATCCTGGACTACCAGCGAAAGCAGTCTTTCGGCATAATCCTGTCTCATGCCTTTTCGTCCACGGAAAACACCGGCTTTCAGACATTCATCACGTCCGCAGCCTTCTGGATAGAACGGATCTTCCTTGCCAACATAATGATTTGTGGCATGATTAATATCCGTAACAACCATCCTGTTGTCGATCCATTCAATCAGTCTGGATTTACCCGTTGAGTCAGCTACCATGATATGATAGTCTGCCCCCGGCATCGCACCTTTGACATTGCAGCTGCCAAACAGCATCAGTGCTTCATCGACGTTTGCACAGTTATCAAGAACCAGACGCATCAGTACCGGATGCAGATAAGTTTTCTTATTTGGATCAGTTGTCTGAACTAATGGCTGAGAAGCTTTCCAGGCTTTTCTGTCTGCTTTATTGACAACAACAGAACCATTAGAGCCATAAATCCAGTATGGGTCAGGTAGCTCTCCCGGGTTCTCCAGGAACATATTGATCTTATTTGGATCAAGGATCTTCTCATATTCATCGAAGCTGATTTCTTCATAGTCGCTCTTAACGCTTAAGGCCAGGATACTGATAGCCAGTCCCTTTTCGTTCATGCCATCCATGCAGAGATATGGTGAAATGATGAATGGTGACAGATCAGTCCTGCCGTCATCAAGCATGCCGTTTACCGCTGAACCGTTTTTAAAGTCTACCCAGTAAGTATCGGCAGCACCAATGGAACGATATTTGGCCTTGGGATTATTTCCTTCTATGACCATATTAAGACCGGTACGCGGATTGCTACGGTCATTAAACTGGAAATGGGAATAGTCGTAGTTGCGGCAGAACAGTACTTCTCCCTCCGGATTTTTAACCACAAAGGTTGAACAGCCGGCTGACAGCATGACTGTGAATACTTCCGGAAGGCTGTAGTAGTCATAATTGCAGACCATATGATAAAGATAGCCTTTATCATCTACCCTCTTTATGGATTTAAGGGCTTCAATCTGTTTTTCGTCAGTGATATATGCATGAGGATTCATTATTTCTTCTCCTCTCTGGCAGCTACTGATTCTCTGTATTCCTTTTCAGTATCAATAGTCGCACCGAAGATCATCATCATTACTGCAACTAAAGCCGGGATCCAGCCCAACAGAGCATTGATGGTATTCTGAGTGGCTACATTCTGCAGCTGTCCCTTATCAGCCAGCCGTGCTGAGAAACCAGCCGCAGCCAGAGCTACAAGGAACAGTTTGTCAACTGCTGCTTCAGCGATCTTGCTGGCCAGGTTGTCACCGGTGGAAACCATAGTATCCAGACGGCGTCCGTTCTGAACTTCAACAATATCGGAAATTGAGTTTCTGTTGGTATTGAACATAACGAAAGTAACTGTTAAACCTATGCCGGCTGCAGCCGCATTGATATAGGCATTTATAACATTGTAAGGATTTATAATAAACGGGATCTTGCCGATGATCTGAACGATGGCAGCCGCAATCATAGTCTTCTTACGGCCTAAGATCGAGTCGATCTTCGGAGCCAGAATTGAGAAGACTATCGAGAATACCAGATATACAGCCATTATCGGAGTTGACAGTGAACTGTTGTTCAGAACATAGGCACAGTAATAAGTAATTGATGATGTTAACAGACATGTTGAAATACCATAGGACATGACATAGAACATGTTCTTGACCCATGACTTGCACTTAAACAGCATTCTGTATGTTTCTTTAATGCCGATCTTTTCCTCATTGTCTTCAACCTGTCTTACTCTTTCCTTAGTGGTATAGTAATGAATCAGACAGCCGATGATGATCAGAACACCCATGAAACAGGCCGAACGGAAAATGGCTGGTGAGTCAGATGAATTGATTACTTTGTGATCTTTCAGGCCACCGAACATCTTTACGATAAGAGGTACGGCTACAGCACCGATGCCTGATCCCAGACAGCCGCCCAGTGAACGGAAGGCATTG
>JAEEGL012068676.1_pt1 | contig 12025 bp, 12 predicted proteins | sample 9134231 | NCBI WGS metagenome assembly JAEEGL01 (sample SAMN16246548, study PRJNA631951) | gut metagenome | biome: gut microbiome; feature: rumen; material: fiber-attached | host: Bos | place: Iran: Karaj | collected 2018-10
ATGACAATTGAAACCGAAAGACTTATACTCCGTCCGTTCGTCGAAAGCGACGCGGCGGACGTTTATGAATACTTAAAAGAGCCGGCGGTCAACTGCTTTGCATCAATGAAGCTGAACTCGCTTGACGAAGCGGTCGCAGAAATGAAGAAACGCAGCGGCGAGACCGAATTCTATTTCGCGATCGTGCTTAAAGAGAGCGGCAAGGTCATCGGCGAGATCGACGCTTATCCCGAGGGCGAGGGACCTCAGGAGGATGAGAACGGACCGAAAGACACGTTCAGCCCGTGCTGGATGCTGAATCTGAACTACGCGGGACGAGGCTACGCCTACGAAGCCGCGCACGCTTTCTTCGATTATCTGTTCAACGAAAAAGGTGCGCGCCGGATATACGCGTACACCGAGGACACAAATATCCGCAGTCAGCGCCTGTGCGAAAAGCTCGGTATGCGCCGCGAGGGGCTGTTTATGGAATTCATTTCGTTCGTGAACGAACCGGACGGCACGCCGCGATATGAAAATACGTATCAGTACGCCGTTCTGAAAAAAGAATGGGACGATAAACGAAAGAGAGTACGGTAACAGGATGAGCCTGCTTGATCATAACTTTGACACGGAATACGATCTTTCCCTTTCGGCGTGGGGCGACGGTATACTTGCAGAGAGCGACCTGCTTTATTTCCAAAAGCCGGACGCGATATTAGAAGAATACAAAAAGAAACACGGCAGTTTTCCGGAAAGCATTTCTCTTTTATTGAAAGACTCGCGCGGATACGGCAGCGAAACCGGCTTTACCGGCTTAGATACGGCGTTTCTTGAAAAACTTGCGACGCTCAAAGAATTGATCCTGCCGGATACTATCACTCATATCGACCTTACGCCGGCGCTTGAAAAAATATTCAGGGATAACGATACGCTGATACGCGGTTCGTTCGATTCGTTCGCCGAAAGTTTTGCAAACGGAAACGGTCTGCGCTTCCGCCCCGCCGATTTGATATTTGCGGAATTTGAAGATACGCGCTGGCGCGAATTCACCGTGATGACTCTGATCTTCAAACGCAACGGCAGCGTGGAGATCGAAGAGACCTCTTCGTCGCCGGGCTCGAGCGCCGGAAACACTTTCGGCGGAAGTTTCACGCATTCACTGCCTTGCGATTTTTATATGACGCAGACCGCAGAGGAGATCGCAAAGCGGTTCGACAAAGACGCGCGTGAAGCGATCGTATCGGACGGCAGGCTCGCCGGTTTTATCGAAAAAGCAAAAACGCACGGATTTTATCGTGATAAAATCTGACAAAAAAACAGAGAAAGTGCGGGAATAAAAAATGTTCACACTCCAAAAAGATCCAAACCGCGATTTTCGCGTGCTCAATCTCACAGACCCGCAGCTCGACGACGGCGACTGGGCCGAAAACCGAAAAGGCAGAAAACTGCTTGAATACACGGTAAATTCGCTCGTCGAGCGCACCCGCCCCGACCTTATAACGGTAAGCGGCGACATTTCTTACGGCGGGCACGAGACCGCATACAAGAGTTTCGGCAAATTTCTCGACAGCTTCGGTATCCCGTGGGCGTTCGTCTTCGGCAACCACGACGTCCAGGGCGGCCCAGAGGCGCTCGAAAAAGCGGCGGAATTGCTCGCTTCCGGCGGAAAATGTCTGTTTGAACCGGGCGAAAGAGCACTCGGATGCGGGAATTACGTCATATCCATAGAGCAAAACGGCAAACCGCTCCACGCGCTTATAATGATGGATTCGCACGACCGCAGAGAATATACCGATCAAAACGGCGGCGTCTGTCTTGCGTGGGCGGACGTCAGCCCGGAGCAGATCGGGTGGTACCGCGAAAGAGTCAAAGAGCTTTCCGCGCTGGGCGCTGAAGAATCCACGCTCATAATGCACATCCCGCTCTATACCTATCACGAGGCCGCGAAGGCGGCGTTCAAAGAAGGCATCGACCTTAAAGCCGTACCGCCCTTTGACGGCGGACAGAAGGGGTATTTCAACGAAGGGTACGAAGACAGCTTCGGCGTGATGTATGAGGGCGTTTGCTCCTACCCCGAGGATAACGGTTTCTTCGACGTTATCAAAGAGTGCGGCCTCACCAAAACCGTCCTTTGCGGCCACGACCACGTCAACAGCTTCGCCGTCACATATAAGGGCGTGCGGCTCGTGTATTCGCTGAAGACCGGCATGGGATGCTACTGGGATCCCCGCCTGAACGGCGGCACGCTCCTTACGATCGATAACGCCGGTAAACTTTCGGCGAAACACGTCTTCGTGGACGCTTCGGAATTGGAAAAAGAATAATCAGGCTGCACAGTATAAATACAAAAAAACGAGAGTCCGTTACGCAAATCCGTTACGGACTCTCTATACTTTTGCAAGCCGGGAACCGGCTTATTTACTTTCAAACGTAGTGCTGCGCCTGAGCGTGCCAGAGTTCAAAGTATTTGCCGTTTTCGTCGGCGACGAGCGTATCGTGGTTGCCCTGCTGGATGATCTCGCCGTTATCGAAGACGACTATCTTATCGCAGAACCGGCAGCTCGATAAGCGGTGCGAGATATAGACGGCGGTCTTGTCGGTGACGATCTCGTTAAAGCGCGCGTAGATATCGGCTTCCGCCAGAGGATCGAGCGAGGCGGTCGGCTCGTCGAGTATGATGAACGGCGCGTCCTTGTAAAGCGCCCTTGCAATGGCGATCTTCTGTTTTTCGCCGCCTGAAAAGTCAACGCCGGTCGCGTCGTAGCTCTTGGTTATATAGGTGTCTATACCGTTTTCGAGCTCGCTTATGCGTTCGCCCAGCCCGGCGCGGACAAGGCAATCGAGCACGCGGTCCCGGTCGGGATCATCCGTCGCGGAGACGTTGCCGGCGATATCGAACGCGAACACGGCGTAATCCTGGAAGACCACCGAAAACAGCGCCATATACTGTTCGTAATCATAGCGCGTGATATCTATGCCGTTGAGCAGTATCTGCCCTTCGGTCGGGTCGTAAAGACGGCATAGCAGCTTGACGAACGTGGTCTTGCCGCTGCCGTTCATACCCACGAACGCAAGGCGTTCGCCGATATTGAACTTGAAATTTACGTTTTTGAGTGCGAAATTCTCGCTTCCCGGATATTTGAACGACACGTTGCGGAACTCTATTTCGTACCGGTTGTCGTCGCGCTTCTCTGTCGAAAGCGTGCCCTGATACATTTCGTCGGGCATATCAAGGTATTCGTAAAGCTCTTCGAGATATTTGCTGTTTTCCCTTATCTGACCTATCCTTGTAGCTAACAATCCAACGGCGTCGATGAATTTTTCCACCGTGCCTCGGTAAAGCACGAACGAGCCCACGCCGAAAGCGCCCGAAAACGCCTTTGCGCCGATGTACAGATACATGAATACGTTCATTGCAGCAGTACATACGGTACGCAGGGTCGAGTTGCGGAAAGACACGTTCGTCTGTTCCTCATAATAATTATCGTGTCCGCGTTTCAAAAAGAAACCTTTTGCACGCCGCATATACCATTTGTAAGATTTGGATATCTCGTCATGCGGGCGGAAAGGACGCCATACGAACGTTGTGTGTCTTTCATATTCGAGCGAGATATTGCGCCATATACGGGTCTGCATTCGGGTATCTTTGTTGGAATTTAACGTTTGAAAAACGACGTTGCCGATTATGAGCGCGGCTACTATGATTGCCGAAGACGGAGAATTTGCGAACGTGAGGAACCACCCCTGCGGGTTTGCCGCCGTCATTTCGAACATCGAAACGGTGAGCGTTACCGAAGCGGCGATCCTGAACAGCGCGTTGAAGAAGAAATACCAGTTCCAGTAAAGCCGCATCAAGCCGTTAGAGCCGTAATACAACGAGTGGTCAATGCTCTGCTTGAGCTTCAATACCTTCGGATTTTCAAGGTTCTGATATTTCATGGTATTCTGCACTCTGTTGATATAAAGCGCCACGTTGTCCCACATAACGTGCTCGTAAAGCCATGCGAAATGATCTATCCATCGCCCTACGATATTGACTCCGAGCACCGAAAGGACGGTTATGAGCGCAAGCGTGAAAAGACTTTCAAAGCTTTCGCCGGCGACTATGCCGTCAATTATCTTTGCCGACATATACAGCCCTATATACGGCGAGACCTGCGGCCAGATCGCGTTTACGGCGCGCAGTATCATATTGGCTTTTGACATTTTGAAAAGCAGTTTATACCCGCGTAAGACAAGCGCAAGATCGCGCTTTAGACTACGTTTTTTGCTTGTTTCAGCCATTATCGTCACCGCCTTCCGCACCCTCTTTGTAATATTTGCTCTGCACTTCGAACATTTCGGCGTATTTTCCGCCGCGCGCCATAAGCTCTTCGTGCGTGCCGCTTTCCGCGATCACCGCACCGTCGAGCATAAGTATCCTGTCGCAGAACCGCGTGCTCGCCAGCCGGTGAGAAATATATACCGAAGTCTTGCCCTGCGTCATTTCGCCGTATTTGCGGTATATTTCGTCTTCGGCAATGGGGTCTAAGGCGGCGGTCGGCTCGTCGAGTATGAGCATCGGAGTGTCGCGGTAAAGCGTGCGCGCAAGCAAAAGCTTTTGCTGTTCGCCGCCGGAAAGATCCACCGCGTCTTCGTCGAACCGCTTTACCATAGGCTGATCCACGCCTTTGGGCATGGCGGCGACACGCTCTTTGAGCCCGGCAAGCTCCAGACATTTGTAGAGCCGTTCTTCGTCGATCTCCGCGCGGTCGCACATAGCTATATTTTCTGCTATAGACGCGGCGACGTTGTATATCCCCTGCGGCAGCAGCGAAAACAGCCCGTGCAGCTCGTCGATATCGTATTCGTTCAAATCGTGCCCGTTTATGAACACTTCGCCTTCCGTCGGCGTGAGCACGCCGCACATAAGCAGGGTGAGCGTGGTCTTGCCCGCGCCGTTCACTCCTACGAGCGCGATTTTTTCGCCGCGTTCTATCTTAAAGCTGACGTTTTTCAAAACGTCCGTTTCTCCCTCGGGATACTTGAAGCTTACGTTCTTAAACTCCACTTCCACGGGCGAGGACGTATCGACGGGGATCCCGCCGCCGTGGCGGAAGCCGTTTTCCATATCAAGGTATTCGCGCAGGTCCGAAACGGCAAGCGCCTGTTTGCGTATGCCGAACACCTGATTGAGCAAGCCGTTCATAAAATCCGAAAGCTGGCTCACCGCCGAAAAATACAGCACGAATTCCGACGCGTTCAGTTCGCCGGATATGGCTTTTTGTATAAGAAAATAGTACGCCAGACCGTCGCGCACAGCCACGACCGCGCCGGAAACGTAGATCATTACCGTCCTGTAATAGGACGTTTTTTTGTATATCCTGCGTCTTCCGTCCGCCGCATCTTTTATAAGATAATCTATAAGCCCCAGCATATTGAAAACGCGTATGTCTTTGCTGTACGCATAATCGCCCGATACGTCGTGTATAAGGTACTTGTGTTTCTTTTCGTAAATATCGTTTTCGGGTTCCATATAGTATTCGCGGTCCTGGAACCAGCGCGACATAAGGAAATTTATCACCACGCCCGCCGCTATCATTACGAATATCCGCACGTCGAGCGTCGCGACGAGCGAACCGAACAGGGCGAAGCATATGATATTCACAAGCATATTCGCCGCTTCGTGCAGAAAACTGAATTCGCTCCGTGCCGCGTTGAAAGCGCGGTTTTGCTTTTTTTCGTTTTCGGAATACAGAAACCACTGATATCCGAGACGCCACGCGTGGCTTTTAATATCCAGTATCAACAACCAGTTCAGACGATTATTCATTTTCCGGCGAACCGCATCCACAAAGTTTTTGGTTATGCGAAAAACGAGATGCGCTCCGAGCAAAGCGATGATTATGAGCGCCACCTGATTGAACGCGCCGGCGTTTTCCAACCGGTCGAGGATTATGGACGGCGTATAAAGCCCGAGCGCGTAAAGTATCAGCGCAAGCGGTATGACCGCCAACGCACAGAACGCCATAAGTTTGCTTTCGGCCCGGGTATAATCCAACATCCATTTAAGGCAGGAAAACATACCGTATTTCGGCTTGCGCCTGAATTCTTCTTTGCGTTCGCGCTTCTTTTCGTCGAGCCGCTTTTTAAGCTGCTCTTTTCTCGCTTTTTTTGTTTCTCTATCTTTTGCTGCGTTCATACGCGCCCTCCTTTCTCCGGTATTTTTACCACAAATCAAAATCCTTTTGTTATTTTTGGCATAAAAAGCGCGATTTCAGGCACGAAAACACCGTTTGCGCCTGAAACCGTTTCAATCGTTATCGCTTTGTACGGCATACGCCGGTAAATATACCTCTGTGGTGAAACCTCCGTCTTCGCTTGCGCGGGTGAGATATCCGCCGTATTTTTTCACCAGTCCGTCCACGCGGCTGAGCCCGAAACCGTGGCCTTCGCCTTTGGCGGAAATAAATCCGCTTCCGGTCCGGACGCGCTTCTTCCCCGCAGAATTGGTGAACGACATATATATGTGCTTTCCTTTAAGAGAAATATATATTCTCACGAACCGGCTGTTTTCTGGCAGCTCCTCGCACGCTTCCATTGCGTTATCGAGCAGGTTGCCGATTATCACGCAGATATCGATATCGCTCACGCCGAGCGATTCCGGCAGCTTTGCCGTCGCGTCCACGCGTATCTTTTTGGAATTCATAAGCGAAATCTTGCTGTTAAGGATCGCGTCGACCATTCGGTTGCCGGTCTTAAGCACGGTATCCACGGTGACGAGCGTTTCGTTTATCTCGTCGAGATATTTGCGCGCCGATTCGATATCGCCGCTGTCGAGATACGCCGAAAGCGCCTGCATGTGATTGTGATAGTCGTGCCGCCATTCGCGCATTTTGCGGTACATATTCTCGACCTCGGCGTAGTGCGTTTCGACAAGCGAGTTCTGGTATTCGGTCATTTTTCTTTTGTTGTTTCCGAACATATCACGCCTCCCGCAGATAGTTGATAAGCGCCTTGTTTATTTCGTCGTACAGCCCTTTGCCCAGCGGGAGCGCCGTCCCGTCTTCGAGAAACACGGTGTCTTTGGTTATGCGCTCAACGTACCTCAATCCCACTAAAAACGACCTTCCGCATTTGAAGAAAGCGCCGTCCAGGCGTTCGGCAAGCTCGCCCGCCGTAAGGCGCGGCTTGAATTCGCCGCGCTTTGTTTTTATGTAAAGATAATGCCCCTGCGATTCGGCGTATATGATATCCTCAAAGTATACCCTTATCACTTCTTTCCCCACGGGGATAAGCGCGAATTTGGGCATACGTTTGAGCGCTTCCGCCGCGCGGTCGAGCACTTCGTAAAGCTTTTCGCGCTTTACCGGTTTGAGCAGATAATGCAGCGCCGAAACGTCGTACCCCTGCGAAATATAATCCGGGTAACCGGTGATAAAGATTATCTGCGACTTTGCGCCTTTATCGCGCAGACCGCGCGCCAGCTCGAGCCCGTTCATCCCAGGCATTTCAATATCCAAAAGCAAAACGTCATAGCTGTCGTTTGCGTTCATATCGAACAAAAACGCTTCCGCCGACGCAAAAACGCGTATCTCCGCGTTTCGAGAAGACGCTTCAGCCCAATCGCCGACAGCCGCTTCAAGCGCTTTCGCCTGACGCCCGTCGTCGTCGCATACGGCAATACGCATTTTCCTCACTTCCTTTCACTGTCGGTTATTATAGCATAAACCGCGGAAAAAAGCAATATTTACAGATTTATCCAAAATGGTCCGAGTGGAGATAACGGATTTGACCAAAACCCAACAAAACTAAGTATTTACGGCACCCTGCGCGCATTCTTCCTCCGAGGACCATACCGATTTTAACAGGAGGAAACCCCATGCCGAACATATTGGAAGACCTATACTACGGAAATCTCTCACCCAGCCAGCGCACCGTCCGTCCGGACAGCCGCGTGAAAAAGCTGATGCAGAAACAGAGCGAGCTTGAGTCTAAGCTGAATGATTCGTTTACCGAGGAACAACGGGCGAACTTCGAGCAGTACCTCTCGGTCACCGCCGATCTTCTCGACGCCAACACCCTCGACAGCTTTATCACCGGCTTCCGCCTCGGCGCACAGTTTGCGCACGAAATCTTCGTCGGAACAGACGCACCATTTGCAGAGCTAACGATGGACGAAAGCTAAAATCGCATCACAAAAATAGTCAAGTATGATTTGACGAATCGTACTTGACTTTTTCATAGAGTAGATTATCCAAACAATACAGTGATGCCTCGTACTGCTTGCTGCATATCCCAAGCATATTTATCGTATGGTCATTGTGAAGTTTCAAATACATCTCACTGGAATGAACTTCGAGGGCAAATCACGCAAACGGTCTGGTCGCCAATTGATCAGAATCATCAATGTACAGTTCTTCAATTATGTTAATTCCAGCAATCTTTGCTGCCGAGGCAACCAGCAACCGTTCATATTCAGGCATTCTGAGACCCAATATAACTTTTTGCGGTCTCATTTTTATGCATGTCCGATCCGGCGCCATAGTCGGACGGATCATGCGCCATTCACCGTCGTATTCATGGCACTTTTTCTTGATAAGTGAAACTCTTTCAGCTTCCCACATGACGACTTTATAACTGAACTCTAAAAACTGCGGCGGGACTTGGGTTCCCCACAATAGACACGCAAAAGCAAATTGCGTTGCATCATAGGGTGCATCAGTGTAATAAACAGGATATATTGACGGATGTTCAATCGATGAACGACAGTTTTTGCAGGTGCCCTCTTTACCGCATAAAAAGGTGTTTTCATTCTTTATATCATAGACCATAGCAAAACCGCTATAGCTCTCTGCATATTTGAGCCACAAAGTTTCGTTCAGTGCATTCTCACAAAAGCAGATTGAAAACAAATTCCTTTGTATAACCGTTCTGACCTGCTTTATCCGATCTGGAAAAACCGACAAATCCAATGGATGTTCCTTCAAATTGTTGAGGAATTGTTCTCCACTGACTCCCGTAATTGGTTCCAATTTCTTAAGCCACCCAAGAAAAACCGGGTTGTCCGAATTGATTTGATCGCTAATCGCTGCATGCCATTCTTTTATCCGTGCCATGTCAACATGTATAAAAGTATCAAACGGATCATCATAATAGTCGGCAGAGGAATAATACAGTTTGTTCTCTTGCAGTTGTGCTAAAGATCGTTCGTTTACAGAGCGGAATCTGCATAAAGCATCCGGCATTTTCATTGTAGCAATTAGATCTTGAACATGTTCAGGCACATTATCTCGAATGTTACATAGCGCATCCCAAAACGCTTTTCGTTCTTTATTGTTCATTAATGGTTCTTCCTTGTTATCTATTTTTCACTATCACCGTACATTCTTTTTATTTTTCAATCAAATCCTCAATCGTGCATCCCATCACTTTTGCAATGCTGTACAGTGTTTCCGCGCTTGCTTTATTGATATCCTTTCGACGTTGCTCGTACATCTGGATTGAGCGAAGACTTACGCCAGACTGTTTTGCAAGTTCCGCCTGTGTGCAGCCGTATGCCGTGCGGATCCGTTTCAGGTTGGTATCTTTGAAGTGTTCTTTGATCCGCTCTTCCGCTATATCGACAAACTTTGTGATGTCAGCTTCGTGGAGAGTATAATACATCTTCTGGAGATCATCGAAGGTCAGCACTTTGAAAATGTCGCTGTACCGTCTTGCCGAATACCATTGATAATACGCCACAGCCCACCCGATCCAGTATTCCACGGAGCGTTCGATATGTTCCTGCGGTTCTGTTTCAAGATGTTTTCCGGTGGTTTCAAGAACGACTTCGATCGCGATCTCAATTCCGCTTTTTCCGGAAAGCAGGGACGGTTCGCCGTTTTCCATTCGTTTGCTTATCGAGCTTGCGACAAAGAGCTTGACAAAATCATCGCCGGGTATTTGACAAGTGTTTATTGCGTATTCAAATGCGTCACCCAACACCGACTGCGCGTTACTCAGATAGATTTCTCGGTATGCGTGGGTCATCGTTCTTGATACCTCCCCTCATAATATCCTGGATATACAGTCCGTCCGCTTCTTCCTCCAGTATCTCCAGATACATTTTGTTTGCGTCATCATCTCTTGCTTTTCGAAGAACGTAAAAGGCATTCTTATCGGCATTCTCAAATCCTTCGTATTTGATCTTTGAAAACGCGAACTGCGATTTGACAACGATCTGCTCTCCGAGTTTTCCGAGTCGCATCGCCCGCGCCAGCTGCTCGACCGTGATCCCGTTGTTGATGAATGCCTCCGCATAATCGAAATAGGAGTCGTCGGCTCTGTATCCGACGATCACATCGAATGCGTTTACGTTGACACTGAAGTTTTCGATCAGATATTGCTTTGCCCTTCTTGCAACGGGCGTCTTGATTGAGAAAATGCGGTGCTCCACAAGAACAGCGATCCAGTTGAGTATTGTATAATCCGGACTATTGAGGTTTAAGATGTTCAGATATTCCGTATCAAGCGTGTATCTGTTGGAAAACCCGTCGCGCAGCGATGAAACCGCCCACTCTTTCGCAAGGTCGTTGCTCTCAGTGCAATAGAAACCCAAGCCGAAATCGTTGTTCTTTTTCCCCTCGCCGAAAATCGGCACCTCTACGATCTGCTTCGATCCGTGATATATCGTAATTTTCTTATCCATGTTTCAATTCCTCCATCCGAAATCGTCACTATTATATCACCTTAGTGATAATTTGTCAAGCGGTTATGCTGTATTTATATCACTGAAGTGATACTTTTTTCCCGCGTAAGATTATTGCTCAAAAGCGCAAAAATATTATGTATGCCATACCATAACGTTTTACAGCCGCAGTCTGCCGCAGTTGAGTACTAAAAAAAGACTCCTTAAGGAATACTTATTGTTTTTTCCCTTTGATAGCTGATCCTCTGAAAGGCTAAAAAGAAGGCGTTTCTATTGGAATGATTATATTACGCATCTATAATCGCTCAAAATTTATCACTTTAAAGTGCTAAAGTGATATGGTCCGAGTGGAGATAACGGATTTGACTAAACCACAATAGAATCAAGTGTTTACGGCACCTGCGCGCATTTTTCCTCCAGGGACCATAAGAAATAACAGGAGGAAACCTCATGCCGAACATATTAGAAGAACTTTATTATGGAAATCTCTCACCATGCCAGCGCACCGTCCGTCCGGACAGCCGCGTGAAAAAGCTGATGCAAAAACAGAGCGACCTTGAGTCCAAACTGACCGAGCCGTTCACCGAGGAACAACGGGCGAACTTCGAGCAATACCTCTCGGTCTGCGCTGACCTTCTCGACGCCAACTGCTTCGATAGCTTCATCACCGGCTTCCGCCTCGGCGCACGTTTCATGCACGAAACCTTTATCGGAACAGACGCGCCCTTTGCAGTTCTGATGGACGACGAAAGCTGAAAATCGCATATTTTACAGAACTCCTCCCTTGCGGTACAATGAGATCGCAAGGGAGGAGTTATCTTATCGGCTACACTTTTCCATGTATTTTCAAGCAGAAGATTACACTTTTCAAAAAACAAAGGAGGCATTACCTAAATGAGCTTGCGTTTTTCAAAAGTCACGCTTGCTTCGGAAAACAGGCGTACAGAGTTTTTGGTCGGAGGAATCCCGAAACGCTGCGCGGATCTAAACGGCTGGACCGCTTTCGAAAAATTCATAGACGATACCCCGCTTTATCAGACCGTCAGAGTTTTCGTGCAAACGTTCCTGTACGGAGGCGAGGAGCCGGTGGACGCCACGCCGGAAGAGATCGCTTATCTGAACAAGCGGACTGAAATGCGATCGGACTTTATCGAAACCCGCACCGAGAAGATCGGCAAAACCAGATTCAGATTTATAAATATGTGAGGTGAAAACAATGAAAGACGATTTCTTTTGCTCAGTCGGTATCTGGGGACAAAGACATTACAACTACCTTAAAAAGAACAGCCCCACCGTTATCAACGTCATGCGCCTGAAAGGTACGCTCGAACAGTATCTCATCGATCTAAACCGCGATACCCAGGAAACCTACGA
>JAEEGL012685099.1_pt1 | contig 12025 bp, 14 predicted proteins | sample 9134231 | NCBI WGS metagenome assembly JAEEGL01 (sample SAMN16246548, study PRJNA631951) | gut metagenome | biome: gut microbiome; feature: rumen; material: fiber-attached | host: Bos | place: Iran: Karaj | collected 2018-10
AGAGATAGACAGATTTATTGAAAATGACTACGCTTTTGCTGTATTTGAGATATATCGAAAAAAGAAACCACAGTTAGTATCTGTCAGTTCAGGGGAAAAAATCAGCTGGGATGATGCATTTGGTGATTCTTTTGATGATATTTCAAAAAGTTTAAGACATTCTTTGGTAGGATTGGTTGAATCTCCTGGAAGATATAAATTACTATGATTTCAATTAAAATACACGTATTCATTTAACCATGACGTAACACGTCTGCTAAATCACAGAAACGAAGGCGACTTGGTGTATCTATAAAATATAAGATGCCATGCAGGCTTGTGAGGGCTTGCATGGTTTTTTGTTGCTAGATCACAAATTTGGGAAGTTGTTGGATATATTATGCTTATTTGTTCGAGAGAGAATTATTGGACAGCATGTGGAATAGAATGAATGATAAGGAAGGTTCATGGGCTTCATAAAAACCTGTTGTTTATGATACGCGTATATGGAGGAGAATGATATGTTTACAAGAGAAGAACATACCGTAGTAAAATTCAACAATTCAAGAATAAAAGTACTGATTCCTGATGGCTATAACAATCTATCAATAGACGAGACAGGTGATCCTTGCATTGATAATGCAGATGAGAAGGCTATATTTGCGAAAGAAGGCAGTAATTGTAATAGTGTAATTTTCCTTTTTACAACCACTGCTGATGAAGCGATGTCTTTCAATGATAAAGAGAATCTGATTGATGGTATTCATGAGAGTTTATCCGATCAGCAAGGATTAATTTGTGTTGAAAACGGAAAAACTCCAAGGGGCTACGACTATATATACAGCATAGTGAAAACGTTGAAAAGTGAGTTTGGCGGAGTTCAATATTACCTCCGCATGAATATAGGCCACGAAAGCAAGATAATAGAAATACAAGGCCTTTTTGATGAATGTGGCATGACCGGCGGTAGGGAATCTGTGGCTATGCATTTGGCATCACGAGCAGGATTGATGGAATTTGGCAACTTTGATGGATGGTGTGAAGATCCATATGATTCTTCATATTCAAAGGGAGTCCGAATGAATCTTGCTGAACGGGCAGGCTTAGACGGTTTGTTCCCTGAAAACCCTCTTTCACAAGCTAGGGAGTTTATACAGGCTGTACTGTATGATGAATTGATGATTGACGAAGATAACCGGTCTGAAGGTAAAACTGAAGGGGAAAACAATCCAGCTGAGAATACCGATAAAAACTCGATTTTACATGCATTGTTTGATAAAACTGAGGAATGCAGAAGACCTAGAAGAAAGGTCAATATTTCATAGGGACATATGCTCTAAAAGGTGTAAAATAGTATCAGAACTCATCACAAAGGAGGCTGTATATGAGCGACAAATCTGCTATTTCAAAAGTTGTAGATAAAGCAAAAACCAGTATTGAATCAATAGATACAGAGGCAATCAAAGAAAATGCCGGAAAAGCAGGTGATGCGCTTAAGAAGGGCGCCGGAAAAGCCGGTACGGTTATTAAGGAAAATGCTATCGTTTTAAAAGAAAAAGCTATTCAGACTAAAGATGATATCAATGAGAAACTTACTGAGCTTGATCGTATGCTTGAATCATCAATAACTGAGTACAACGATGCATATACTCTGATGAATGATAAAGGCGTGCGTTTATTTGTTGAACGTAACAGAGCCTGCGATTCAATTGAAAATGTAAAGCATCTGATTAACAGCATAGCAAACAGACCGAAAGAGTTCGACTCTGAATTTGAAAAAATAGAAAATGATAGGAAAGAATTCAAAGATTCTTGCGAATTTGCTGACAGAGAGCTTCAGGCTGCCAGGAGAGCTGCAGGAAGTGTAGGAGCCGGAATGGCCGCAGGAGCTTCAGTAGCATTTATGGCTCCCACAGCTGCTATGTGGATAGCAACCACGTTTGGAACAGCATCTACAGGTACAGCAATCTCGACTTTATCCGGTGCAGCAGCAACTAACGCTGCCCTCGCATGGCTGGGAGGAGGATCACTGGCAGCGGGCGGTGGTGGAATGGCAGCAGGAAATGCACTTTTGGCACTTGCAGGTCCGGTAGGTTGGACTATAGCAGGAGCTACACTTCTTACGTCAATACTATTGTTTGCTAAAAAGAGAACTAAGCTTAACAAAGAAAAGAATGAAGAAATTGAAAGCGTAAAGAAGAATACTGAAATTATCAAGGAGATGGATGCCAAAATAGACGCTTTGCTGAGGAAAACTATCGATATCAGAGACGGGCTTAATGAATCATACAGAAAATGTCTTTCCGTATATGGAGGGGATTATTGTGCTATTTCGGATAATGAAAAACAGGCACTGGGCTCTCTTGTAAACAATACTTTGACGCTTTCTGCTATGTTGAATGAAGTTGTTGAAGAAGCAGAATAATTGAGGATACTGCAATGGATTATAAAGAAGCTATAAAGGATATCGGGTTGGAAATGCTTCAGGAATTTCCGATTGCTACAAAACTTCAGAAGGATGCTGAATTGATTCTTAAGTATCAGGAAGCTATAGTGATTCTTCAAAACAATCCTGAGAATATGGATATGAATATTCTTAGGATTGGAACTTCTCTTCTCGTAAATATAGTGCAGAAAAAGATTCAGGGGAAGGTGCCCTCTGAATACACTAATGAAGATTGGAAAACAATAGCAAATAATGTTGCTCAATACGGTCTGATTATGGACGAGCAACGTTATACGGAAGAAGTCTTTAAAATATTCGTTCGATATATTGATTTTTCAGTTAAGGTTAATAGCGAATCCATTCGTGAGGATGATGCTAAGGATATACTGGGATTATCAGATGAAATAAGGGCCCTGAATGTCGATTTGGAAAATGGTCAGATTAGAGAGGCCGACTATGTTGATAGATGCCTATGGATTTCCTTCGAGGCTATGATAAAACTGCTTGCTGCATATAAGACGAGAAATCTTTGTCCTGAATACGCTGATTTCATCAAAGCAGTTGCAGATATTTCTGTGCAATATGGCAGATATCGTCTTTATCAAAAGGAATTAGATCTTCTGAATGGATATTTGTCTGCTCAGGCTGTACTTGATGAGACATTGGAGTCAAAGTATAACGTTTATATTGATGAACTTAAAAAGGAAAGCAGTGAATTTGATATTCTTGTTGAAAATGCATTTAAGCCTGACTTTAAGGATATGCTGAGAAACTCTGTGATGCTTGCTCAAAAAGCAGGCGTTGATCAGGATAAAATACTTGATTCAAACGAAAAGATTGATTCGTTCTTCATGGATTGAGGCAATAGAATGGGATTCATTTTTAATTCATCAACCCACGAAAATATGGATTATGAGAGGCTAAGAGAAGAGCTTATATCTGAGTACGGAGAACGGATGGCTTCATTCTCCGGTGGACTTGGTTTCTGCAATATGTGTGATGCAGAAGATGCTTCGAATGATGAGCTAATCTCTATCGCTAAAAGAGAAGGTATAGACCTAAAAAAATACAGAAAATAAGTATTTTCGCATTAGGTTTATGTAAAGAAACTAAGGTACTATTGCAGTGTGATTTTTCTTTTTCACAAGGTATGAGATATGGACAGATTTTCTGAAAAGAGCATACTTTCATTAGGAGAGTATTACGTTTACGGTTTGATAGATCCACGATGCAATCGAATCTTTTATATTGGTAAAGGGACCGAAAACAGAGTGTTCGAACATGAACGTGAGAGTCTTGGGAGCCCTGATAGCGAAAAACTTAAGCTGAAAACAATTTCAGATATTAAGGCAGCCGGGTTGGAAGTGACCAAAATAATAATCAATTCTAATCTTACTGAATCTGAAGCTTATGCAGCTGAAGCATCACTTATTAATGCATTTAACTATATTGGAAAAGAAAGATTATCCAATATTGTGGCCGGACATCATTCAGCTGAGGCTCTTTCGGTAGAGGATTATGAAAGAATATATGGAGCAGAGGAACTATCCGAAGACGACATTAAGCATAAAATACTTGTCATAAAAATCAATCGGCTCTATCAGAGGAATATGGATCCAAATGAGTTATATGATTTGGTTCGAGGCGTGTGGAGAGTATCAAAGGATAAGGTAAATAATATAGACTATGTCTTTGGCGTTTATAGATCTTTGATTGTTGCTGTCTTCAAGCCAACAGAATGGTTTGTATGTAAAGAAGCTCCGGATAGATTGCCACGAAAAGATATTGTGCTTACACCACGGACTGAAAATCGTTTGTTCTTTGTTGATGACGCATATGAGAAAAATCATTTAATGGATGAAAATGCACAATTTTATTATGGGAAATCCATTGCAAAGCTAAAGCTAAACCAGAGTGCACAGAATCCGATTACATATTTATCGCCTTTTGTCTAGACCGTAGTGAGGGACTAAAGATTTGAAGCTATAAACGGGAAGCATAGGAGCAAGTATGTCAAAAGGCTGGATGGATACAATTCTTGATAATATATTTGATGATGAGTGGGTCGGAAGACATGGCGAAAAGCTTACCGAACGTGAGCTTAAGTTCGTTCGCTTGATGGGCCGAAAGGGAAAGATACTCCGAAACATCTATCTTCCCAAAGAAAATGGGGAGACTTCAGAGGTAGACGTTGTTTATATCACTCAAAAAGGAATCATTGTTTTTGAGAGTAAGAATTATTCAGGTTGGATCTTTGGGGATGAAAAGAACAGGAATTGGACTGTATCCCTTCCTGGTGGTTTGAAGAACCAATTCTATAATCCAATCATGCAAAACAGGACACATATGAAGTGGATGGCCAACTATGTCGGAGAGGATATTCCACTGTTCTCTGTTATTGTATTTTCGGAAAGGTGCGAACTGAAGAAAGTAACAGTGGTTTCGGAAGACATTAAAGTTATTAAAAGAGACTATACCTATGCAGCAGTAAGAGATATCTGGGATAAGAATCCTGATGCAGTATCTAATGAAAAGATTGAAGAATTGTATACTAAACTAAAGGAACTTACAAATGTTGATGCTGCTGTGAAGGCAGCTCATATTGAGAATATAGAGAAGAAGTATAAGAGTTCTACGCCTGAAGTGTCTGAATCACATATCCCTGAGGAACCGGTTACTTCGACCGAAGACGCCCCTTTGACTGATGAGCTTTTGTGTCCTAAATGCGGTAGTAAACTAGTTATTAGGACTGCTAAGAAAGGTGATAATGCCGGGCATCAGTTCTATGGATGCAGCGCTTACCCTAAGTGCAGGTTTATTCAGAATCTATAGTCGAAAACAGTGTTGATTCTTGGCTAAACGGATAGGTACTTTCCTCAGATCTCCGGAACGAAAAATGAGTATATAAAAGGAAAAAGCAGGTAACCAACCTGCTTTTTCCCCCACTATATGAAAAACACCAACCGACACTATTGGAGACTATCTGACGTTTTGTGGATTCTTTTTAAGTTGTTCTATTGCTTCATCTAATTTATTATCAGGGATAAAAACTGCATAAGGACGATTTTTTTCTTTGTGAGGAAATGTTTTTATTCCATCGATAGAATTTAATAAATTATAATCGTTTTCATTACAGCAAAATAGAATTCCTGAAGCAGGGTATTTTCTTCTTTTGGAGGGAGTTTTGGGCTCGGTTCTATAGTTTATAGATGACCCGCCCTTCATGATTGCGTAAGGAGAGGTGTCTTTGAGATTTGCTTCTCTTATAGCAATTCCACTTTCATACATATAATCCCTCATCTGACCAACTATATCTGCTACGTTTCCAAAAGGTATTATAAACATGTAATATTTCTCCAAAAAGTTAGTGTTTTTTAGGATTTGAGTATATCCCATAGATACCATTTCTGCCCTTTACAATACTGGATTGAAATGCTTTCAGATCCCCAATCATATCTAAAGACCACATCATTGGCTGGCCTTTGGTATTCAGTTGTTTTTGAGGCTTGGGAAGATATTCCTTATCAATATAACCATTATCTAGCTGTTTCTGTTGCCAACGATACCAGGTGTTCATCGTAAATACGGATATTCCAAGAATTTCACATACTTCATTACGGGTATAAATACATTCATTCATAGTTTTGCCTCCTTATTCAAACAAGGAATCGATTTCTTCTTTAGTATCAGCAAGCTGCTTATAGTATTTCTCAAGATCTGCGATTATTTCCTTTGATTTTCTGTTTAGTTCCTTCTGTTTTTTTTCGTCATATATAGGAATATGGATTTTTGATAGATTCTCAACTGTAATCATGAGGGTGCCGGAGCCGGAAGCATATCTGGTTAATTCTTCCTGACCTTGCTTGCTGGAAAGATAGCATTTTACGTATTCGGGGCTGATTTCATCTGTATTTAGGCTGAGAATGTAGGTGTTTCCAACACAGAGGTATGAATCATCCGCCTTTGCTATCCTAAATGGATTTCCTGTCTTGCTTATCAGAATGTCATTATACGATGCTATATTCTTGCAATTATTTTTGATGACACCGTTATAATAGAGTTTTGAGTCAATAACTCCATTAGTAATGGAGGAGGGGAGAATACATTTCATTCCTTCAGGCTCGTCAGATATTAATTTATCCATTTCAGAAGCGGAGATGGTCATTCCACGTTTTATTGACTTGATATATTTGTCTAACTCGATTGAGTGTACCTTTTCCTTTGATCTCTTGATGTATCTTGCGGGACTAAGATTGTAGTCATTTTCTGAGATTTCCTTTAAGGATACAATGGACACCTCTTTTTTGTTGTTGTATTTCTTCATGATAAGACTGACCATCTCATCAGATAAAACATTTAATCTTTTTCCTTTGATGCGATCGGGAGTGAAATATGAACTTGCATCAAGGAATTTTATATTCTTGTTACCGTGGCCGAGAATAATGATATATGGGTTGACCCAGGTTGATTCATATACCTTGTCAGGAAGGCGGATTATTCCTTCGATATATCTGTTATCGCACATAACTTTTCTTGCATGGATTGAAGTTTTGTGTGTTAATTGCCCTCCGGTAACAATTGCAACCGCTTTTCCGCTTTTCGTGATTGATTTGATTGCAACTCCACAGTCTTTCCATGCCTCGGATGCTTTTGCGGGAAAATCAGGCCACAATTCCCTTAAACGATCATTAACCTCTCTATTCGGTAAAGTGCCTTCCGATTCATAAAAACTATTAGCAAGAACTTTGGAATAGCCGTCTGTGTAGAAGTCATTTTCAAATGTCATAGAAGAGTAACCTTTGACATCTGCTATGAGGAATCCTATTTGCTGAGCGTAATATGCATCATCAAATCCTACATATTTGGTGTTTGGGTTTCTTCCCCGCGAATCAAGCATGTATTCTGCTTCGCCACAGTTTATTTCCAGAACTTTGTCTCCGGCATTTATATCAAGGAGTTTATCGATGAGCATTCCTATTCCGGTGGGAATTTTGTGAATGTCATTTTCTGAAGGCTTGTAATTGGTAATACAATTTGCTAAATCTTCTTCTGAAAACGTATTTTTAAGAGAGATAAATTTTTCCCATTTATCAGGGTTGTCTGTGAAGAAACAACATAAATCACTTATCTGACTTTGTCCAAATTTACATTCATTTCGACTGGTTAAACTTCTTTCTATATCACCGGGAGTCTTTATTTTGGACTCTTTTTTCATTTTCCATAGAAAGTAGCAGGAGATGAGCATAAAACTCCGAGTATTTAAGTACTTATCTTCACTTAGCTGAATTGCTTCATTTATTGTATTGATTATGGTGTCTATGTCTTTATGGTTCGTTTTCATTTTTTGATCTCCTCTTGAGAACTTGGTTTTCAAAAACCAAATTTATTTCTGAGGCTATGATAACCCTTCGACACACAAATGTCAATAAAAACTTGGAAAATAAAAACCAAATTGATGCAAGCATTAATTCTAATGATGAATACTGCATATCGAGAATAGCTCAAACCCGTGTGGTTGAGTTGTTTTTTTTATGAGTCATTTTTATAGTACACCTCGGATGTTACAACATAATTGTCAGAAGACTTAAGGAAGTCATAGCGAAGAAGTATGAGGAGGCAAAATGATGAAAAAGAATTCGATCGTCAAAGTAATGGAATCAACCGAAAAAAGATATACCGAGTACGAGGAACTTCTTATCAGGCGTGATCAGCTTGCACGTGAAGCCGGATCCATCCTTACCGCATATACCAAGGAGTTCGGAGACATGATCAATGCCAACTTTGAACTAAAGATTAAATGCATTAGGACCAAGAAGGCCATAAGTTACTGCAACCGGATGACGAATCGCGGCCTTACTGTGAATGTCGACCTGATGAACGAGGCCCTGGAGAAGGAAATGAAGCTTTATAACGACCAGCTTCGTGACATGATCGATACTACCGGAAGAGCGAAAAAGTCCAAGAATATTGATGCATTCAGGTTATCCCGTTCCAAGAAGATTTATAGGAGACTTGCCAAGATCCTTCACCCGGATATGAATTCCGCGACAAATGAAAACATAAAGCTTAGCGATCTTTGGGGCCGCATCTACCTGGCTTATCTTCACAGCGATGCTGATGAACTTGAAAACCTTGAAGTCCTTGTCCACAGGACCATGGAAGATCTTGGTGAAGATGCAACGGATTACAACATTGATAACCTTGACGAGAGAATCGAGAAGATCGAAAGTCAGATCAATGAAATAATAACCACCGAGCCTTACACTTACCAGGATTACCTGCTTGATGATGACAAGAAAGCAAATCACAGAGCACAACTGGAAGAAGAGCGTTCCGAGTATGAAGAGTATCTGACCACGTTAACCGATGAACTTGAGCGTCTGTTAAAACAGGGAGGAGTGACACTTACATGGCAAATGAGCTGACTGTAAAAACGAAAGACATGGTTGCCCTTATGACTGATCATTCCCTTGGCGACCTGATCAAACCCCTGAGTCATGAAATTCTGCTTTTCGGGTCATATATAGCCGGGACAAGCCATATAGATGATCAGGCTGTCTTCGATGATCTTAAGACAGGAGATAAGCTGATCCTTAAAAGGGAACCTGGAAACCGATTTGATGAGAATGCAATTCTTGTCATGAATGGAGAAGGCAGGAAACTGGGGTATGTCCCGGAGAAAGATAACCTAGTCTTTACCCGACTTATGGATGCCGGTAAGTATCTTATTGCTAAGGTGACAGACGTTGATAAGGATGCACCTTTTGTGAAAATCAACATCGATATCTGTTTGGTGGATTTCTGAGTGAAAGGAGAACGTTATGACAACTTCATCATCGTTATTTTCGCAGGCTATGTCCCTTCGTGAGAGTGGAGATATGGAAGAATCATACCGACTTTTGCTGGAAGCAGCACTTCTTGATTCAAATACCGAGGCACTCGAATGCCTTGGTAAGATGTACTACTACGGAGACTATGTCAGACGGGACTATGATAAATCCGGAAGATACTTCGCCATGGCTTATGAAAACGGTGGAGATGTCGAATCCTGGACACTGATAATAGCCGGAGATGCATATGAAAAAATAGCGGTGGAAAAGTCCGAAGAAATGGAAAAAGCCCTGAACTATTATAAAGCAGCAACGGAAATGGGGATTGACTTCGGATATGAGTGCATAGCCAAAGTACTTGTCGAACGGGGAGAATACGAAAAAGCATATGAATGCCTGATTACACCGAAAGACCTTAATCCTTTAGGATTGTATTATCTGGGCTATCTGTATGAAAATGGCTTGGCAGTAGAAAAAGACCTATATAAGGCAAAAGAATGTTATGAACAGGCTGTAAAAATGGATATCGAAACCGAATATGAGGGTGGTCCGGATGAGTTTAGCGAGCTTAGCAAAACCAGATTATGTAAACTACAGATAAATCTGTAGATGCTGGGCGATAAATTTCCCTTGTATTTGAAAGAAAAAGTCGAAAAATCCTGTGATTTTAGGGCAAAAATGGTATAATTATCATGTTGTTGCATATGTTGCAATAACTGTTTGCCTTCGGGGGAAAACGATATGCCAAAGGGTACTAATCAGAAGCTCAAGCTCTATTATCTTAGCCGTATTATGCTCGAAAAAACCGATGAAGAGCATATGATAACCATGCCTGAGATTCAGAAGGCCCTCGAAGCATATGATGTCACGGCAGACAGAAAAAGCCTTTATGACGATCTTGAACAGCTTTCAGTCCTTGGAATAGAAGTAAAGGGTGAAAAGATAGGTCGTAACTTCTATTATCATGTTTCTAATAAGAAGTTTGAAATAGCAGAGCTGAAGCTCCTTGTCGATGCTATTCAAAGCTCTAAATTCATAACAGAGAAAAAATCCAACGAACTTATAAAGAAGCTCACATCATTTGCGAGTGAATATGAAGCCTCTCAACTAAAGCGTCAGGTTGTCGTTCAAGGTCGTGTTAAGACTATGAACGAGAGCATTTATTACTATGTAGACGATATTCATCGTGCAATCGCTGAAAACAAACAAATCCGTTTCGAATATATGAAATGGAATACTGAGAAAAAGATGGAAAAGCACAGGGATAAACCGCATGTGGTTAGTCCTTGGGCTTTAACGTGGGATGATGAGAATTATTATCTCATAGCATATGATGGCGATGCTGACAGTATAAAACATTTCCGCGTGGATAAGATGAAGAGCATTCAGGTTCTGGCTGAGAAAAGAAGTGGATTGGAGAAGTTCAAGGAATATAACATAGCAAAGTATTCCAAGATGAGCTTCGGAATGTTCCACGGAGAACCCACTAAGGTGAAACTGGCATTTCAGAAGGAACTTGTAGGTGTTTTCCTGGATAGATTTGGAAGAGACATCCCGATTCATCCTTCAGATAAGAAAGACTGGTATGAGACCTATGTTGACGTCGCAGTCAGTGATCAGTTCCTTGGGTGGGTGTTTGCGCTGGGATCTGATGTAAGAATCCTTGGACCGGAAAATATAGTGAAGAATTTTAAAGATGAGGCTCAGAAAATAGCGAATATCTACAAGTAATAGTGTGAGTAAATCGGTTAGTAAAATATATAATAACTTTCAGAATTCATTACGGGAGACACAAAAATGAATACCATTATAAGTCAGGACAAGAATAAGTGACTGATTTTAATGTACAGATAGGCTTAAAAGATTAGTATGGTGCAGTTTTCCTTCAAGATGGAAGTGCGTGGCAGAGTAGATTTTCGTGTATAGTTCTGAATATAGGAAGAAACAATAATGAAAAATGAAACATTAACTCGAATAAGAAAATTCACTTCTGACCGAGATTGGGATCAATTTCATTCACCAGCAAACTTGGCCAAGGCTATTTCTATAGAAAGCTCTGAACTTTTGGAATGCTTTCTGTGGAATGAAGAGAATTATGATATTTCAGCTGTTAAAGAGGAACTGGCAGATGTTCTTATATACTGCAGAAATCTTCTCGATAAATTGAAGTTGGATGAAGATGAAATCATTAACGAGAAGATGACTAAAAACGAGGAAAAATATCCTGTGGAAAAGGCAAAGGGCAACAATACAAAGTACGATAAATTATAAGGGGATTTCTTATGATTATCTATGAAGATACGGTAGAAAAATTTTCTAATGATGTCAGGCTGAATCGTATATCCGATATTCTTGCTGATACATTGAAAGAAAAGCATATCAGCGGTGGAAGCGAAAGCGAGATTAATTCGTGGAATAATTCACTCCATTTTATGAAGGATGTCCTTGAAACACCGACAGTTCCAAAGGATTGCAGAGTTGCTGTGGAATATAATATACCGCAGACTTCTAAACGTGTTGATTTTATGATTCTTGGTTCCGATTCTTCTCAAACTGAACATGTTGTAATAATTGAATTAAAACAATGGACTAAGGTAGAGAAGGTTAATGATGCTTTTAAACATTCTGTAATGTCTGATCTTCGAAAACATGAACCGGTAACTCATCCTTCTTATCAGGCATATACATATAAGAGTCTTATGATGAATTATGGAGAAATGGGTACCCTTACCACAGATTCATTGAATCCGTGCGCCTATCTTCATAATAT
>JAEEGL012875590.1_pt1 | contig 12025 bp, 5 predicted proteins | sample 9134231 | NCBI WGS metagenome assembly JAEEGL01 (sample SAMN16246548, study PRJNA631951) | gut metagenome | biome: gut microbiome; feature: rumen; material: fiber-attached | host: Bos | place: Iran: Karaj | collected 2018-10
GGGATTGGGCCCAATCCCCAATCCCCAATCCCCAATCCCCAATCCCCAATCCCCAATCTATGGGAAAATTTAATTAATTAAATCATTAATATTACAGAATAAAGATATTAAATAAAATATATAGAAAATAATAAATTAAAAATTAAATTATTATTAAATTGGGTGAATTTAAGAAATTATTTTAATGGTTAAAGGAATCCCTCTTTGAATAAAGGGGATTGGTTTAGACTAGGGTTAAGAGTGGATTGCCCAAATTGAAATAATTATTAAAACTATATTTTGTATATAATCTTTATTATTCATTTTTGTTATTCAATTTATTTAATGTAATTTTTTGTTTTTAAAAAGTTTTCACTATTTATTAATTTATTAAATAATTCATATTTTTATGATAAATTTAATGAAAAATTTTCATTTTTATTATTATTAATTTTTCAATTTCTTATTTAAAAGTTTAAAAAAGATTTTTTTTAATAGAAGAGTTAATTGAAAGATCATTTATTAATCTCTTTTATAATTATTATCTTTTTATTTTCCAAAGAGATGATAAATAATTATAACTAGAAACAAATATAAACCTTTTATTTATATTTTTTATTTAAATGAAAAATTTTTTATAATTACATAATCATTATTTAATATAAAATAATTGAATAGTATTCCCATTTGAAAGAACTATAATTTCATCAGGTTTTAAGAATATAATAGAATTAATTTTAGTATTTTTATCATAAGATTTTTGGGTTTTTAATTTAACATTTATTTTATCAGGGATCAATTCATAAATTGAAATTTTATTGTTAGAAACAATACAAAACAAAGGTGCTTCTTCACAAAAATAAAACTTAGATGGTACAATTTTTAATCTAGAAGCAATAGTAAAATCATTGTTATTAACATCAATTTTTATAAGAGCTACATGATCATTTTCACAAAGAATAACAAAATTTTTTTTTAAACAAATATATTGAGGTTGTATTTTTTTGTTAAGTTCTGAATTATATGTAATTTTCTTTTCTTTCATATCAAAAATAATATATCCTTTATCTTTTGCTAAACAATAATGATTTTCACTAACTTGAACAACAGATTTTATTTCTTCATCAAAAGGATTTTTATAATCTATTTTTTGGTCTTTAATATATAATAATATATTTGGTTCTTCAATTAATATAAATTCATTTTCATTAAAACAAGGCGAAATATAAATAATTTGATTTTTAAAAGAAAATAATTCAAAACAACGATTTTTTTCTAAATCAACTAATTGAATTGAACTATTTGATTCCCCTTTTAAAGATACTAAAACATTTTTTTCTTGATAAGCACAAAAAAAAATTATCTCATTATTATCTTCAAATTTAGCTTTAAAATAATTTGTTTTAAAATTATCATCTTCTTGTAAATCTTCAAAAATAATTAAATTTTTAGATCTTATTGCAATTCTTGAATTATTTATTTTTATCATATCTATAAAATTTTGATATTCAAAAGTAAATTCACTATTTAATTGAGAATTTTTTAAAGATTCTTCAAAATTATTATTTTCATTTTTTAATTTTAAAGACATATCATATAAATTTTTAAAGTTTTGTTGATAAGAATCTTCCAAATTATAAGAATTTATTATTTTGAACTTTTTTTCTTTTGATCCGTTAAAGTTTTTTTCAATTTCATCGATAGTATTTTTTTCTTCTTGAACAATATCATTTAAAACATTCAATATATCTTTTAATATTTGTATTCTTTTTTCTGCTGTTTCTTTTATTATATCAATTTTTAAATCCTCAGTATTATTTTCTACTTCGCTTGAAATTTTACTTAAATTATCAACATATGACATTTTTAATTAAATAAAAAGGTAAATTTTATTTTATTTTTGGTTAAAAAATAGTTTAAATTTTAATAGAATTTTATTTTTAAGAATTATTCAATATTTCAATTTTATCATATGATTTAAATTTTCTTTTTCACTTATTATCTATAAAAGTATTCATATTTAAGGAAAAAGACAAGAAAATTAAGTTAATTTGAATAATAAAAAAAATTTATTACCCAAAATAAATAAGAAGAAAATAATTTAATTATAATTCTTTAATATAAATAAATAAAATGAAAAAAAATCAATGAAGATTCAAATCCAAAATCTTGTGATGATAAAAAAAGAAAAAGAAAAATTATCTTAATTATTATTATTATTGTTATTTTAAATGTGATATTTATTGATAATAATTTGATGTCTTTGATATTAATTAATATAAATAAGAAAAAAAGAGATTCAAGAAAGTCATCAATAATTCATTTATTAATTTGTGAGATGGAGAAATAGAGAAGTAACAAATTTATCCAATGATTTTAAATTAAAATAATTTCTTTTATTATATATATTATTATCAAAATTATTTAAATATCTTAATAAAGTTATTTGGCTTTTAAAAACTGTTTTACAATTATAAATGTATTATTTAATTTTTAAGATTTGTTTTATATTGATTAATTTCAATAATATTTAAAAAAAATTGAATTTTTAATGTTTATATATTTAAAAGTTCAAAAAAACTAAACAAAAAACTTATCATTTAACCTTTTGAAAAAAAACAAGTAAAACCTAACATTTAATTAAAATCCTGATATCCACTATTTTTATTTCTAATTTCAGCTAATCTCTTAAGATGTAAAGCTTTTTGTTCATTAATTTTTCTTTGATAATCCATTTCCCATAATTGAGCAGCTCTTTCTTCATATAATCTATCTTGTAAAGCTCTTCTCCTTAAATGTTCCTTTTCACTAATTTGATATCTTAATTCATTTTGATGAACTTTTCTTCTTTCGGCATCTAATCTATTTAATTCTTCAACTTTTTGATTATATTTCCTAATTTCTTCATCTAATAAAGCTCTTTCTTGAGCTAATTTTTCTTTTTCATCTTCTTTAAGTTGTTTATGATATAAAACACTTCTTTCTCTATCTTTATAAACATTTTTCAATAATTCTAATCTTTTTGCTTCTTCCTTCATCCAAGCTTCTTGTTGTTTCTGATAATCTTTATCAGCTTCATCTTGTGCTAATTTATCCATCCAAGCTTCAGCTTCTTTCTTTTGATTCATAACATATTCTAAATATTTTTTATTTTGCTCAAATTCTTTCATTCTTTTTAATTTCTCAGCTTTATCAATTTCATCAAGTGCTTTTTCTTTAGCAACAATAGAATCAACTAATTCTTTATCAGCTGCTTTTTCAAAAGCAATTTTCCTTGCACGATCTGCTTCTTCTTTTTTATTAAATTCTTCAATATCTTTATAAACTTGTATATTTTGCATTTGTCTCATTTTCTTATTAGCTTCTTCATTTTCATCATCTCTTCTCCATTGTTCTCTCATTCTTTCATTTTCTAAATTTTGCAAATCTTGAGCTTTTTTAATTGCTTCTTGATTTTGATCTCTTTGCCATTGTTGATAATCATATATAGTTTGCATTTTTGCTTTTTTTTCTTCTTCATCTTTTTTTTCTTTTTCCAATTTCTTCATATTATCAAATTCATTTAATTTAACATAAACTTCTTCTTCTCTTTTTTCTTTTTGTCTTCTTCTTAATTTATCAATCATTTGATTTTCTTGTTCTAAATAGCATTCAACAGCAAAAGCTTCACTATCATTTTTTCTTAATTCATCAGTAGAATCATAAAATCTTTTTTCCATTAATTTATTAATATGATCATCAGTTTCTTGCATTCTTTCACTTTTTAATCTTCTTAATTCTTCTTCCATTCTTCTTCTAACAACTTCAGGAGTATCTTGATTAGCAATAATTTCACTGTGATATTTAGCTTCTTCATTTTGGAGAAGATTTGATAATTTTTGTCGACGCATATCTAAAAATTTTTGATGCTGATTATCAAATGCTATTTTGTGATTTTTTAATGCATTTAAATCTATCTTTTGTTGTGTCTTTATTTCCCATTGGGCCATCTGATTCCCTTGGTTATTACTTTGAAGATATGAATATATGTTTTTTAATGTGTTCTCACGCTCTCGACGCTTGTCGATGAAGTAGTCATAACGAAATGCTGTTGCCTATTTGTTTTAATTAAGATTTTAAGTTACCATTTTATTTTGTTATTTTTTTATTTATTTTTTCTGGAATTTTTGGATTTTCAAGTTTTTAGTTATTTATTTTTTTATTTTTTATTATTTTTTTTTTAAGTATATTTATTGGTTTTTTTAATGGGATTATTATCATTTTTCAATTTATCTTTAATTATTATTTTTATAAAAGTAAATGGTGTTATTATATTTTTTTAATAATTAATGGATAATCCTCTTTCAAAAATATTAATTGATTTTACTAATGAATATAATCTTCCAAACAATAAAATTCAACCTGTGATTCAAAAATTAAATGAAGAATTTTATATCAGAATTAAGGATATGAAACATTTATCTTTTCAAAAATGGAAAGAGTTTAAACTTCCAGAAAATCTTTATAATATTTTAAAAGATAAATATGATGAATATTTAAAAATTGAAAGTAAACCAAAAATAATTAAAAAAACTCAGAAAAAAAAACCTTTTCAAAATTTAAATAAAATAGGAGAATGTTCATTTTCAATTGGAATTGGAATGAAAAAATTTAAACAAGTGATTGAACAAATAAGTAATTTAAAAGTTAATTTAGAAGATTTAAAAAAAAATTTAACAAATTTAGAAAATCAAATAAAAGATAATAATATAATTCAAAATATTTATCAATATTTAGATGATACAATCAATAATATATTACATTTTACAAATGAAGACAATAAAAAAATAAATTATGAAGAATTAATAAAAAAATATCCTTATAATACACTTTCAGATGTTTTTTCAACATTGAAATTTATAAAAATACCTGATACTGAATATATTAGGTTTACAAATAATGAAAATTTTCTTTTAGAACCATATAATTTAATAGTTGATAGAAGAAAACAATTTAATGAAAAAAAAGTTAATATAAATATTAGTCAAAACAACAATCAAAATACTAATTTAGAAAATAAAAAAGAAGATAATGAAAATGAAAAAAATAAAAATGAAGAAAATAAGATTGAAGAAAATAAAAAAGAAGGAAAAAAACCTATTCTTTTAAAAAAAAATGTTTTTTTCCAAACTGAAAATCCTATTATTGGAACCAGTAATATTAATCCTGATTTAATTGAAAATAATAATGACAATTTAAATAAAGATTTAACATCACTTAATAATGAAGAAAAAAGTAATGTGGGAATTAAAATAAAAGCAGTAGTAAATGCATCAAATTTAATTCCTGGAGAAAAAACTTTACCAAAATCATCTGTTGATGAAAATACTAATTCAGGTGATAACAATAATATTCATCATAATATAAAAATTAAAAGTAAAAATCCTGATTTAAATACATCTAATCAAATTAATAATAATGAACATTTAACTAATCTGAATGATACAAATAAAATTAATGAAAGCCAAAATTATAATAATACAAACCAAAACAACCAATTTTACAATATTAACAATCAAAATAATCAATTAAATTCTGATAATAACAGTCAATATAATTATAATATAAATATAGGTCAATATCTTAATAATAATCAAATAAATTATAATTATCAAAATAATAACAGATTAATTTATAGTAATAGAGCTCCTTCAAATATTAATACTTCGAGCTCTTCTCAAAATAATAATTCTGGAAATCAATTATTTCCAAATTTTAATGTTTCAAAATCAATAATAATAAATCAAAATTATGACAATAATATAAATCAATTTTCAAATTCTCAAATGGTAAATAATAATTATAAATCTCAAATAATTAATAAACCAAATGTATTTTATGAAGAAAAATCAATCCCAGAATTATTAATAGATGAAAATTCAAGAAGAAATAAAATAATATTAAATGCTAAAATTAATCACAATCCAAGATGCTTCTTTCTAACAAACATGAAAAATATAGAAAAATTAATTCAAAAATATAGTTTTAAACATATTTATAAAGAGAATGACAGAAATTATATTGATTTTATTACTCAAATAATAAATCATCAAACGAATGAATATAATAAAATTGAATCAAATAATTTAAAAACTTTAATAGAAAGTCCTATTATAATTCAAGGAGATATTTTTTTTATTTTTCCTGATAAATATATTTTAAAAGGATGTTTTTGTTTATATGAAAAAGTGAAAGATTTATATGATTTTGTATTATATTTTTTAAACAATAAAAAAGATCAATTTATTTTATATTTTAATAATAATAAAATTGATTTAATGAATACTGATATAATGATGTTAAATTTGAGTTTTCCAATTTCTTTAAAAGTAAATTTCATTAGAAAATATAATGGATTAATAGAAAATGAATTAAATAAATTAACTGTAAATGTTTTTTAAAATTTATTTTTTTTTGATTAATTTAATAAAAATTAATATTTAATTTTTTAAATGAAAATTAATGATGATAATATTTCTTTTGAATTTGAAATTTTAAATAAATATTTAAATAATTCTATCAAAGAATTTGAGCATATAATATATTTATGTAAAAATATATATTCTCAAGGAAAAGCATTTTGTAATTCAATTCACACTTCAATAAATGCTTTTTTTGATATTGAAAATTCACTTGAAACTAATAATAAAATGAGTCAAAACTTAAATTTTTTTTATCAATCAACTTTAATTTTTTTTTCTGAATTATTAGAATCATTAGAAAAATATAATTTAATAATTATTCAACCTTTAGAAGATTATAAACAAAATTTAAATCAATTTAACGAATCAATATTATCGGATTTTAATTTTTTATTAAAGAAATATAACAATTCAAAAGAAAAATTAATTAAAACTCAAAGAAGATATTATGCTTCAAAACAATTATTTATAAAAAATAAAAAAGAGCTAATATCAAAAAAATTAGAACTTAATACTGAATCCTATAATCAATTAAAATCAATTTCAGAAAATAATTTACAAGTATATAAATACCAAATATTATCAAGTAATGATTTATATAAAAAATATGATAATTATTATTTTCAATTGTATTTAAAATTTAAAGAAAATGAAAACAATCGTTTAAGTTTTTTAAGAAATATTTTCGATGTATATATAAATGATACAAAAGTAATAAACAATAAATTGACAGAATATATTTCTCAAATAAATGAAAAATTAAGTTCTTGGAAACAAGAAGAAGATTTATTATTAATCTTAAATAATTTTAATTTTAATAATGAAAATGGGAAAAGATTTAAAAATGAAGAATTTATGACATTTAATCAAGAAAATGTAAAAGCTTTTAATTTATATATAAATAATATTAAAGAAAAAAATTCGTCTTCAATTTTTACTTCAGGAAAAGGATTATTGAATTTTATGTGGGGATCTTCTAATGAAGATATATATGAAATTTCAAGTAATCAAAGTGATGAAAAACAAAATGAAATCATTGGAAAATTATTTAAATATTTATTAAGTGAAAAAGAAATTCCAAATGAATTAATTTCTACAGTTAATTTACTTATATTAGATGAAAAAGATTTTTCAATTTTATTAATAAAAAAATTTGTATCTGAACATAAATCTTCATATACAAAAATTCCTAATTTTGAAAATTTAAAACATTTAGGAAATATTTTAATTAATATATTATTAAATTCAGAACTTGATGTTGATAATGCAACTAATTTGGCTCTTGCTATTATTTTTAATTCTCAAAGAACATATTCAATTATTCCAAATCATAAATATAAAAAAATTTTTCTGTCAGGAATAATTAATTCTAAATTTATTTTTAAGTCCAAAAATTATTGGAATAATATTTTTGAATTTAAACTTAAATTAAAATTAAAAGCTATAATGAATTCAGTAATTCAAAAATATAATAATTCTCTTGAAAATAAAAATTCACAATCTATAAAAGTTAATTCAGGTTATAATTTGAAAAATATTTTTAATTTAGGAAAACAAGATGAACAAGATAAAAATATATTTAATAAATTTATTAATTTATGTAATTTTATTAATTTCGATAAACTTCCTAAAAATTTTCAAATTGAATTTCTCCAAAATTCATATGAACAATTACATTTAATTTTAAAAGAAAATATTCCTTTCTTTATTAATTATAATTTTGGACTAAACAATGGAGCAGATTTTATTATTAAAGTAAGTAATGATTTTAATGTGAGTAATGAATTAGTAAATTATTATATATTTTTTTTAAATAGTACTTCATATTCAGTTAGACAATATGGTTTAGATTTTTTCCAAAATTATAAAATTAAAAATAAAATAGATGATATAATTGAAAGAAGAAGTGAAATGATAAGTCTAAAATATCCAATCTTTGAAAAAATAAATTATTACAATGATTCAGAAAAAAAAATTCTTCTTGTGAATTCAAGTATTTTCTTAAATAATAAAGAAAAAATTAAACTTCTTTTCTTGAATAAAAATTTAAATTCCAAAATAAGTAAAAAAATTTATAAACAAATATTAAATTCAATTGATACAAATTTAAAAAATAAAAATAATATTGAAAAAAGAATAAATATATGGAAAATAATGTTAAAATTTCAAAATATTAAAGATTCTTTTCCATATGAATCAAATAAAAACAAAGCTAATTCAATAACTTATGATAGATTTTCAAATTATAATTTTAGTATTATTGATATAGATTGTCAAAGAACAAATTTTGAAGAAAAACAAGAAGAAAATAGGAAAAAAATAAATAATGTTTTAAAAACAATTTCTATGCTTTTACCAGAAATCAATTATTGTCAAGGAATGAATTATATTGTTGCTTTTTTATTAAAAATTATAAATGAAGAAGAAACTGTCTTTTATATTATGATGGGACTTTTTGTATATACAAATTTTAAAAAAATTTTTTATAATGAATTGATTAAATTAAAAATGTATTTTAATATTTTTGATAGGATTCTTTCATTATATTTACCTACTACTTTAATGTTATTTAAAAATAATAATATTATGTCTAATTACTTTATAAGTCCTTGGATTATAACTTTATTTACAAATACAATGGAAATTAATTGTAAATTAGATGTTTTAATTAAAATTTTTGATAATTTTATTATTAGTGGATGGAAAACTATTTTTAATACTGCATTATTGATTGTAGAAAAAAATGAAGAAAATTTATTAAATTTAAAAACCGATAAATTACTTCATTATCTAAGTGATGATATTTTAAAAGATTTATTCTATGGAAATGAAATGAATAGTTTTATATTAGAACTCCGAAAATCGAGTAAAATAAAGAAAAACTTAATTCATAATTTAAAAAAAGAATTAAAAATTGAATCTCAAATATTAAAAGAAGAATAATTAATTTAACAGTTTTTTAAATTTCTTTTAATCCATTAATCTAATTATAAAAAATATTTAAAATAATAATCTTTATTTCTTATAAAAATGTATATGAATAAATTTAAATAATTTTTAAATAATATAAATGATAACAAATGTTACAGAGAATTCTATTAATGAATTGATAGGAATTTCAGATGATATTTTAATAAAAACCCAACAAATGAAACAAGAATTTAATTCAATAAATTACCAAAATCAAAATCTTTCACAATTTTTTTCAGATTTATTATTTGGAATACAAAAAATAAATAACTCTCTTAAATTTTTAAGAACATCAAGTATAAATCTTTCATATAATTTATCAAATGAAATTGAAAAAAATAATGATTTGAAAGAACAAATAAAAAAAATTCAGAATGAAAATTTTTATTTGGAAACAAATATTATAAATGTAAATCATACAATTCAAGATTTAAATTCAATTATAAGAGAAAAGGATAATTTCATTCAAGAATTAAATAATTCTAAAAATAATATTTGTATATGTAATAGTACATGTCCTTGTTGTAAAGATGGAAACAATAATAATAATTTAATATTACAAATTTCTGATTATAAAACAAAAAAAAATAATAATAATATTTATAGTAATAACATAGGAAGTTTAGCTTATGATTATAATGATTATTCCAATGTACAAAAATATAATCATAAAAATAATTTTTCTTATGATTCTAGGATTAAAAAAAATTATAATTATAGTAATAACGATATGGTAAATAAAACCACAAATGTTTTAAATTCATATGTTAATCATTTAAATAATTTTTATAGTACAAATTACTCAAATTTTATAACAGAAAACAATGATAAAGATTATTCCTTAAATAATAATAAAATAATTACTAGAAATTATTATATACCAACTAATCAATCTTTAAATAATAATTCTCTTAATGAAAAAAAGTATATATCTTCAAATCAAACAAATTCTTCTGTTTTGAAAAATAATAGTACAAGTAATTTAAATTATAAAATTAATGTTCCATTTGATAAAAACAACGAAGTTTTATATAAAAATAATAATGATTTGAATAATTATAAAAAAATAAATCCAGAAATTAAAATAAATGATAATGAAAAGAAAAGAAAAAATAAATCTATTCCTAAAATTAGTACTCAAGCAAATTATGATTATTCTAATGAAAACAAATATAATTTAAATTATAAAGAGGCAAAAATAGAATATATGAAAACTGCTCCAAATGATTATCATAAAAATAATACCAAGAATGAAGAGAATTCTCTTCATCAAACTTATAATTTAAGTTTTTCAGGTCTTAATTCAAATAATAATACAATTAATGAATTAGAAAATAGTGAAAATATAATTGATAGCAATAAGAATTTAATAAATGAACAAAAAAAGAAAAAGAATGAATTTAACAATGATATAAAGATAAATAAAAATGGAAATAAACAAAAGGAGAATAAAATTTTTAATACTAAATATACTAAATTAAAAAAAGGAAAATCAAATAGTATTAATATTAAAGATAATTTAGAAAGAAATATTAATAAAAATAATAACAAGAATATAAAAGAATTTCAAGAAGAAGAGGGAAATGATAAAAAAAATTTAATGAAAAATAAAGTTGATAGAGTACAAAATATTGTTCAACAAATTTTTAAAGATAATAATACCATAAATAAATTAAAACAAAAATTAGGAAATAATTTTATTGAAAAAATAACAAGTGGAGATGTAACAGAAGAATATTTAAATAAAATTGAAAGTAATTTAAAAGAAATAAAAGAACTAAATTCAAATAATAATTCTTTAAATAATAATGATTCTAAAATATATAAATCTAGTAATTCATTTTTTCCAAAAAAAAAATATAAAGACCCTGTTTTAAATAATTTATATAACAAACAGAAATTAAAAAAAGAGATTACTGATAATCAATATCATTATAAAGAAAAACCTAGAGGATGGATTTCGTCAAAAGAATATTTTACAAATAATAAATTTAAAAAAGAAAGAATTGAAAAATCCCCTTTAAAAATAACTAATCAACCAAAGAAAATATAAACTTTATTTTCTCAAATTATATAAATCATTATTTAATATAATTTTTATTATAAAATATTTTTAATTTTAATTTTATTTGAAACAATTTATAAAAAAAATTTAATATTATTTTGATTATTGTTCATTTTTTAATGATTGAGATTAATTAAAATAATTTAAAAATAAATATATAAACAAAAAAATTATCTGTACAAATTTAGCATATAGATAAAATAATAAACAGGAACAATATATAATACATCTCATTTAAATTATAATAACAGTCTTAATTATAGAAAAAAAATAATATATAATAATAATATTGAAAACTATGAATATATGCTTGAATCATTAAGATTTAGAAATAAATAGTAAATGATGATAATAATGACAAATAACAATTTGGAAAAAAATGAAATAAGTCATTTAATAATTAATGGATATTTCAAATGATAATTTCAATAAAAATGATTATTTGCTGAAAATTATAAATAATTTATGTGTAAAACAGTTTTAACTATTAAGAATTTTTTTCTGTTCTATTCATAAAGAATCTCATTATAATTTTATTTCTATTGAAATA
>JAEEGL013032108.1_pt1 | contig 12025 bp, 10 predicted proteins | sample 9134231 | NCBI WGS metagenome assembly JAEEGL01 (sample SAMN16246548, study PRJNA631951) | gut metagenome | biome: gut microbiome; feature: rumen; material: fiber-attached | host: Bos | place: Iran: Karaj | collected 2018-10
ATATTATGATGGCGAAGCTAAGACCATCAGCGGCCTTCGCATTCTGGATGACAATACTATTCAGGTCAGCATTGTAGCGGACAAAGTACCGTATTATTTTGACCTTAGATTTGCAAACTTTGCAGCTTATAGCATGAAATACTGGCTTGGCGAAAATGTTGACGTTAAGGATGACGGCGATGGCGTTTACTTTGAAGGCTTGACCAAGGAAAATGTTGAAGGTCAGCTCGAGTATGCACGCTTCAATGCAGGAGCAGACCGCGTTTCTGCCGGCCCGTACAACCTCGTTGAATTTGACCAGGCATCCAAGCAGGCTACTCTCGTAATCAACGAAAACTATGCTGGCAACTTTGAAGGTCAGAAGCCCTCTGTGCCGAAAATTGTTATCACCAAGGCCGAAGATGCTACATGGGCTGACGCTCTGAAGACAGGCGCATTCAACTTCTATGATACGATTACAGATGGTACTCAGGTTAACACAGCTATGGATATCATTGAAGACGAAGCCAATAAGGAAGCTCTTGGCTACGGATTTAATTACACTCAGTTTGACCGTCCGGGCTATGGCAAGCTCATGTTCCAGAGCGACTTTGGTCCTACCCAGTTTGTTGCTGTTCGTCACGCCATTGCTCATCTGCTTGACCGCAACGAGTTCGCCAATACTTTCTGCGCAGGTTGGGGCGGCGTTGTGAACGGACCTTACGGTACCGCTATGTGGATGTATAAGGAAGCAGAAGAATGGCTGGATGAGAATCTGGACAATTATGCTTACAACCCTGAACGCGCTGTTGAACTCCTCGTTGAAGACGGCTGGGTCTATGACGAGAACGGCAATGATTACGTGGAAGGCGTACGCTATAAGAAGGTTACCGAAGAGGAAGCCGGCAATTATGCCCATGTTAAGCAGCTGGATGACGGCACCTACCTGATGGGCCTCATCATCGAGTGGTCCTCCTCTGAAGGCAACAGCGTATCTGACCTCCTGAGCGTTATGCTGGCGAACGGTGAGCAGACTGCCGCTGCTGGCGTGAAGATCAACCAGAACGTTATGAGCTTCTCCGAACTGCTCAACTACATGTACCGTGATGCTACTCAGGGCGACAAGTACGGCGTACCGACCTACTGCATGTACAACCTGGCATCAAACTTCACTTCCCTCTATGACCAGGCTTACAGCTTCACGCTGGATCCCGACATGGTTGCAGACGGCTGGAATACTGACTTCATCTTTGATGAAGAGCTGGATAAGCTGTCCATGGATATGGTCTATGGTGTTGAAGCCGGTGACGATGAAGCATATCTCGAAGTCTGGAAAGCATTTATCCAGCGCTGGAATGAGCTTCTCCCCGAAGTTCCTCTCTACAGCAACATCTACATCTCTGTGTATCCCGACTGGCTGGAAGGCTATGAGCAGGATTCTTACTGGGACTTCAATCAGGCAATCCTTTATGCCAATATCGCAGAGTAAATCTGTAATAATTATTTAAAAATCAATATTCACGCGGGGGCGGACACTCCGGTGTCCGCCTCTTTTCCTTATGTATGAAGACAATGCCATGAATCTGTTGCAAAAGAAGCAGATTGATGAGATTGTCTTCAGCAAAGAGAACAGTCATTCAGGGAGGTATGCCGAATGGGGAAATATATACTCAAACGTTGCGGCTACATTATCATTGTGTTTCTAATACTCTCATTGATGATGTATGCACTCTACAATCTGATTCCGACAGACCCTGCACGTCAGGAATTGGAACCACAAAGAAAGGCGCTGAAAGCAGATGAATACCAGCAGCTCTATCAGCAGCTTAGAAAGCAAATGGGTTTGGATGACCCGCTGATTGTGCGGTATCTGCGATGGATAGGCCTTTGGAAAGATGTGGATGGCACCTTTAACGGAGTATTACAGGGAAACTTCGGTTACAGCAATCTGTACAAGCGCAATGTGGTGGATGTTATCAAAACACCGATGGGAAACACGATATTCATCAATATTTTTTCAACGATTGCTTCTCTAGGCATAACCATTCCCCTCGGTATCTATTGCGCAGTTCACAAGGGGAAAAAGTTTGACAGTGTAACACAGGTTATTACAATGCTGGGCTACAGCATTCCGGTATATATCATTTCGCTCGTCTTCATGTATCTTCTCTGTGTTCTCTGGCGCGTTTTCCCGATAATGGGCACAAAAACACCCGGTATGGAATATGCCAATAAGTGGCAGGAATTTGTGGATCTTCTGTATCACATCGCTTTGCCGGTAATTGTTATGACATTCGGATCACTCGGAGGAATGACCCGTTATGTACGTTCGTCCATGATTGATGCCTTAAGCATGGATTATATTCGTACTGCCCGTGCTAAAGGCTTAAAAGAAAAAGTAGTTATTTACAGCCATGCATGGCGCAATGCACTGCTTCCGGTCATCACTAGTATCCTTGGATGGTTCTTAGGCATTTTCGGGGGATCGGTAATAATTGAGAATACATTCTCACTCAACGGTATGGGGAAACTGTACTGGCAGGGACTCAACAATTATGACTTTGAACTGGTGCTGGCTATCCAGATGTTCTATTCTATCGTTTCTTTGGTGGGGTCTCTGCTGATCGATATCAGCTATGGCTTAGTTGATCCGCGTGTACGTGTGGACAAGTAAGGAGGGCAGAGAGATGACAAACAAAAAGGGATTTTTTCTGACTCGTTGGTTCAAACGTGCCTTCCTGGGTTCCGATCAGGAAGTCCGGGACCTGATGCAGGAAGAACAGGTGCAGACACCTTTCCGCACGATGGCAAGAAACTTTTTCAGCAAGCTGACTGTCCGGGTCGGGCTGTGTGGTTTCTTTATCATTTTCCTGTTTGTGCTGATTGGACCGCGTTATTGGGTTCTGGATCTCTCTGAGCAGGATTCTACACTGATTAATCTCCCTCCGAGCAACAGCATGATGAATGTCCCCAAGGAGATGAAGGGAAAGATCGCGGATATTGCAGCAGGCCGCACATATGGGGTGGGACTTGATACTGACGGACATCTGCATACCTGGGGTTATACGAAAATTACGGATAAAATTGATATTGCAAACATTCCTGAAGAGGTACAGAATGCTGACCTTGTGATGTTTGCAGCCGGTGATGACCATGTGGTGGCACTTGCTGAAGACGGAGAACTATATGTCTGGGGTAATACCCGCCTGCAGCAAGGGAATTTCAGCAGTGAAATGAAGAAAGCTATGAAGGCTGGTGACGAAAGCTGGGACATTATTCAGCTTGAGGCCAGCAACCAGTTTTCTGCAGCGGTTTCCAGTGACGGTACTCTGTATCTGTGGGGAAACAACAACGTTGCAGACATCAAGCTCCGCAAACAATATCAGGGAAACATCGCGAAAGTAGCACTGACCAGCAATGAATACATCTGTCTTCTGAAAGACGGCACAGTTGCCTATACTGGATATAAAGACAAAGGCAGTGCTTTTGCTGCAATCCCTGAAAGTTTGAAAGACACAACTGTTGTGGATATCGCAGCTACCAGCGGAACAGTTGCTGCTGTAACAGAGGATGGAAAAGTTGTTGTCTGGGGTAATGCCAAATTCGGCGAAAAAAATATTCCTGAATTTTCTTCTCCTGTAAAAAAGCTCTATGCCGGACGTTTCCATTATACAGCTCTTTTGGAGAACGGAGATGTGGTATCCTGGGGTTCCAACAAATATCATCAGACGGATGTACCGTCAAGCGTAGCACATGGTTCAAAGATCCGTGAAATTTATACCGGCAACTTCCAAAACTACGCTGTGATGGAAGACGGCAGTGTTGAAACATGGGGTCTTAAAGGATTCTTCCTTGGGACGGATGGGCTTGGCCGTGATCTCTTGACACGTATTGTCAATGGCGGACGCGTTACCATGACTGTCGGTGCGATTTCTGTTGTTATTGCAACAATTATCGGTGTTGTGACGGGAGGCATTGCAGGATACTTCGGCGGCCATGCGGATATTCTGATCATGCGCATTGCAGAGATTGTCGGCGGGCTCCCATTTATTCCCTTTGCCATGATCCTCTCAGCTGTAATCGGATCCAGACTTGATCCTACGCAGAAAATGTATCTGATTATGGTTGTGCTTGGCGTCTTAAGCTGGACAGGTACCTGCCGCCTGGTAAGAGCACAAATCCTTGCACAGCGTGAAATGGAATATGTCACAGCGGCAAAGGCAATGGGCATCAAAGAGGGAACAATTGTGTTCCGCCATATTATGCCGAATGTTATCAGCCTGCTACTTGTATCAATGACTTTGGATTTCGCGACCTGCATGCTGACAGAATCAAGCCTCTCCTATCTCGGATTTGGTATTCCATTGCCAACACCAACCTGGGGTAACTTGCTCACAGGTGCGAATAACAGCATTGTCATTCAGCAATACTGGTGGCAGTGGGTTTTTCCGGCTGCGATATTCGGTATCTGCACCATTTGTATCAACATGATCGGCGACGGACTCCGCGATGCGGTAGATCCGAAGAGCACGGAACGTTAAGGAGGTGTGCGGAAGATGGCATTGCTTGAATTAAAAGATCTGCATACTTTCTTTACTACAAAACGTGGTATCGTCAAGGCGGTCAACGGGGTCAGTTACAGTGTAGAAGCCGGCCGTACCCTCGGCGTTGTTGGTGAGTCAGGCTCAGGAAAAAGCGTGGCTGCCATGAGCATTCTGCAGCTGCTGGATGGAAACGGGTACATTGAATCAGGGAGCATTGAGTTTGATGGCCGTGAACTGACGAAACTGAACCGGACAGAAATGTATAAAATCCGGGGTAATGATATCTCAGTAATTTTTCAGGAGCCGATGACCAGCCTGAACCCGGTGTTTACTGTAGAAAAACAGGTTTCGGAACCATTTATGGTTCATCAGGGGATGGATAAAAAACAGGCCCGTGAAAAAGTTATTGAGATGCTTAAGGATGTAAAAATCCCGAATCCGGAAACAGTTGCCAAACAGTATCCACACCAGTTGTCCGGCGGAATGCGCCAGCGCGTCATGATTGCCATGGCTTTGGCCTGTCAGCCGAAGCTACTCATAGCTGATGAACCGACGACAGCTTTGGATGTGACTATTCAGGCGCAGATCCTGAAACTGATGAATGATCTGAAAAAAGAACATGGTACATCCATCCTGTTTATCACTCATGATCTCGGGGTTATAGCCCAAATGGCGGATGATGTGGCGGTCATGTATTGCGGACAAGTCGTAGAAATGGCGCCAGCCCGGACTATCTTTACAAAAACTGAGTATTCTCATCCGTATACGGAAGGCTTAATGATCTCTATTCCGCGTCTCGACACACCTACAAACGAGCGGCTGGATGCGATCCCGGGTGCTGTTCCGCATCCTTTGGATTTGCCAAAGGGATGTAAATTTGCACCACGCTGCAAATACTGTACGGAGAGATGCAAAGTGGAAGAGCCGGAACTGACAGAAGTTATGCCTGGGCAGCAGGTACGTTGCTTCTATGCACGAAAGGAGGAGCGTTATGCAAGCCTCAACAAGTAATGAACGCAAGCCTCTGCTGAGAATCACCAATCTGAAACAGTACTTCCCGTTGAAAACAAAAGGTCTGTATGTTAAAGCAAATGATGGGATTACTCTGGATATCTATGAAGGAGAAACCCTGGGTCTCGTTGGAGAATCCGGCTGCGGGAAAAGCACACTTGGGCGTACTATCCTTCAACTTTACAGACAGACCGATGGCCGTACGATGTACTACGGTAAATCCCTTGATGATATCGCACCTGCGTATGTAGGCCAGACGATCCGCACACTGGATAAACGGAAGGCAGAGCTTAAAGAGCTGGAAAAGAAGCGTGACGAACTCCAAAAGGAATATGATATGATGGAGGATGGGCAGGCTAAGTACAGCAAATTGAATGAGCTGAATCAGACAAAGAAGAAAGCAAATGATGCTTTTCTGGATATGGCAAATCTGCTGGGCGGTTTTATCAAAGTCGAAGACACGAAACCGGTTATAGAAGCATTTACCAAGGTCTATCATTTATCATCAAAGCAGTGTATGCTTGAGCAGAAGCTGAGCGAAGCAGCACTGAATCTGGAAGATGAAAAATTTACTCTTGAGACAGCTATTAAAGAAAATAAGAAAAACACTGCAGGGCTGGAGAGTAAACGCAACAAGGCTCAGAGTGTGGTAGATGGTTTTCAAAAGCAGATTGATGACGTTAAACGGGAACTAGTCGCGGCAAGAGCGAAGATCGATGAACTACGCAAACAGTACATAAATGATCCGGAATTTCGGCGTCTGGAAGAGTACAGAGATGATGGTATTGACCTTGCCAGACTAACTTATAATGAAATTCGATTGCTGCGCAGTGATCTTCAGATGATCTTTCAGGACCCCTATTCCTCACTTAACCCTCGCATGACTGTCGGGCAGATCATATCTGAAGGAATGATGGCGCACACCATGTTTAAAAAGAACGATGCCCGCCTTCAGGAGAGAATTATTAAGGTTATGGATGATGCGGGGCTCCAGGCGTATTTTATTCATCGCTATCCCCATCAGTTCTCAGGTGGTCAGCGTCAGCGTATTGGCATTGCCAGGTCTCTTGCAGTGGAACCCCGTTTCGTTGTTTGCGATGAAGCAGTCAGTGCGTTGGATGTGTCGATCCAGAGCCAGATCATCAATCTGCTTCAGGATCTTAAGGAACAGCAACATCTGACGTATTTGTTTATCACCCATGACCTGAGTGTGGTCAAATATATCTCTGACCGTATAGGCGTTATGTATCTTGGAAATATTGTGGAGTTAGCGGATTCACAGGAGATTTTTGACCACCCGCTTCATCCGTACACTGAAGCTCTAATGAACGCTATACCGACAACGGATATCGACAGTGGAAAGGAAATTCAGATTCTGGAAGGCGATATACCAAGCCCGGTCAACCCTCCAAAAGGATGTAAATTCCATACACGGTGCCGATACTGCACGGAAGTTTGCCAGCATGTTGAACCGGAATGGGTTGAGGCATCACCAAATCATTTTGTTGCTTGCCATCATATTCTCGGCAGTAAGCCGGAGGAATGAGCGATGATCTTTCAGGGTCGATTCGAGAAAGCCCGCAAACTCCAGCAGGAACAAATGAATGGCAGCGAACGAGCTTATGACGATGAAAACATTTCAAATAAGCTTGAAAAAAATGATACCCTAGCCATGATCCTATCTGCATTAATGGTATTTTTACCGGCAGCATTGATTGTTTTAGGTGTTGTATCCCTGCTCGGATATCTGTTCATTGTTCGCTGAAAAGCATACGGCAATTGAAATTCACTTAAGAATTCCCGCCAAACAGGCGGGAATTCGCACAATGCAGATATATAAGTGCATCGGAAGGAGTACTATACTATGGCATATGAGAGAGCGAGAGATTACCTCAAAGAGAAAGGTCTGGAAGACCATATTATTATTCCCGAACACAGCAGCGCTACCGTTGCAGAAGCGGCAGAAGCACTGGGCTGCGAGCCGGGTATGATTGCCAAAACCCTTTCTTTCCTGCAGGGTGACAAAGCCGTTCTGATCCTGGCAGAAGGAATGGCACGTATAGATAATCAAAAATACAAAGCCCGTTTCGGCTGCAAGGCAAAGATGATCCCGCACGATCAGGTTGAGGAACTGGTCGGACATGACGTCGGCGGCGTCTGCCCGTTCGGGGTCAATCCGGATGTGACGGTATATCTGGATGAGAGCCTTATACTTCACAGTACGGTTTATCCGGCAGCGGGCACCGATCACAGCGCCGTCCGGCTTACAATCGGGGAACTGGAGCATGCCTGCAGCAACGCAGAATGGGTGGATGTATGCAAACTGCCAGAAGTGGAGCAGGGTTAATCCTGTTATAATGTTGCTTATACAGATTCCGGCAGAAAGATTTCTGCCGGAGCTTTTTTTTTGAGTTAAGATAAGAATCTCGTTAACAATTCACAGTTTCTTTATCAATAAAGACTGGTAAAGAACCCCTTTCTATGGTATACTACTTTGAATGATTATGAGTGGGAGTATGGAATGGCGGATATCATAACAGAAGAGCTGAGCCATATTTACAGCAAGGGAACGCCCTTTGAGAGTACAGCACTGTCGGGAATCAACCTTCATATAAAGCAGGGCGAGATGATCGGCCTGATCGGTCATACAGGTTCAGGGAAAAGCTCCCTGATTCAGCATCTGAACGCATTGCTGCAGCCGACGGAAGGACGCGTCCTGCTGGACGGTGTGGATATCAACAGCAGCAAGGCTGTACGGAGAGATGTCAGATTCCGGGTCGGACTTGTTTTTCAGTATCCGGAGTATCAGCTTTTTGAGGAGACTGTTTTTCAGGATATTGCTTTCGGGCCCCGCAACATGAAGCTTAGCGAGCAGGAAATCCGAGGCAGAGTACTGGAGGCAGCTGACTTCGCCGGTGTGGAAGAAAGACTTTTTGAACGTTCTCCTCTGGAGCTTTCCGGCGGGCAGAAACGCAGAATCGCCATAGCCGGCGTGATTGCCATGCGGCCGGAAGTTCTGATCCTGGATGAGCCGACTGCCGGGCTCGACCCGGAGGGAAGCCGGAAAATTCTCAACAATGTAGCTCGCTACCGCGAAGCTTCCGGAGCAACCGTCATGATTGTCAGCCACAATATGGACGACATGGCGAGGATTGCGGAACGGCTGATCGTTCTGGCCCACGGAAAGATCGTAATGGACGGAACTCCCGCAGATGTTTTTGCAAAGCCGGAAGAACTGAAGGAGCTGGGGCTGGATATTCCTGCTGCGACGGAGCTTGCGCTTGCGCTCCGCAGGAAGGGAATTCCGCTCGCAGGCACCATTTTTACCCATGAACAGCTGAAAGCTGCAGTGCTGGAAGCGGGGAGGGCCGTTTCATGCTGAAAGATGTAACACTCGGCCAGTACTTCCCGGGAGACAGCATTATTCACCGTCTGGATCCCCGCACAAAGCTGATTGCTGTCGTGATTTATATCGTGGCTCTCTTTCAGGCGAAAAGCTGGATCTCCTATGCTGCCGTGCTGGCTGCCGCAGTAATTCTGATGGCCGTCTCCAGAATCAGCCCGAAAAGCATTTTCAAGGGCTTGAAACCGATGCTGATCATCATAACGCTGACGGCTTTCCTGAATGTCTTTTACACCCAGGGGACGCCTGTCAGACCCGGCTGGGTTATAACCTGGGAAGGCATCGACCGCGCTGTCAAGATGGTTCTGAGAATTGTGCTTTTGATTACCGGAACATTTCTCCTGACCTATACGACAAGCCCTCTCGCCCTGACAGACGGGCTGGAGATGTTATTGAACCCTCTGAAAAAGCTCAAGGTCCCTGTCCATGAAATGACAATGATGATGAGCATGGCTCTCCGTTTTATCCCTACACTGACGGAAGAGACGGACAAAATCATGTCGGCCCAGAAGGCCAGAGGAGCGGATTTCGAAACCGGCGGCCTGATCAGGCGCGCAAAGGCGCTGATCCCGATTCTTGTGCCGCTCTTCGTTTCAGCCTTCCGCAGAGCGGACGAACTGGCAGTCGCCATGGAGAGCCGCTGTTATCACGGCGGGGAAGGCCGGACAAGAATGAAACAGCTGGTTATGGGAAAGGCAGATTATATTGCGCTGTTTGTTTCGGTCCTGTTCCTGGCCGGCGTGATTACCGTCAGAAATATAGGGGGCTGACGGCATGAGGAATATTGCGCTCCGCCTGCGCTACGACGGAAGCAGATATCACGGCTGGCAGGTTCAGAAAAATGCCGTTACCGTCGCGCAGATGCTTGAAGAAGCCCTCGCAAAGGTCTGCAAGGAAGATATCCGTGTGACCGGCTGCGGCAGAACGGATACGGGAGTACACGCGCTCCGTTACTGCGCCAATTTCAGGACGGATTCCACTATCCCGGTTGACCGGATCCCGCTGGCGGTTAATTCGAGGCTGCCCGAGGACATTGCCGTGACCGGGGCGGTTGAGGCGGAGGAGGAATTCAACGCAATCCTGTCCTGCCGCAAGAAAGAGTATATCTATAAAATTCTGAACAGCCGGATTCCGGATCCGTTTCTGGCACAGAGAGTATGCTTCTGGCCTCAGAAGCTTGATATAGAGAAAATGTCCGAAGCGGCAGAAGCGTTTGTCGGAACCCATGATTTCAGGGCAGTCCGCAGCCTCGGAACCGAAACCAAAACAACTGTGAGAACCGTATGGTGGTGCCGGGCAGAAAAAGAGGGAGACCTGATCACGATTTCCATCTGCGCGGACGGATTTTTGTACAACATGTGCAGGGCTATGGTCGGGACGATGGTTTATGCCGCCTATGGTAAACTGCTCCCGCAGGAGATACCCGCACTTCTGAAAAAGGGAGACCGGCGTCTGACCGGGCCGACCATGCCTCCGCAAGGGCTTTATCTCAACCGTGTCTGGTACGACGGCCCTGTCGGGGAATTGCTTGGAGACTGTTGAAAGGGTAAAAAGATGATCAAACTCATCCTGAATATTATCTTGCTGATGATCCTGGCCTTGTGTATCTGGGGCGGCTTTAAAAGAGGGCTGATCGGAGGTATTGCCGGGCTCCTGGCTGTTATTCTGTCTCTGGTGGGAGCAAATGCGCTGACCATCCGGTATGGCCGCGAGGTCGTTCCCGCGCTGAATCCGTTTATAGGCGGTTTTATTGATTCCGAAACTACTACAGACGAGGTCCTGACAAAGCTTGGCTACGGGGGCACAGATCTCTCCCTGACGGATATTCTGGAACAGGACAGCTCGCTGCGCTACGACTATGCCTATGAGTGTCTCAGGGAGGTCGGCTTCTATAAAGGGGTATCTGAGGATCTGGCGCGCGACAGTGTGACTTACGCGCAGCAGACGGGGATTTCCCTTACCGACGCCGTTGTAACCGTTGCCTGCAACACGGTGGCGTATGTCGGCTGCATTACCATTGCCTTTATTATGATTCTGATTCTGATAACAGCGCTGATGGATGTGATCAATCTGGACTTTCATCTGCCGAATGCGGACTTCGTCGATGAAGCTGCAGGAGCAGCCATGGGCTTTGTCAAAGGACTGGTCTACTGCGTGCTGTTCTGCTGGCTGCTGGGTTTCCTCGGTGTCATCATCGGCAAGGATACCTGTGACACGACTCCGCTGATCAGCTTTTTCCAGAGTTTCCGCTTTTTCACAAGAATGCTAATTTGATTGTTTATACAGGAGTATTGAAATAGATGCAGACAGTAATGTGTTCCCGCTGCGGCAAGAACATTGCGGTAATTTTCATTACAAAAATAGACGGGAATAATTCAACAAAAAATGAGGGCCTTTGCCTGAAATGTGCCAGAGAGCTTCATATCAAGCCTGTGGATGATATTATGAAGCGATTTGGTATTTCGGAAGAGGATCTTGACAATCTGAGCGGAGAAGCGATGAATTTCCTTTCCGGTATGGAGGGAATGGAGCTTCCCGAGCAGCAGGAGCAGGATGACACGGAAGAGGGGAAAACGGCAACGTTTCCGTTCTTCGGACGTCTGTTCGGCAACATGATGCGTCAGGACGGACAGCCCGCTTCTGATGCGCAGCCCGGCGGCAGCCAGCAGAAGACCCAGCAGAAGGAAGCAGCCCATCAGAACAAGCATAAATATCTCGACAGTTATTGCATTGATCTGACCCGCCGCGCTTCAGAAGGAAAGCTGGATGCCATGATCGGCCGGGAGGAGGAACTGGAGCGCGTGATCCAGATCCTGAACCGCCGGCAGAAGAACAACCCCTGCCTGATCGGAGAACCGGGCGTCGGGAAAACAGCTATTGCCGAAGGGCTTGCCCAGCGTATCGCTGTCGGGAATGTCCCCGTGAAGCTGCAGAACAAAGAGGTCTTTCTGCTGGACCTGACTTCTCTGGTTGCCGGCACCCAGTTCAGAGGCCAGTTTGAGAGCCGCATGAAAGGGCTGATTGAAGATATCCGCCGTCAGGGCAATGTGATTCTCGTAATTGACGAAATTCACACAATTGTCGGAGC
>JAEEGL013032482.1_pt1 | contig 12025 bp, 12 predicted proteins | sample 9134231 | NCBI WGS metagenome assembly JAEEGL01 (sample SAMN16246548, study PRJNA631951) | gut metagenome | biome: gut microbiome; feature: rumen; material: fiber-attached | host: Bos | place: Iran: Karaj | collected 2018-10
GAGCATGGCCCAGCAGTCGGAGCATCCTTCTGTGATGTAAAGCTCGTCGCCCGGGCGTAGGCGGTTCAAGACAGGCAGGTTATAGATGCCGCATTCGGCCCCTTGCGGGAATCTAAACCGAGGCAAGCAACCCTTAACAAGATTCCTGTACTGCACCCCTATGAGCCGCCACCCGCTATCAAAATAAGGAATAGAAAGCCAAGGCACACCGTTGCGGTCTTTGAACGACGAGAGCCTGCACCACCGCACAATCCTCGGGTCAATCCGACGCTCGTCGAAGAGAAACCGCCGTGCCTCCTCGTTGAGCCAGGGCCGCTCGAAGAACCTCAGATAGCGGGTAGCATCGAAAAGCCTCACCCCCGACCCCTCCCCCAGAGGGAGGGGAGTAGTTACCTCTTTCGTCGTCCACTCCGTCAGGATCACGTTGTGCTCGTCAGCCAGCCAGCGGCAGGCCTCCTTGAAATCCTTGCCCAGCACTTTCTCCACCAGGCTGATAACGTCGCCGCTGGCTCCGCAGCTCCAGCAGCGGAACGTGTTCCTGCGCACGCTGAACGACAGCGAGGCATGATGGTCGTCGTGGAACGGACACAAAGCCTTGTGATGCTTCACGGTGATTCCTAAACGCTGCGCCACTCCCTCGCAGGGGAGTGAGCGCAGTTTTTCAATCTCATGCTTATGCATAGCCATTTCACTTTTTGCTTTTCGACTTTTTGAGGTATTCCTCCGTAATTGTGTAGAGTCCCGTCTGGTTGCTGTAAATAATAAAGCCTCTTGCAGACCACACTCGGAGTTGTCGCTTGGTGTCAGTACCAATGGGCTTGCCCAGGCTCTGACGAAGCGCATCCAACTGCTGTTCGCTGAAGGTGGTTCCTTGTATGCTGTCGAGCATATTGGCAGGTCCCTTCTTCTCGGCATCAGTCGTACTTGCGGCGCCGTCTTTGAGTAGCATATCGCCCAGCACCTGCCACTTGCTCCATGTGTCGTTCCATACTAACCATTCTACGACGTCACCCATGGAACGTGTCCATGTTTGGTTGTTCAGAGCCCACATGATGCATCCAGCCTTGAATGCGGAAATCAGGCTGCGCTTACCCATGTCGTGCAGGCAGTCCGAGTCCGTTAGGTCAGCCAATTCAGCCATCTCCACCGCCAAACGTTCTATCAGCTTGTTGAGCGGACGGATGACATAGCGTCCCTTGACGATGGTGAGGCGTGTCAGATACTGGTCGAGCTGCTCGTAGAAGTCGTCGCTGAACTTGCCGATGCGAGGGATGCGTCCCTCTCTGTCGGCGCGAGGCTTGAAGCTGAACATCACACGCCCCAGCGTGCCGTCGAACAAGTTGGACTTAAAGAATTCACGGCAGCTTGGAGGTGTTGCCGACATAGTGATGTTGGTTCGGAGTAAGGCCGATCCCGTGATGCCGTCGACCGTAGCTCGGAGTGCCTGATAGATCTGACGGTCGAACATCAGCCTCAGCAGATGCGTCACCTGCTTATGCCCTCCGCATAGACCGTTCAGCCCGTCAATTTCGGGAAGGTCAATGAAGGTGGTGTAGCCGCCGTGTGCTTCCGCAGCCATCTGAGCTTTCAGGTAACCCGGTCGGGTAGCGTCCGACGGCAAGCACCTCAGACACAAGTCGGGAGCATCGGGACGGTCTTTCGACTGAGAACGCTTCTTGAAGGTCTTCTGGTACTCCAGATATTTCTGGATTTCGGCCTGGTCAGAGCGTCGCTCCTCGCGCTTGATGGCTTCAACCAGCAGTCCCAGCTGACCTTTGTTGTTGCCGGAATCTGCCACCAAAGCAGCGAGCATGCCGCACAGTTCGAGCCATTGCCCGCTGGGGTATTGGAATTCGGCGTCGGCACCCGTCACCTTGCTTCCAAGTACAGGAAACAGCATGGGCAGGAGGGGTGCGTGCATGTCTTTTGAAGTCTGGCTCAGTAAGAGCTTGATGGCCTCTAAGCCTTTACCATTGAGGCTTGGCATTTTGGGCGCTGTCGGTTTTGTAATATCGTACATCATATTTCTTTAATTTTGCTTTTTAGATGAAACTTAAATTATGGTCAGGCGTTCAGCGTTTCAGAGTTCAGTTGTTTCAGTTGATTCAGAGGGTGTTTCAGTACCATAAATCTATATATATTATATTGATTATTAAGTAGTTACATACTATATATAACTGATACACATATATAACCGAACTACTGAACTAACTGAACGCTGAAACGCTCTGGCCGGTTGAATACTCACTCTTCCCCTACAAGGCCTCTGAGTTCAGTCGTTCCAACGCCTCAATCAGGATCTCGCGCATACGTTCCTTTCCCATCAGGTCAGTCATCGCCTCTATTGGCTCAACGACGAACGCCCGCTGCCAGTCGATGCCCTCAACGGCAAAGACCTTCAGGGTCAGCTGGAACGCATGGTCGCGAGTGCCTGAGACACGTCCGTGCCGAGCCTTGCTGATGAGCAGCGAGTTGTTGCGGACACGTGGTTTGTTGGCCACATAGTCGAAGGCAGCATTACGCAGCATCTGCAGCCGCCCGTTGGTTATACTTCCCTGCTCCATGATTGGTGTGAACTCGTCGTCCGGCAGGAACTGAACATTCGTTACTTGGTTGTTTTCGTCGCGGGTGACAACCGCAGAACCGCTGATAAAAATACTTTTTTTCATAGTCTTTCTAAGTTTTAGCGAGAGAAGTCTTTGAGAATGGGCCCTACACCAGTCGCTGGTGCACAATTGATTCCCTCGGCTTCAACTCAGATGAATAATCTGTTTACTTCGTCAGTTTCACGATGTCGGTCAAAAGAATTTCCTGAAACACCTGTCCCTGATACTCGTGGGTAGAGAAACGGAGCGTGGCCAGCACCACATCGCCCTCGTAGAACCTGCACGCCGCGAGCGAACCCAGCATGGCGCACACAAACTCGTTTTCGAACTTCGAGCCCCCCATCTCGCGCAACACGATGTTGCACTTCTGGATCGTGCCCGACTCCTGTTTTGAACTCTGTACGCTGAAGGTCTCGCCCTGGCGTACCACTCTGAATGTTTTTGCTTCCATTTTGTTTTTCTTTTTTAGGAAGTGAACATCTGTAACGTTTCCAGTCCTATGGCCAGATGCTTACCGAGACTGGCGGGAGCCACGCTGGGGCTTCGTTCCCTTTGGATTCCGTTGCAAAGGTAGGGAGAATTTTGGTATTATTTTCCTTTTTTGATAAAGATAGGTAGACGGCTTAAATGCCTGTCTTATAGACATTTATAGACCTCCTTATCCAATAAAAAACCATCGAAAGACTAAATGGATGACTTGGCCTGATTTATCCACAAGAAATGGACAAAAGAAACAGTCTACGTCCAGTAAACACATAAAAAAACAAACGCTCACGGTTTGTGAGCGTCTATTAAAAGAATGATAATTGGATTGGTATTTAGCGGTTGTTCATTCGATTTTCAAAGTCAGAGGCGAATTTACGTTCCATGCCTCCATCCCTGGCTGCTTCAGGATCAGCTTTTTTGTAACTGTCAAAACGAGCCCATACACTCTTTTTCTGAGGTAATTCATATTGGCCTTTGTAGGTAGAGACAAAATAGCTATACCCTTTGGCCATGCCAAGTCCCGTCCAGCAGACAAACTCAGCGATGGCCGTCGTATCCATTTTCTTACCACGTCCCTTATCAGCGTAGATGTCGAAATCGGTCATGATTTCTTTAGCCTTCCTGCCTTTCTCATGGTCGTTGACAAAGTAAAGCGACTCAATGTCATCGAGTCCGAACGCAGCACCACTCTCTACGGCACGGGAAGTGGCATAGCGCGTCACGCTTTCAATATTATACTTGTGAAAACCTTCTTGCGCAAAGGTCTTCAGCGAACCAGTCTTTTTGCTTCTCTTCAGCAGTTCGTCTTGTCCAGCAGCTTCCTTCGACAACATACCAATAACATCTTTCATGTCGCCTACAATGGTCTTGCATTGCTCGTTGAGCAGCTGAAGGCAGAGCTCTGCATCGTCGCTGATCTTCGCCTCCTTCGCCAATTCCTGATGACAGATGACCAGTACGGCAACAACATTAGTGAAATAGGCTCCCATCTCGGCATAGAGCGTCGAAACGCTGTCTGGATACGAATCAAGTCCATACAAGTCACGACCACATTCTGCGTAAGCCAGCGTGGACTTGACGAAAACTGAAGAACGGAAGCGTTTGTCGGGCTCAGGCTTCCTGCAGATGGGCGTGAATCGCTTATAGATAATCTTCGTGCCCTTCAACGTGCTGCGTATCTTCCAAAACAACTTCTCCGCATCGCGAAAGCAGTTGTTGTCATCAGTAGCCCACAATTTGTTATAAGTAAGCGCAATCTCCGATAACCGTAACAGTTCACGACGCGTCATATTAAGACGTTCGCGTACAATACATATAAGTTGCTGAATCTTATATTCAGAGAAATGGTGCCCTTGTATACCGGCTATAAACCTAACCTCGCCATCCTTCTCGTAGTTCTTGATAACCTCAAGAATCTGCAGGATGCCCTCTTTTGATTTCTCTATATCAGTCCAATGTATCATTTCTTCAGAATTTCTTTGTTAAACATATAATTGCGACGTGCACTTGTCAATAGTCCGCCCACTTGATGCCACTCACTTCATCGTAATAAAACTTGGTCATCGTTAACTCCTTCATTGGGATTGGCTCCGCCATCATCGCCTGAGCCTTCTTCAATGCCTCTGCCAGGTGCTCGGCCTCTATGGTCAGCTCCTTGCTCATCACAATGTTTGCTCGTAATTTGAATTCCATCATCCTTAAAATTTTAAGTTTGTAATTTTGTCATTTTTGCGGCCAAGGCATAGCATCCTACCTCAGCAATTCGGGTGCAAAAATAAAACGAGGGTGTCCCAAAAGTCAGGACACCCCTCTAAACTTTAACTTCTTTTAAGAAAATTCGCAGTAGGGTTCTGCTGTGCACTCTAATCAGAAACTTTGATATGTAGCCTCTACCATATACTTCTTGCTATTATAAACGTATGTGAAGCAAATGGTTGGTGTTGTCATAGACTTGCTTAGGGTAATGCTGTATGGCTTGCTTTCGCCAGCAGCTACATCCACTTGCTCGTTCAGTATGTTGTTGCCATAAGAACTGTCCGTAGCGTCCTTTATCTGGACGCCCATCAGCTTGACAGTCTCAGAGCTGCCATTCTTGAAAGTAAACTTCAGCACACTACCCGACTGAATGCGACCATTAATGATGCTGAAAGCTCCGCCATTGTATGAGGCAGAAATCTTTTCGGTCACGAGATAGTCTTGGGAGTGGTCTATTGGGGTGCCACCAGCGTTAACGTTCGTGGTGACGGGGCGGATGGGTAAGCCGAAATAACTATCAAATACGGTCATATTTGGAGACAATGTTGAAGAAGCTATTAACGTGTTAACAAAATTAATCGACTTACTTCTAATTCCTGTTAGATACCGAAGTATCTCTTTCTCTTGACTGATGATAGGTCCGGCATGACAACCTGCTGCTGGCAAAAAAATCGAATTCCCATTTTTTCCTGTTACTTTAAATCCATTTTTACCATTTGTTTGTATCCATTCCCATGTACAGTTATCAATTAATTCTTCCATCTCGTCCTTGGTTGGCATACGCCAATCACCACCAAGATTAACCGTTGCTGCATCATATTGAGTACCGCTAATATTTACGCCAATATCAGTATATTGTTTCAAGTTGTCGTCATAATAGGCATAATTTGTCTCAGTATAGCTAGTCTTGGGTTTAGTCTCACCCCATGCATAATAATCACCATATTCCTCAGGAGATTCGGCGCCAAGATTACATGACGCCCAAAAGACAGAAAGCCCGAGGTCAACAACTTGTCCTGCAGTAACAGTAGGAGCAGAAGCTTTGGCTGAAAAGTCAACATAGTCAACATTGGCCGCAGGATACTCGATGGTCTGCCCATTCTTAAAATGAACATTTACCGTCTGTGCGGTAGCTGCTAGCTGCATAGCAAGGAATGATATTGAAAGGATATACTTTTTCATCGTCTTGTGATTTTGATAGATTGTTTGTTTGCTTTGATAATAGAAACGCCTTTCGGCAACGAAGATATTGGAATGACAAGTGAGCCATTAGATTGTACATGATAATTTGTTATCAACATACCACTAAGGGAATAGACGTCTACCGCATCGTTGGGGGTAAAGCCACAGAGTCGAACGAAGCCGCCTTCAACTTTGACCGATTCTTTCGAAAAAGAGACATCCTCGACACCAGAACTAATGTCGTCCACCATACCCGTTGTTACTTTCAATAAGTCCGTAGGCGTGTATTCAATTTCTACCCCTATGGCTGAAAGAACAACCGTATTGCCGTTGTGTACGAACTTAGGATGGTCTGCCAATCTGTACTCCACTTTCTGTCCTGATTTCAGTTCGACAATAATCCCCAGGACCTTGTCCTGTGCAAAGCTTTTGGGTATTCCTAACACAGATAGGAACAAAAGCAAGAATGGTTTTAGTATCTTCATAGATTTGAATTAAAGGTTACCAGATTTAAACACAAAAAGAAAACGTGGACAAGTTACTTCGTCTACGTATTCCAGGCATCGGCAAACGCCCATTTATCTTAAACGAGTAAAAGTCCACGCCATCAGGCGCGAACTCCGACTTTCGTTCTTGATAAATTCTTTCAATTTGCCGATTTAGGAATACAAGAATCTAAAAGTGGATGTTCAATCCTATATGTCCTTGATGCTATTGCATCGTTATTTGGTCTTCACCTCAGCCCATAGGCACTCCGGTTTTAGGGTTCAACATTATTCTTATATCTCTTTTGCCAATTGCATAAGGCGTTTGATTTCGTTATCAGTAATAGTACTCTGCTCTGACTTATCAAACACTTCGATGGTCTTAATTTCAAAGCTCATAAAGCAACTCTTCGGCACTACGTGTTTTGACCTTTCCTTGCTTTAAACCATCAAGTTGAGAGAAGGCTTCTGTTAGTCCTTCTTTAATATCTTGATCGCTCATGACCTCTTTCTTCTTTGGCTCTATCAGCTTTTCTGCCAGCCACTTGCGATTGCTGTCAGTCAGCGAAAGCCCCTGAATATAAGTCCAAAGGTTATTCATTGATACTGCATTCATAGACGTATAATTTTATTTCCGCAGGCAAAGATACGAATAAGTGAGCAAAGAACCAAAGGAAAATTCATTTTCTTTGTCCTTTCGAACGAAAGTATCTTCTCGAGCGCATCCTATATGTCCTTGATGCTATTGCATCGTTATTTGGTCTTCACCTCAGCCCATAGGCATTGTGGTTTTAGGGGTTATACATTAAAAATATTATCTACCGCTCGCAATATACTGCTTGATTTTATCAATAAGCAATTGCGTAGGTTCAATATATGGCTGGAGCTTTTCTTCGTCTGCCTCGAAGAAGCAGTTGTAGTCCGCATTGTCACGCATCAGGACTAAATCGGAGAGCAAAGAACCGTCTTGTCTTGAGAAGATTTCGGTTCTGATGTAGTGCTCTCCAAACATAGAAAGAATGCCTCGATGACTCTTCACTTGATGACCATCGTTGACAAGCAAGGCAGACATCGCATGGAACAGCGCATAGTAAAAACGATTTGCAGCTGCCTCCCACTTTCCTTCATTGGCGCAGAAGACTGCGTCGTCGTATGTCCGTTGGGCTTTTTCCAACTCGCGAGTGACGATGGTTCTGCGCTCACTTTCACTAAGACTCATACAGTACCTCCTTGTCTTCTTCGACATTGTAATAAAACATGGCATGAGGACCATTGAACCATTCGTCCTTAGTGTATGCATGAGGACGGACGTCGGCTCCTAAATCCCAGCCCATCAGCACGAAGGGGTAGGAATACTTGTCGAAATCCTCATGAACTAGCTTTGGTTTGTCGAGCAGCAATAGCAAGTCCCAGTCGGATTCTTCATGGTAGTCTCCACGGGCTCGCGAACCATATAGGTAGAGTGTACTACCCTTAGGCAATACGCGTGAAGCTGTCTGCTTAATGTGGTTTATCATCTGAGCCTTATCCATGTTGTTATGCTTTTCCGTCTGCAAATATACGGACTTTCCGCGGAAGTTCCAAATGTTTTGAACCTTTTTATATGCCGGCTATGACTTGGGTGTCACGGGGACAGGCGACTGAGCCTGATTCAGTCCTACATTCTGTGCCATGTGGTGTGATTTAATTCGTAACTTTGCCGCAAAGATAGGGAATAATTCTGAAAGGACAAAATTATTGGCATAAAAAAGTTGTAGGACGTAACCCCTGTACCGTCACAGCGGCACTACTGAACGTACTTGACGGGCTCGCCGTCGCACTTGAGGGCATCGGCGAAATCCTGGGGACGGAGGGTGACGGGACCGCGCATGAACTCGGGAATGTTGTAGCTACGCATGAACTGGCGATGATAGTCGGGGTCGGCACAGGGCAGCTCGAAGGGCTTCGTGGCGCGGCCGTCCTTGTCGACGTGGGCAATGAAGGGACGGGTGTAGTTGCCATCATAGCGTCGGCTGCTGAAGACCACCCATCTGCCGTTCGACGACCAGGAGTGGTAGCTCTCTACGTCGTCGCTGTTCAGCTCCTTCATGTTGCGGGCCTCGCCCGTGGTGAGGTCGAGCATCCAGAGGTCGGCCTCGCGATGCCAGATGTGGAACACGCCGTAGGGGGCCAGGGCAAACATGAGGAAACGGCCGTCGGGTGAGACACGGGGCAGGGTGGCGCTCTGCTCCATGGCCGCGGCGTCGAACACCAGCTCGCGCGGGCCGAATTGTCGCGTCTTGGGGTCGAAGGTCTTCTTGTAGATGTTGTATCGCACCTCTCTGAAGCGCTGTATGAGCTCGTAGCTGTGGTCGATGGTGTCCTGATATTCGAAGTGGGCGCTGGCGTAGTAGAGTGTCCGCCCGTCGGGTGCCCAGCAGGGGAACACCTCGAACTCCAGGGTGTCTCTTTCGATGTTGGTCACCTCGTTCTTTTCCACGTCGTAGGCAATGAGGTCGCTCTGGGTGTCGAAGACTTCAATCTTGTCGGGATTGGTGATGTGGAATGTCTGGAAGGTGGCATTCGTGGAGTAGACAATCAGGTTAAGTTGGGGATGCCAGGCGGGATAGACGCCGGCGGAGAGCAGGGAGTCGGACTTCATGTTGATTTTCCGAATCTTGCCGTCGTAGGCGATGATGGTTCCGCCCTGATGCTGACGAGCGTGGAACTGCATGCGCTCGGGGTTGTACTGCTGGTAATTATGGCAGTTGATGCACTGGCCCTTCGTGTTGGAACTCTCCGTACAGAGCATGTTGTCGTAGATGACGCTCTCGTCGTAGTTCTCCAGACAGCGCTGGCTGATGGTCAGGCCTTCGTAGGCGATGTAGGAGGGGGCAATCAGGCGGTAGCTGATGTAGGGGTCGATGGAGTCGGGCGACACGTAGATGTTGAACGGCTTGAAGCGTGTCCACTGGTCGTTCTGCCTGATGAAGACCTCCACGCTGATGGCATCGCCCTTGGCGCTCGCCGTCAACCGTTGCCAGTCGTCGGCGTCGGGCTGTATCTTGCTGCCGCCGCAGACAACCACTTCCTCGCCGGCCGTCATGCGGGCAACGATGCCGTCGCAGGTGCCTTCGGCCTGGAAGGTCAGCGGAGCCATGTTGACGGGTATGGTGACATTGGCATAGTCGGGATAGATGTGCGGCAACTCTGCCGATACGTCGTAGTTGACCGGTACTTTATTGCCACAGGCTACGAGCGTTGTTATGGCGACGATGATGGCAAGCAGATGTTTCATATCAGAAGTAGGTGATGTCTCTCAGGAAGAAGTATTCAAAGAAGTAGGTGTTGCCAAAGTTTGGATACAGGTAACTCCCCGCCTGGTTGCTGCCTGCGCCATGATACTGCTGCATCTGAGTCATGAAACTCTGGAAACTCGTCTTGACGCTTTGGTCTACGGGCAGCTCATCGATGAACGGGGCATGGCCCAGCGAGGCAAACAGATAGGCTGCCTCCTGCATGATGCGTGGCACGGCGACACCAGGACGCTGGTTCACGTAGGTCTCGAAACGGGGCCAGAAGTAGGCTGGATTCCTGGTCCACATGGCGGCGAGGACGGCCTGCTCCTGGAAGTAGGGGTCGTTGGCGTCCGTCTGTGCCAGCATGGTCATGAGGTTCTTCTCGACGAAGCCGTCGCCCGGACTCTGTATGTCGCCGTAGTGCATCATGCGGAGGATGGGCCCCGTCTCCTGGTCGCTGTCCAGGAGTCCGGACTGCAGGAGCAACTGCTCCATGTGGTCGGCCCATTCGCCGTAGAACAAGGTCTGCCGCAGCAGGTTCAGGAACTTCCTGGCAGCCTGTTGCTCGCCGTTCATCAGGGCTGTACGGGCCATGTACTGCAGCAGCTCGACGCTCCAGCCATACTCCACGCCTTCCTCCATGCACAGGCGGTGGCACTCGTTCATCACGCCATAATGATAGTAGATCTGTCGGCCGGCGGTGTTGTACATGAAGACGGGCAACGCCGTATGACTGCGATTAGAGCCTTTAGGGAAGTTGTACATCTCGTTGCATTGCCGTCCCAGTCGGCTCAAGGCCAGATTGTGCATCATGACGATGGAGCGCGTGGGTTCCGTCGTCTGAGCCTTTCCTTCTTCCAGGATGCCCTCCCAGTCGGCCTTTTCCATGCATCGCTGCATCCTCAGCTCGTGGTGGAAATTGTCGTCCTTGTACCAGAAGTGCCAGACGCCAACGGCGAGGGCTGCCAGCAACGCGCCCTGCAGCGCCCACTTCAGCACAGGCTTTGAGCCTTTGGCCGTCTGTTTCTGGCTTTTGGCATTGGGCTTTTTCCCCTTGGCTGCCGGCTCTGGACTCTGGGCAATAGGCTTCTTCTCCCTTGGATAGACGATGACGAGGGCGAGGAAGCAGGCGGCCAGCACGTAGTAGGGCGTCATGAAGACGGGATAGGACTCCTGAATGGTGAAGTGGGGTAGTGCCGTGGTGTAGATGTCCTTGAGATTTGTCTGGTGAAACACGTAACGATAGCAGACGAGCGGCATGGCCACGGCGGCGAGCAGGGCCACGATGCTGGTAACGGCATTGTGTGTGCGGTTCGTGGAGAGCCGCCACGACCATACCCCCATCAGCAAGACAGTACACAGGGCGTAGGCACCCATCAGGGGATAGCCCACGAGGGCGGTCAGGACGATGAAAGCGCTACGTATCCACACGTTCTGTGGCAGCACGCGGAAGAGCCATAGCAAGGCTACGCCAATGGTTGTCCCGATGGTCGGCGCGAAGAAGTAGCCCTGCAGCTTCATGACGTAAACCCAGTAGCCGAGGTCCATGTTGGCTATCAGGAGGATGGCCATGGGTATGAGTGTGATGACGCACCAGTCGCCGGGTATGCTGAAAGCGCGTTTGGTCAGCCACATGAGCAGCAGCCACCAGCCGCACAACATGACGACGCCCACCCAGGGGTAGTAGAAGAACTGCGTGAAGAACGCTCCCAGGTAGGAGAGCAAGCCTCCAGACACCGCCATCGTCTGCTTGAAGAACAGGGACGAATGGAGGAACAGGTTGTTCTGCTGAGTTTTCCACAACAGGTCGGACTCAACACTCAGCAGGACCGTGGCGATGACCAGTAGCGCGCCTGCCCATAATAGTAATGGCTCAAACTTCTTCACCTCTGCAATCTTCAATTTTGATGCTTCGCATCGAAGTCGCTCACGCTCGGCATAGCTCAAGCAAGCTTGGCTCTGCTCTCGCTTAATCGCGACTTTCAATTTTTCAATTTTTCAATTTTCAATTTAGGTGCAACGTGTGGCCCATGCGCTCCTGCTTGGTCTTCAGGTAGCGGTAGTCGTACTCGTTGGGCGTCACCTCGATGGGTACGTTCTCGACAATCTCCAGCCCGTAGGCCTCCAGTCCGACGCGCTTGGTGGGGTTGTTGGTCATGAGACGCATCTTGTGGACGCCCAGGTGGCGGAGCATCTGTGCGCCGCAGCCGTAGTCGCGCTCGTCGGGCTTGAA
>JAEEGL016108830.1_pt1 | contig 12025 bp, 7 predicted proteins | sample 9134231 | NCBI WGS metagenome assembly JAEEGL01 (sample SAMN16246548, study PRJNA631951) | gut metagenome | biome: gut microbiome; feature: rumen; material: fiber-attached | host: Bos | place: Iran: Karaj | collected 2018-10
GTACTGACCGTGGCCACCCAGTCCTTCGGCGGCATCGGCAACTTTGCCGTCAAGGAAACGGGCCGCTTCTACCGCCATGTGCTGGTGCAGAAGCGCTATCCGCATCACGGCGCCGTAGCATTCGCCCATTGCGGAAAGCTCCTGTTCGAAGTGTTCAAGTATCTGGGCGTCAAGGATATCGCCTGGAACCAGCCGAAGAATCTGCCCTATCCCACGGAAAATCCCTGGGCTTAATCCGGCCGATATTCAGCTTCTCAGAGGATCGCTTTACAGCGGTCCTCTTTTTTTCTTCCCTCTTATCCGGACAGGCTGTTCTGACTTCCAAAGATCCTGTTTTTCCTCCTTGGTGGGGATTGAAAGCAAAATGCAGCAGTTTTTGTGACATTTTTCCGTTTCATTAAAGGTGGATAAAGTCGAAAATTTGACAACGGTGGGAAAGAGTGTTAAACTTCTTTTCAGCAATATTCGCTGCCTCTCTCTCACCAGGCGGCTTTTAGATAGATATTTTGTCTTGTACCCTTTGGCAAAAAAGACAAAGGATGCTATTTGTATCGCCGTGGAGGTGCGCTTTTTCGTGGAACAAAATCTGCTGATCACCCATTACTATCACAGCGGTTTTTCCGTTGCAAGCAAACGCACGCTGGCTGTCTTTGACTACTGGCGCGGAGAACACGGGGAGCTTCCCCCGGAAATGCAATTGAACCCGGAAAAGCTGAAGCAGTTTGAGAACGTCTTTGTTTTCATCAGCCATGAACATGTTGATCATCTGGATCCCGTGGTATTCAGCTGGAATGAAGCCGGAAATGTCTCTTATATTGTGTCCTCCGATATGCCGGTGGGTACCCGGGGAAAGCGTATGGCCCCGGGTGACACGCTGAAACTTTCTGACGAGCTGAGCGTGACCGCCTTCGATTCCACAGATCTTGGCGTCAGTTTTCTGGCTGATTTCTGCGGAATACGCATATTCCATGCCGGAGACCTGAATTTCTGGCACTGGCGGGAAGAATCCACCATGCAGGAAATTGAAGAAGCAGACGCGGAATTCCGTAAAGCTGTACAGCCGATTTCCCGGGAGAAAATCGACATTGCTTTCTTTCCGGTGGATCCCAGGCAGGGAAACATGTTTGAAGCAGGGGCCAACTATTTCATTCTGACCGTCAAACCGCGGATTCTGGTACCCATGCATTATTTTCACCGGGCAGATACAGCCATGGATTACGCACGGACGGCCAGCTGCCGGACCACGGAAGTAATTGCGCTTCCCGGTTACGGAGACAGTTTCCGGGTGGAAATGGACGAGGAACATTACCTGAACGTTTCCTTCCCGACGGATGAGGCGGACATTCCAGGAGATGATTCTGAAAATGATCCTGCTCTCCCGCTGGATGAAGGAGATACGATGCTTTCAGAAGACGATCCTTTCCTGGAAAGCGACCTGCCGCTGACCTCCCTGTCAGACAATGACTTCAACACCCCGGAAAAGTAATCTTCCACATATGAGATTATTATTCACAGTTTATCCACAGTTTTACACAGATTGGAAAAAACTAGCAGTGATCCGCAGAAGCGTTGATTTTACTGGCCTCTGCGGATCGCTTTTTTATGAATGCAGCTGCCACAAGGTCTCACGGCCTGTGGAAAACCTGTTTGTGTTTTATATGTCAACTTCCGGAAATCCGGCCGCATTGTTTCAGGTCCCGTGCGGGTTTTTCTTTGAATCATAAGTCCGGAACGGCATACGCCCCGGTTCTCTGTCTGACTGCAAATGCCTTATCCACAGACAGTGCATAAAGCCAGCTTTCCAGAACCGGTTTTCCGGTCAGCTCCCGGAGAGCCACAGCATACCACTCCAGCTGCGGACGGTATTCATCCACAAATGCATTCTCATCCGTGATATGATCTGTTTTATAATCCAGCAGAATCCAGCCGTCTCCTTCCAGAAATGCACAGTCAATCATACCCTGCACGATCATATTCCGTTCCCGGATACATAGATTGAAATCCCATTCCCGATGGACTTCCGGGCTGGCCAGCATCCGCCGGCCGATTTTCGATACAAAAAAACCTGAAACTGTCTCCGGACGGATCCAGGAAGCTTCCTCCTGTGTGAATACCTGCTCCGCAGTCAGATGATCCCGGAGGGAAAGGAACAGCTGATCATCCATTTTCCCAGCCTTCCGGACGGCTTCCAGGTCCACCAGGGAAAGAAACCGGTGAATCACGGTTCCCCGGAGTGCTCCTCCGGCTTTTTTTACGGACGTTCCGAACACAGATCCTGAGTCCGTCTGATAACGCCGCAAAGCCCTTTCAACATAGTCCGGCGTACGCTTTTCTTCAGGTGTCTGCTCATCCTCCTCCAGAAAACAGCGGTTACGTGCATTCTGCAGTACTGCTGTAACGGAATATTTTTTCAGGCTGTTTTCTCTTTCCCTGCGCCTTTTTTCTTCCGGTTCAGTCTTCCACAGATCGTCCACAGGAGGCGCTGAAAGCATGGATTTCAGCCATGGCATCAGGTTGTGGATATCTTCTGAAGTTTCCACATTTTTCTGTTGAATATTATCAAAAACCCTTATATTCCAATGCTTTGGACCCTGTGTAAAGCTTGTGGATTTCTTATCCTGATCCAACAGTGCAGGCATAATAAGATCCAGGTAATCTGAAGCAGCCTGTGTCCGGTGATCACCTGACGGAAGGTGCCAGAGAGGCCTGTCTGTATCTGTACCCACAAGAAACAGTTTTTCCTGGGCACGGGTCACTGCCACATACAACAGGCAGATTTTTTCCGCTTTCACATCATGATTCTTTTTCCATTCAAAAATATCATCCGCCACCGTATTCCGTGAAAGCCGCCATTTCGGCACCTTATACGGCAGGCACAGACCCAGCTCTTCATCCAGCTTCACCGTGCCTCCGCTTTTTCCGGTCAGCCCTTTTTCCAGGCCTGCACAGAATACAACAGGAAACTGCAGTCCCTTGGATTTATGCATCGTCATAATCCGGACCAGATTATCCTCATCTCCCAGGGCCGCTGCTGCCTGCATTTCCCCGCCGGATGCCTGTTCCGTCAGAAAATCCAGAAATTCCCGGAGACTGCTGATGCCACGTTCCGCAGCACGGTCCGCCTGAAGACAAAAATTCCGCAAATTCTTCTGTCCGGCCCGTCCGCCGGCTCCGGCTCCTGTAATCGCATATAAAGCGGAGTCCTCAATCAGATACCACAGAAAATCAGGCAGACGGGTACGGGAAGACAGAAACCGCCATTTTTCAATTTTCTCTCTGGTTTTGCGGCAACGCAGGCCAAAGGCACTCTCCTCCTCTGATATCTCCTGAAACGCCTGCCAGAAAGGAACTCCTCTGCCGCTGTTTTTCAGACGGATATAGCTCAGTTCCTCTTCCGTATAATCAAAGGGCGGATTTACCAGAACCGTCAGCAGCGGAAGATCCTGGCGGGGATTGTCCAGAAGCATCAGCAGATTCCGGAATATTTTAATTTCCTGCTGTTCAAAAAAGGATCCTTTTCCGTCAAAAAAGACACCGATTCCCTTATTCCGCAGCATCTCCGCCAGTTTCGGTCCGTCCGTACTGACCTCCGGCATCAGAATAACAATATCCCGGTACCTGTACTTGTTTTCCCGGATCAGTTCACCGATCTGTTCTGCAATATGATCGGCAACCGTTTCCAGCCGTGTCCTGTCTTCCCCTGTTTCCAGCAGATGCACTGAAACCGGAACTGAACCGGAAAAATCCTGCCTTCCCTGTTTCAGTTCATCCGCCGGCGTATAATCCATTTCTGCCGAACCCTTCCGCATAACATCCCGGAAAACGGTATTGGCTGTTTCCAGTATTTCAGGACGGGAGCGAAAGTTCTCCTGCAGAAAAATCCGCTCCCCTGCATCCGGTCCCCGATCCGTAATCCTGGATAAAAACAGCCGGGGGTTGGCCAGGCGGAAACGGTAAATGCTCTGCTTTACATCGCCCACCATAAACAGTGTATTGTTTTCTCCTGCCAGTTCCTGAATCAGTGCATCCTGTACAGAAGAAACATCCTGGCATTCATCCACAAAAATCCGCTGATACCTGTTCCGTACCGATGTTTTTCCGGATTCATCCTTCAGAATTGCAAGCGCTTTATGTTCCAGATCTGTAAAATCCAGCACACATGCCCTTGATTTGTTCTTTTCATATGCAAGATGTGTTTCTTCAGTGACTTTCCGCAGTCCCCGCAGTGAATTCCTTATTTCCGTAAACTCTTTTCCGGTCTGATCCGCATCAAGGTTAATCCAGTCCTTTATTTCCTCACATATTTTTTTCAGTTGTTTTCGCTGCTCCTGATACCTGTCTTTCCAGTCTGTTTCCCGGTCGTTCAGGTTTTTCAGGGACGGAAGTTTTCCAAAGTCCAGATCAGGTTTTCCCCGTTCATCAGGTTTTCCGTCCGCCCAGCGGCATAAAGCCTCTACACGGGCCTGGTCTTCCCGGTATACTTCCCGGTATGCTTCCTGTTTTTCATATTCATCAAACATATCCGCCTGCCTTCGCAGAATCAGACGGAGTGTCATCTTTTTTTCTCCGATCATCCTGGAAACTGTTTTAAACCACGGATGATCCTGTTCCATTTTCAGCGGCAGGTCTTCTGTCTTCTTTTCCAGCCATCCGAACGGATCGGGCAGACTCATAATAAACTGCCAGACTGCAATCACAATTTCCTTTGCTTTTTCCGGACTGTACCGACGGATGAAAGACAGATAATCCTCATCCTCCTGCCTGCGCAGTTTGTTGCAGGCTGTGCGAAAAGCATCACCAAACAGTTTTTCTCTCTGGACCCCTGTACAGATCTGAAAAAGCGGATCAACACCGACAATCTGAAATTCCTGTCTGATCAGATGCTGGCAGAAAGAATGAATCGTACACACTTCCATAGATCCGGCTTTTTCTGCAGCAGCGGCAATAACCGGATCCTTGCGTTCCGACAGAAGCCTTCTGCGGATTTTTTCCTTCATCTCAGCTGCCGCTGCATTTGTAAACGTAATCACCAGAAAAGAAAAAGGATCTGCCCCGTCCCTGATCAGTCTGGCGATCCGCTCAATCATTACAGCAGTTTTTCCGCTGCCGGCCGCTGCTGAACAGATCAGTTTCCCGGACTGGGAAAATATTACTCTCTGCTGATCTTCTGTCCATTGCGGCATATCTATTTCCCCTTTGTTTTCATCTCTTTGATCTGAATGTTTCACGTGAAACATTTACTGTTCCGTTTCTTCCACCACTGCTTCTCCGTCTGCAGCAGAAACCTGCCATACTTTCTGAACTCTTTCGCAGTCCACATCCTGCCTGTCAGCACAGGTAATAAAAGTCTGGAAATTGTTTATTTCCCTGATGAGGCAGGCACGGCGCTTCCGATCCAGCTCGCTCATCACATCATCCAGCAGCAGTACCGGTTCCTCACCGCTCAGATCCTTTATAATTTTCGTTTGCGACAGTTTCATACTTAATGCCGCTGTCCTGATTTGTCCCTGGCTGGCAAACTGTTTCATCTGGTTTTTGTTTAAAAACAGAAAAACATCGTCCCTGTGAGGCCCGACAGAAGTATATCCCATCCGAATATCGTCTTCCCTGTTATCATGAAAAAGACGGCACAGTGTTTCTTCCATATTCTGATCATCTTTAACAGTGGAATGATAGGAAAGCCTGAAATTTTCATCCGTATCGGAAATCCTCTGATATGTATCCCTGGCTGTATCTGAAAGTAAACTAACTATCCTTTTTCTTTCCCTGATAATTAAAGCAGCAGGTACAGCTATTGTTTCCTCAAAAGCCGACAGTATGGAAAGATCTGAGGATCCGTTCATCCGGATATTCCTGATTACTGCATTTCTCTGTTCCATTCCGGCTCTGTACTGCTGTAAAGCAATAAAATACCCTCTGCTGACCTGACTGATCATCATATCAAGGTATCTTCTCCTGACAGAAGGTCCATCCTTGATCAGACCCAGATCTTCAGGAGAAAAAATAACACATCGCAGACAACCCATCATATCGGAAAACTTCATGATTTTTTTCTGATCAATCAGAATAATCTTCTTCTGTGTTTCTTCCGGATGAAATCTGACAGTGATTTCCCTGCGGCCCAAAACGTTTCGGATATGCACTGTTGAAAGAGCAGATGTCTCTCCGTTCCTGATCACGTTATTATCATTTGAAACCCGGTGTGAACGGCCCAGAGAGCAGTAATGAACTGCTTCCAGCAGATTGGTCTTTCCTGATCCGTTTCTTCCGCAGAACAGGTTCACACCGGGATCCGGTTGAAGTGTCAGTTCCCGATAGTTTCTGAAATTTTTCAGCTTCAGCTCTTCTATCAGCATCTTCTCTTAAATACAGAAAACGGCTTAGTCCTGTTTCCGGACGGCCGTTTTCTGAAACTGTCCTTTATATATTTACTGGAAAACACGCACCGGCAGGATTAGATAAAGATAATCGTCTCCTCTTTGCGGAACCACTACGCAGGGACTGACATTTGAATTGAACTTCATGCAAAGTTCATCATCAGGCACATTGCGGATAACGTCTGTAATATATCTTGCATTGAAAGCAATATCAATGGGATCACCATTCAGGGATGTTTCCATTTCTTCCTCCACATCTCCCAGTTCTGCATTGGAGGAAATTTTCAGAACATCATCCCTGAAACTCATCTTGATCAGATTGTTTTTTCCTTCCCTGGCCATCAGGCTAGCACGTTCTATAGCGTCCTGAACATTGTTTTTGCTCGCCAGCGCTTCTGTCTTGAAATCAGAAGGAAGAATACGGCGATAATCAATATATTCACCGGCAAGCAGCACACTGGACAACCGGATATTTCCAAAGGTGCACTGCATTCTTCCCTTATCCACCAGTAAAGAACAGAAAGCATCGTCATCCGGAAGGATCTTGGTCAGTTCGTTCAGAACTTTTCCCGGAATAACTGCGCTTACCATATCCACTCCGTCTGCCAGTTCAAAAGGCTGAAACAGCTTGTACATTGCAAGGCGGAATCCGTCCAGCGCAACCAGACGTGCTTCACTCCTGTTGACTTCCAGCAGGCTGCCTGTCAGAATCTGACGGCTCTCATCCGTCGCTATGGCAAACACTACATGGGATATCATTTCTTTCAGCTTGTTCTGCTGAATCTTAACAAGAGATCCTGTTTTCATCGGATTGATTTCCGGGTATTCCGCAGGATTCATCACTGCCAGTGAACTTCTGTTTTTCATACACCGAATCGTGGCTGACCGGTGATCCTGTTCTGTAATTGTCACAGTACCGGAAGGCATTTTACGGATCATCTCCGTAAATATTCTGCCGGGCAGAACCGTCTGTCCTTCTTCCTGAACAGAAGCGGTATTGGTATATTCGATTGTGAGGGATCCGTCCGAACAGGTCATCAGAATCCTGTTATCCTCAGCAGAAATCAGAACACCTTCCAGAATCTGTTTTGCCGGACGGGGAGACAAGGCTCTGGTTACAATATTCAGTCCTTCAAGCAGGTCCTGGGAATTCATTGATAGGATCATATCGGTTCAACCTCTCTTGTCTGATAAAAACGGAATGCTTATTAGGATATATAATAAGATTTCGTTGTCGTAATAGAACATGTGGAAACTGTGGAGAACGCTTTCGGGAAAGATATACTTTCCTTTTTTGCGGTGGATAAAATGTGTATATCAGCCAAAGTGTTCAACAGGATTCCTGTAAATATTCCATACAGGCCTGTTTAAATCCTTCTTTTTGAAGGATCACAGCACCGGACATGATGAAAAAGCAGGATCAGAAAACAGTGAAGACAGGTTATCTCCGGATATTCTTCCACAATTTTCAGGCAATTCACCGGGCTGTGGACTTCTGACTGTGAAAACCGGAAACTGTTATTTTTCCGAGAGAACAGAAGCATTTCGGGAAAAATAATCCACAGCGGAAACCAGTGTCAGAAGTACTACAATTGCTGCAAGCACAGTCAGCGGCCAGGCTTCATATACAGAAAGATTTAAAATCAGCATGGCGCTGATGAGAATCATCTGGCAGGCAGTTTTCCATTTTCCAAGGGGCCCTGCCGCAATCACTTTTCCCTTTGTTACGGAAACCATCCGCAGTCCGTCAACAGCCAGTTCCCTGCAAAGAATTACAATAACGATCCAGGCCGGCATTTTGCCAAGATGAATCAGCATAATCAGGGTGGTCAGGACAAGAAGCTTATCTGCCACAGGATCAATGAATTTTCCGAAATCAGTGATAAGATTCCGTTTCCGGGCAATACGGCCGTCAAGAAAATCAGTCAGGCATCCGATAATAAACAGTACTGCTGCTATGATCCGGCAGGTGTCGGAATGAAAATGAAGCAGCGTCACAATGGCCGGTATGCACAATACGCGGGCGATACTTAATTTATTCGGAAGGTTCAAAGCATTTTACCTCTCAGATCATATTCTTCAGCGGAGAGAATCTTAACCGGAATAAACTGCCCGGGCTGCGGGCGTGCTTCCCCGCAGGAAACATAGATTTCTCCGTCAGTTTCGGGAGCCTCCCTGCAGCTTCGTCCCAAAACATTTCCCCTGTTGTCCGTATCCGTTACAAGTACCTGTTCCACAGAACCGATCCGTGCCTGATTGCGACTGAGGGAAATCTTCTGCTGCAGGGTCATGAGCCGGTCCAGCCGCTCCTGTTTGATTTCGTCCGGAATCTGGTCAGGCATTTTTGCTGCAGGAGTACCCTCTTCAGGCGAATAGGCAAAGGCTCCCAGACGGTCAAATTCCGTTTCTTCCACAAAATCAAGCAGTTCACGGAACTGGTCTTCTGTTTCACCCGGGAGGCCGACAATCAGCGAGGTCCTCAGGGTCAGGTTTCTTTCACGGGCGCCCCGGACACAGCGGAGAATATCTTCCCGTGTTCCGCGCCGGTGCATACGGTGAAGCAGTTCTGCATTGATATGCTGAACCGGAATATCCAAATAGGGACACACATTATTGACATCAGCCAGGACGTCGAGCAGGGCCTCGTTTGTTTCGTCCGGATAGCAGTAAAGGACACGCAGCCAGTCCACACCTTCAACAGCCGCGGCTTTACGCATGAGGTCCGGCAGGGTTGTGTGCGGATGATCCTCAGTACCGTAACGGGTTGTATCCTGGGCAACGAGAATATGTTCCCGGACACCGACGGCAGCCAGAGAACGGATTTCCCGGAGAATCGCTTCTTCATTCCGGCTTCTGTAAGGACCGCGGATCATGGGAATGGCACAGAAGGTGCAGCGGTTGGAGCAGCCTTCTCCGATCCGGATATATGCTGAATAACCGGGGGTAGTCAGCACGCGGTCATGTTCGTAATAGCTGAAATCATCACTGCACAGACAGGGCCTTTCAGCGGCCAGGGCTTTCTCAATGGCTGCCGGAAGCTCCGCGTATTGATTTACGCCAAGCAGTACGTCAATTTCCGGAATATCCTTCAGCAGGTCACCGGAGTAGCGCTGACTGAGGCAGCCGGTTACAACAAGGACCTTGCACCGGCCGGTGGTTTTGTATTCTGCCATGTCCAGGATGGTATTGACGGACTCTTCCTTTGCAGGATCAATGAATCCGCAGGTATTGACCAGCAGGACATCCGCTTCTGCCGGATCACTGGTGATCACGAAACCTTTTTCCCGCAGCAGGCCGAGGGCTGTTTCCGTATCAACCCGGTTTTTATTGCAACCGAGAGAAATAGCTCCGACAGAATATGCCATGAAATGCCCTTCCTCTCCCATAAACATTGATGTATACAGCTGAAAGTATACCATGTTTCAGCCGGTTTGAAAAGGAATGGACAGGAAACCTCGGCATCCACTATAATGAAGAAACAGAATGAGGATGAAAAGGAGTGAATTCCTTGAAGGATATCTTTCTGCTGGTGGACGGAAACAGCCTGATGCACCGGGCTTTTCACGCCCTGCCGGTTATGGACGCTGACGGCGTGTACACCAATGCGATATACGGCTTTCTGAGCATGCTTCTTAAGGTGATCAAAGAAGAAAATGTCCAGTATCTGGCGGTTTGTTTTGATGAGCACGGACCGACATTCCGGCATACAGTGTATGCAGATTACAAGGCCGGCCGGAAAGAAACGCCTCCTGAACTGCGGCAGCAGTTCGGCACAATTCTTTCACTGCTGGACGATATGGGGATCCGGCGCTTCTCCCTTCAGGGATGGGAGGCGGACGACCTGCTGGGTACGCTGAGCCTGAAAGGCGCAGCGGCCGGCGCGGCTCCCCTGCTGCTGACAGGCGACCGGGATGCCCTGCAGCTGGTAGGCGGCGGGACAGAGCTGATGTTTACCCGGAAGGGTATATCGGAAACAGTCCGCTTTACCCCCGCAAAAGTATATGAGGAATACGGATTTACGCCGGAACAGGTGACAGACTGGAAAGGCCTTGCCGGAGATTCCAGTGATAATATACCCGGTGTTCCGGGTGTCGGGGACAAAACAGCGGTAAAACTGCTGCAGGAATACGGCACACTGGAAAATGTGCTGGAAAATGCGGATAAGGTGAAAGGAAAACTGGGCGAAAAACTGACAGCGTTTGCGGATCAGGCCCGTTTCAGCAAGGATCTGGCCACGATCCGCCGGGACGCACCGGTGGAATTTACACTCAGTTCCTGTGTGCTGCCCGATCTGAAAAAAGGAATTCCGGCTCTGGCAAAACTGAAGCTGAACAGCATTATCAAGCGGCTGGACAGTGGGGAAGGAAGCACGGAAACCGCAGAAAAGAAAGGTCCTGAGGCTCTGACATTTGAGCCTGCGGTACCGCTTGATTCAGCAGCAGGAATCACTGCCTGGCTGGAAGAGACGAAGGCGGCAGGACCGCTGTATATATATCTGTCAGAAGCATCTGTATCCCTGGCCAGGGAAGAAGGAAAGCGTGGAGAGATCAGCCTGGGCGGCGATCTGCTCAGCCCTGGACTGGATCCGGCTGAGGTGCTGAAAACGCTGGAAGCGGAACTGAAAACAGGAGAAGCAGTTGTCCATGACGGCAAAGCACTGCTGCACATGCTGAGCCGCTACGGCCTGGACACACCGGAAAGCTTTGGCTGGGATACGATGCTGGCAGCTTATCTGCTTAATCCTCAGGAGAAAAGCTACCGGCTTGGCGCACTGTGTCCGGATTTTCCGGAGGATGCGGCAACACTGTGTTCTTTGGCCGTATGGCAGAAAAAACGGGTGGAAGAAGACGGTATGATGAAACTGATGCGGGAGGTTGAACAACCGCTGAGTTTCGTGCTTTTCAGGATGGAGCAGGCCGGATTCACAGTGGATACAGCGTTTCTGCAGGATCTCGGAACAAGATATACAGAGGAAATCGGTGAAAAGCGGGACCAGGTGATAGCCGCAGCCGGACATCCTTTTAATCTGAACAGTACCCAGCAGCTGGGAGAAGTACTGTTTGAGGAACTGAATCTTCCCCATGGCAAAAAAACGTCCAAAGGTTATTCCACTTCTGTGGAGGTACTGGAAGGGCTTCGTTTTGACGCGCCGGAAATCATTGAGCCGCTGCTGCGTTACCGGCAGCTGACCAAGCTGAACAGTACTTATGTGGAAGGCCTGCTCCGCCTGGTGGATGGCAGAGGCCGGGTTCATTCCACTTTTGACCAGACAGCGACTGCAACCGGGCGTATCTCCTCCTCCGAACCGAATCTGCAGAATATTCCGGTCAGAACAGAGGAAGGAAGGGAAATCCGGGAGGCTTTCCTGCCCAGGGAAGGCTGGGTGCTGCTGGACGCGGATTACAGCCAGATTGAGCTTCGGCTGATGGCTCACTTTTCCGGAGATCCTGCATTGATTGATGCTTTCCGTAAGGGGGAGGATATCCACGCCCGGACAGCCAGCGAGATTTTTGATGTGCCGCCGGAGTGGGTGACACCGGAGCTGCGCAGCCGGGAAAAGGCGGTGAATTTCGGCCTGATATATGGAATCAGCGGTTTCGGACTGAGCCGGAATACCGGTGTGAGCCGGAAGGAAGCCGCAGAATTTA
>JAEEGL016603372.1_pt1 | contig 12025 bp, 6 predicted proteins | sample 9134231 | NCBI WGS metagenome assembly JAEEGL01 (sample SAMN16246548, study PRJNA631951) | gut metagenome | biome: gut microbiome; feature: rumen; material: fiber-attached | host: Bos | place: Iran: Karaj | collected 2018-10
CTATGGAGTTCAATTTCATCCAGAAGTTAATCAAACTGAGAATGGTTTAGTTATTATTGATAATTTTATTAAAAATGTTTGCAAGTGTAAAAAGACTTGGAAGATGAATACTTTTACAAAGAATAAAATAGAGGAATTAAAGAATAAAATAGGTAATAAAAAAGTTTTATGTGCATTATCAGGTGGTGTTGATTCATCTGTTGCTGCATCATTACTTTCAAAAGCTGTAGGAAAGAACTTAACATGCATTTTTGTCGATCATGGTCTTCTTCGTAAGGGAGAAGGTGATGAAGTAGAGAAAGTCTTTGGAAATCGAAATGATGTTAACTTTATAAGAGTAAATGCCAAAGAACGTTTCTTAAAGAAACTAAAGGGTGTTACAGAACCAGAGAAGAAAAGAAAGATAATTGGGGAAGAATTTATTCGTGTCTTTGAAGAAGAAGCTAAGAAGATTGGTAAAGTAGATTATCTTGTACAAGGTACAATATACCCTGATGTAATAGAGTCTGGCTTTGGTTCATCAGCAGTTATTAAATCACATCATAATGTAGGAGGCCTTCCTGATTATGTAGATTTTAAAGAAATTGTTGAACCTCTTCGTGAACTATTTAAAGATGAAGTTAGAAAAGTAGGGCTTGAACTAGGGTTATCACCTGATTTAGTATTTAGACAACCTTTCCCAGGACCAGGTCTTGCGATAAGAATAATTGGTGATATTACAGAAGATAAATTAAAAATACTACAAGATGCTGATTACATCCTAAGAGAAGAGATAAAGAATCATCACTTAGATATGGATATTAATCAATATTTTGCAGTTTTAACTAATATTCGATCAGTAGGTGTTATGGGAGATACTCGTACATATGATTATATGCTTGCAATAAGAGCTGTTAAAACATTAGACTTTATGACAGCTAACTTTTACCATATACCATATGATGTATTAGAAATAATATCAAAAAGAATTGTTAATGAAGTTAAGCATATTAATAGAGTAGTATATGATATTACATCTAAGCCACCTTCAACAATTGAATGGGAATAATTGCTATTATTCCTTTTTTTTGGTATAATATAAATTACTTTTTGTGAGGGAGTTTATGTTGAATTTTAATGTAAATGATTTTGAATTAGAATTTTTAAATTTACTTGATGTTAAACTAGTAGATGATTATTTTGTTAATAAAGTTACTGGTGATAAATATACTTTTGTTGAATGTCGAGATAATAGTAATATTACTACTTCAAAATTAAATTATATATATGCATCGCCTCGTGGTGATACAATTGAATTTAAAAGAGAGAAACAAGAACGAAAACAAGCAATATTAACAGTTGATTATCGTTATTATGATTATCATCATTGGGCCCAAGAAAGTGTTGATGTTGATAACGGTCTTATTACTGAAAGAATAGTTGGTATGGATAGTGATATAAGATATACTCCAGAAATACCTGCAAGTAAGAAAATATCAAAAGATACATCTAATGTATCAGCAAGATTATCACATTATTCAGATTATATTCTTGATACGGTATTTGCAAACTATACAGAATTTTATAAAACGATTGATATTACAGAAATGCCTTGTTCATTATCAAAGATTTATCCAAATGCTGAGCGTCGAGCAGTATATAAGCCATTAGAATTTGAAGATGTCGTAAAGAGTGATAAACCATATTTATTATCAAGAGAGAATTACATATTAGCATTAACAGAATCTATTAACAAGACGTTTAAAGATAATAATAGTATGCGCTTATTTTATTTAAAAATGATTCCTTTCTTATTAAAAGCTTTTGAAACAGCTTTAACAGTTCCATATAAATATCGTGATTTTTATGCCCATAGATTAGATAATAGAAAGAAAGCTATTAATCATTATTTTCAAGGATCTACTGCTCAAGAAAAGCTTAATGAAGTTGATGAAATGTATTATTACTTAGATAATTATTTTCCAAGTCTTGATATAAATAAAACTAGAGAAATCTAGTTTTTTTATTATTTCTTTGGTAGAATGATAATAGAGGTTACTATGAATGGTGATTTATCAAAAGAAATAAAAACGAATTTAGATAATACTACTTTGTATAATGATGATAAGCTTTTAAAGAAACTAACTGTTGATGTTGATATGTCAGTAGTAAAAATGGAGAATAGAATAGCTAATGGTATTATAAAAGTTAGTCTTAGTGAATTTTATTCGATAGCCTTAGAAAGATTACAAAGTATGACTAAACTTCTTAGAGTAGTTGATTTATCAAAACCTAAAAAACAAAGTATTATGGGTAAAATATTTGATATACCTCTTGATGCTGATTTATCATCAAAAACAACAGCTTTATATGATGAAATGAGTTTTGTTTTAGTATATCATGGTTATATTAAAACTCTTTTAAAAAGAGCTAATGATATTCAAGATGAAATGAATGATATGATTGTTAGTGGTGCTATTAATAGAAGTAGTACCATTAATATTACGGCTTTATTAGCTCAATTAGAAGGCTTAAAAAAAATTAAAATGAGTTTATTACAATTAGATGATTGTTTTGAAATGATTACTACTAATCCAAGAGTTAGAAGATTTATGTATTATTGGAGAAACTATAAAGAAAATGGTTATTTCCCAGTACAAACTACTTTTAATGATGAAGCTTATAAGTTTGATGATTGTAGAAATGAACTAGCATGTAATGATAGTGATGTTATTGAAGAGTATAATGACATGAGTAGAAAACTAAGAAAAATTAGAAAGTATTCTAAAACATTTAATAGTTTTATGTTATATGTTAGTATGGCTTATGGTATATTAATGGCTACTTATAAAAGAAGAATTGCTAATTGTATTAATTGTATGGATGATTATATTAATAGACTAAATAATCAAAATGCAATTACTGATGAAGATAAAAGTAAAATAGTGTCTCTTGGATTAATGAAGAATTCTTTCCTAGAATTAAAAGATGAAATTGATTTATTAGCTGCTGATAGAAGGATACATAAAATGGGTATTCGATCAGGATCAGAATTCTTAAAAGAGTTATATTCACAAGATGATAGTATAAAAGAAAAATAAAAGATTAGAGAAATCTAATCTTTTTTTATTATTATGCAGTAAACTATTTAAAAAGTAATAAAAAAATGATATTATACTATTATAAAATAGTATAACTATGATAATGTGAGGAAAAATACGATGGTAAATAGTAAATTACGTAATATATTATATTCAGTCTTTGTCGTAGCTATTGTTGGTATTATTATTTGGGCAGGATCCTATATTTTTAGTAATTCCAATGCGTCTAGTGAAACATTTATTAGTGATGGATATACATTATATTTATCACCTAATAGTATTAAGGCTAGTGTAGTAACTTTCAAAAAAGGTAATGAATATACATATAAGAAGAAAGGTAATAAAGTAGCTTTTGAAGGCAATGATGGAAATGTTACTCTTGATGATGACTCATTAATCCACTATCAAAATGGTAGTCTAGTTGTCTTAAAGAACATTGTTGGTATTGACTTAGATACTTTAGAAGATGAAATAATTCTTTATTATAATTTGTATAAAAATACAGAAATTAAGAAAGATTCAGGAGAAGGTTATTACATCGATAGTGTTAGTAAAAGAATACCATATAAGAAAATGTTATTACGTATAACAGATAATAAATATTTATTAGCAGGTAATAATGTACGTGCCGTTATGTTTAATGACCAAGTAGTTGATTTTGGTAATTATGTTTATTTTGAATATGTTAATGGTTCTGTAATTAAGCTATACAATAATGATAAATATTATCAAATGGTAGCTAGTGATACGACATTAGTACTTGATGATATTACAATTGATCTTAAAGATAAAACAATTAGTAAAGAAAATGTTAATAGAATTACGTTATCTAACTTGGTTATTGATATGGATGGTAATATTGATGTTATTACTGAAGAAGCTAAGATTGATAAAGGTAATATAGAAAATCCTAATATTAGTGATGATCTATTAAAACCTCCTGTAATTGATGATCAAGAAAATCAAGGTGGAACTATTAATGGTAATACTGATGAAGGAAATGATGATCAAAAAGAAAATGAAGGTCAAGAAGAAAAAGAAGATGATAAAACAACTTATAAAGAGCCTACATTTAATGTTATAAGTTTAGGTGTAACAGCTCTAAAGGTAGATGCAAGTATTGAAATAACAGATGAAGATGGTATTCTATTAAATCCAGTTCATTTAAGTATTATGGAAAATGCAACAGCTAATGTTGTATATGAAGAAGAGATAAGAGATGGTAACTTAAGTGCTTATATCTCATATCCAAATTTAAAACCAGATACCGAATATACTTTATATGCAAATGGTTCTTATAAAGCAGATGACCTAACTTTAGAGAAAACTTTCTTATCTAAGATTTTTAGAACAGAAGCTTTAGGTGTATCATTTAGAAAATCATATGTAACTAAAGAGTCAATTGTTGTTGATTTATATAAAGAAAGTTATTCTAAAGTAAGTTCAGTAACTCTTGGTATTTATAATGAAGCTGAAGAATTAATTGATTATCAAAAAATAGACTTACTTGATAAGACAAAGAACAAATATCAAGTTGAATTTAATGGGTTAGAACATAATAAAAAATATATTGTTAAGATGTATGATATTTTAAGTTCTGGAGTAGTAGTAGATGATGGTTTCTCACAAATCCAAACTTTCCAAACTTTAAAGGAAGCACCTGGAATTGGTGATTTAACATATCGTGTTAATAAATCTGATTCAGCTTTTGAATTATCAGTTAATACGATTACAGATAATGACTATGGTATCTATAATTATCGTTATGAAATTTTTGATGCAAGACAAGATTTAAGTGTTGATGAACCTGTTTTAACACTAGAACAAAAGAAAATAGGCCCTGTTAATGTCTTAGTTGATGATAATAAAATCCATCGTGGTGTTGCTTATACATACCGTTTAGTAGTTGAATTTAATGATAACGAAAAGAATGTAGAGTATTCTAAGAATTTAGGTACTGTTATGCAATTAGATGGTGTTAAATTCCCAACAGTTAGATGGGAAGAAACAAGAATTACTTGGGAACAAATTAATGGAACAATTATTATTGATGATCCTGATGGAACACTTCAAAGTAATATCTATAAAGTTGTTTATAAGAATTCTTTAGATATGTATACTGTTAATACAATTGTTACTGAAACACCACAAAATGTTATTCCAATAACAGTTAATTATTTAAGAGCAAATGAAACATATACTTTTGATGTATATGGTAGTGTTAACTTACAAGATGGTAATCCAACAGCGACACAAACTTATATAGGTAGTGTTAATGTACAAACAAAATCTCCAAAAAGATTAGCAGCTAATTTCTCTAAAACAGATAGTCCATCTGATGTTTTTGCAATTAGTTTTGCCTTAACAGATGGTGATGAAAATGCAGCTTTTGAAGCTAGTACATTGACATCTATTAACTTTACATTATATCAAGGTACAACTACTGATGGTAAGGTTGAAGTATTTAAGAAGAAAATAGACTTAAATGATAACGAATATGCTAGTACTTTAAAACAAATGTTCTATGATGATTCGGCTATCATTAATGCTGATTTCTTTGATTCAACAAACGATGATTTCCATCAAAAGACATATACTTTAGTTGTTGATGGGGCATATGACTATACAGGATATGATTCTAATATTATTCCTATTGATAATAATGTATTCCAATTTGACGTTAATAACTATATTCCAGATTTACCAGATCCTAATGAACCACAGATTAATATTCGTCAGGTAGTTAATAAATTTGCAACATCATTTGGCTTAGAATATGATGAAAATTTAGATCCTAATACAGTAGTAGCTTTAAATGCTTCTCCAATTTATAATAATAGTTCTAATAATGCAAAATATTTGATATATCATGTTTGGATTAAAAATACAGAAACTCAAGAATATGAAATGATTGAAGAATTAGATCGTCAAATAAACTTTAATGCTGATGGAACGATGCCAGCTACTTTATTTGAGGTTGGTAGAGGAACAGAAGATAATGTTAAAGATCTTGACATGATTCGAAGAGGAAACGACTATTTCTTATCATTTGAAGTTTATCTAGATATTGATGAAGATGGTGAAATAGAAACTATTTATCCAAAATCAATCGATGAAAACTTTGTCTTAAAGAGTGAAGAGATTCGCTTAAAGAAACAAGAAGCTTCATTTAAGTTATATCCATCATTATCAGGTGCTGATTATATGACTTGGAAATATATGTATAATGACTACGATAATGCGTTAATTAATAAGAAACTATATGGTTTCCTTAATGCTAATGCAAGTCCTAGTTCATCTCCAGATATAACTCCTGGTGATGATTATCAAGCAGTAACCTTTACGGGTTTATCAAAAGGTAAAACTTTAACTATAAAGAAAGATGAAAAACTATATAAAAATAATCCACATGTTTACTCATCTTTAACATCACAATATTTCTATGGATATCAATCTTCTATTAATCTTTCTTATACTGTTACAGCTGAGGATAACCTTGTAACCTTTGCAATTAATGATTACAATAATAAAACAGCGATTATTGATAGTATTTCATCTATGGATATTTTAATAGAACCAGTAAATGCTGCTGATCGTGAAAGACTAGGAACTAAATTAATTGAAAATGTTACATTAAAAAATGGTAAAACAACGATTGATTATTTCCAAATAAAAGAATACTTTAATGTTGATATAAGACTAAGAATGGTAGCTAATTATGATACCGGTGAAATAGGTTTTGACTATACATCAGATGTCATGGCTTTACAAAATGGTACTTATGCTGAAGTAGGTAACTACTATACTCTTAGTGGTCAAAATTTAACTCAAGTATCATCTGTATATGGAAATGCTATGAGAATAGGCTTTAATGTTAATGATAAAGTATTAACTTTAACTAATAAAGCTGATAGAACATTCGAATATACCGTTGATATTGATCAAACGGGTGTTGTTTATAATAACAATAATTTGTTAGCTAAAAATATAAGAAGTGGTAACTTATCATCTTCAAATAATGTTGTTAAATTCGACTATATTATTCCTGGAATATCAATGTATGATGATTCTAATAAGATTAGAATTACGCCATTGTTGACAGGTGTATATGTAAATGCTGATTTAATAGGTTTAGAAGACGTTGTTATTAAAGATAATTTAATATACTTTGAATTATATGAAACTAATGTTAATGGTACTAATGCTCAATATATTGATACGTTATCACATAATGTATCAGAATTTAGTGAATCAATCTTAATTGATAACTTAAAACATAAGACTAATTATTATATTAAAGTCTTTGCAAATGTCTTTAATCCTAGTAAGAATATTTATGAAAAACAATATCTATATGATGTTGATCAACAAGCGATAGAATGTAATTATAATTTCCACACGTTATCAGATGTTGGTATTAAAAATGTTAATATTACCTTTGTAGCTAATTCTTATATGGATAAGCGTGTAAAGATCGATTATGAACTAGAAAATGTTACTGGTTATAACTATATTGCATATGGCTTATATAAGAAAGTAGGAAATAGTTATATAAGAACAAATGTACATATTTCAAGATCAACAACATTCTTTAAGAATATGCATCTTGAAGTAAATGCAGCTCCAAGTGCAGATAATGAATTAGTTTATGGTGGTGAATATCAATTAATTATTTCAGCTTATGGTGAATATTCTGCTGATGGTGAGACAAGAGAAATAAATCTTGGTAGTAAGACAACAAGTTTTGAGATTCCTAATTACAAAGAACCATATGTAGGTATTTCCGCAGGTAAGAGTGAAGATACTATTTACTTTAGAATAACTATAAATGATGTAAGTCATGTTATTGATAACGACGTTTATGATATTAGATTACTTGATTCTGAACATAATGTTGTTGCATCTCAAAGTAATATCAGTGTACGTTCTATTAACCGTCGTTTTGAATTTGATGGTGAGACTTATGGTTTAATTAATGGTGAACCATACACAATTGACGTTATAACAAGAAATGACTATACAAATACAAGAGCAAACTTAGTAGTTACCCATAAACTTAAATCTATTCAATTTGGTTCTAGTATTGATCTAGGAACAGTTGTATTATCTGAGAACAAGTCTCTTGAAAATGGATTTGATTTAATATTCTCTGATTCTTATCGTTTAACTGATGTTAAGAGAATATCTTATTCTGTAAGTTCTGTTAATACTGGTTTCTATATTACAAAATCAGGTAACTTTAATGTTAGATATGATTCATCTCTTGGATTATATATATATTTAATAGATTTATCTGATGTTGAGTTAGAACCTGATAATGTATATCTATTCACATTTAACTTCTATGATGAAGATGGTCTTTTAGCTGCCACTACCGAAATAGATTATTACAATGGAGGTCAAGATGAAGAGACACCTTAATGTAAAAAATAAGATATTCATCCTTGTATTCGTCCTAATAATCTTAGTTATAGTTGGTATTCTAATTTATTCCGTTAAGTTAGTAGGTTATAAGAATAATACTATTTATACAGTCCCTAGCAAAAGTGTTTTATTTGCTAGTGACTATAGTAGTATTAATACTGAAAATGGTGGTAAGATTGAAAAAAGTTGGGATGATGAATATCGTTATATCTCAAATGATAGTGAAAGTTATATACTAGGTAATACCCCTGTTGTATATGATTCTAGTGGTGATGAAATAATCTCTATTGGAACGAAATATAATGTATCAAGTGAAGGAAATGTTAACGAAACAGATGATTTGTTTAGAACAAATGATTATAACATTCCATATTTCTTTAAACTAGCGGATCGTAAATATTTAATTATTTATAAAGAAATATCAGATCCTAATAAAACAATAGTTACTAAGAAATATTTACTTGTAGATATTGATAAGCAAGGTAATGCTTCATTGCTTAATGATGCTTTGAACGTTAAAACAATTAATCCTATTATTTTAAATTTTGATAATTATACTTTTGATGTTGCTAATGAAAAACTAATGTATAAAGAATCTATTGTAGATTTAAAACAAATTCTTGGTAGTACTAATGAATATGTTGAAAAAGAAAAACAAGAAGAAGTCTTTGAATATGATTCTAAAGAATTAATAGATTCTTATAATGAGTTAGTAAATGACTTTACTAAGTATGCTCAAAATCATAATTATTCAATGACTGCTAATAATAAAATTAATGGTAATACAACAGTTATTATTAATGATAAAGATACAGACAAAGAAGAAGATAATAGTGAAGAAGCTGAAAATAAAACAGAAATATATAAACATGTTAGTTTAAGAGGTGTTGTGACATCAACAGCTTATATTGATGTATCATATATTGTTACTGATCCTGAAAATAAGTATCAAGCAGTATATTTATTAGTTACAGGTAGAATTAATAATGTTGATACTACTCAAAAAATAGTACTAGATAAATATAGTAATAAATGTCGTATCCCACTTGTCGAAGCTAATAGTGAATATACAATAAGTTTAGGCTATATTGAAATAGTTGTTAATGATGGCGAAAAGAGTTTAGTAGATAATATTGAAGATGTTATAAACGTTCGTACAAAAGGTATTGATTATACATTAACAGTGGATAAAATATCCTTTGGTAAAGTTTATTTCACTTACAAAATGCCTACTACTTATGCTTTTGAAAGTGCTGATATTACATTAATTGTAGATGATGAAGAAAAAGAGAATGTTCCTATTAATTATAATGAAATGATTAGTTCTAAAGGATTCTCTTCAAGCTTTGAATTACCTGAAGGTAATATCTATGAATTAAGAATAAAAAATGCTCGTTATCATAATAGAGACGTGGCTACAAATATCTATAAAAAGTTTACACTTGCTAATTAGAAAAGTAGATGAAAATCTACTTTTTTATTTTTTTTATATAATTATTATAAAATGTATATTATTATTGATAATTATGGTATAATATCTTATATTAGGGTAGGTGAAAATATGGAAAGTTTAACTTCATCAATAATGTCATCTGTTGGTATGATGATAGGTTTTTCAGTATTAGGATTTGGAATAGGTATTGGCCTTCTTGGTTCTAAGATTGCAGAAGCGATTGGAAGAAACCCAGGAGTAAAAAATGAAATAGTAAGTTCTATGATGTTATTACTTATTGTATCAGCAATATTTATCTTACTAGTTTTTGCTTTCAGCTTTATGTTAATATTCTTTAATCCGTTCGTTTCATAATAATGAGTGAACTATTAATAATTATATTAATTATCTCTTTCTTGGCATTAACATTAACATTTCTATTGGGTTTTGTAGTTAAAAAAACAAATTCCTTAATGAAGAATGTTTTTGTTGATAAAATGTCTGAATTTGACTTCTTACTAGAAGATAAAGAAAAGAAAGTTGATGAATTAAATGATGATATAAAGAAGAAAGCCGAAATAATAACGCAACTTGAAGAGAAATCTAAAGGATTTAGTGGTCCAGATACTGTTTTAAGTAATGAAGTTGTTATGCCTAAGTTTACCGACTTTGAAGATGGCAATATTTTTTCTAATTACAAAGTTATTAAAGAAAAATTTAATTATGATCCAACAACATTGATAAAACAATTAATATCAAAAAATAATACTAATGATTTTAATAGATATAATGTCTTAAAGAGAATAAGAAGTTATTTTACTTTTGATGTCATATATCGTATTAGTCAATATCAAACTAGTGAACAATATGAAATAGTTACATCACTCTTATCAAAAGAAGAATTATCTTGCTTAGGGCAAATTGATAAAGAACATTTTAAATTAAAAAAAGTAATTGACAAGATTGATGGTGAAATTATAAAAACAGATCCATTAATTAGAGTTCTTGTTGGTGATGAAAGAAAGAACTATGATAACATGGATAAAAGTATTGTTACTGAGTATGATAAGAACATTACAGAGGGTTTTAAAATAATATATAAAGGTGTTATATACGACTATAGCATCTAAGATGGAAATATAAAAAGGGTGAAATAATATAAGTTTGTAGGTTAAAAGTATAATCCATCATATTACTGCAACTTATTTTATTAATGATCGTTATGAATGATAGTGTTAGTACAATGATAAATAAGAAAATTGATGATATTGTTAATAACAAAAATATTTATCTTTCTGGACAAGTAATTCGTATTAATAACTTTATTGTTGAAGCACGTGGCCTTGATGATGCTTTCTACTTTGAAAAAGTATATATCAATAACGAAAACAATATTGGTTATGTTGATAAAATTGAAGCCAATAAAGTATTTATATCATTAATAAAAACAGATGGAAAAATAGTTGTAGGTGATAATGTTATAACAACAGGTGAAATTCTTGAAATGAACTATTCAGAAGATTCTGTTGGTATGATTATTGACCCTTTTGGTGTAGACCGTATGACTGGTAAGAAACTTAATAATAGTTTCCCAATACCAGTTGAAACTGAGAAGATAGGAATAATGGAAAGAACAGCTGTTAATAGACCTCTTGAAACAGGTATTGCAGCTATTGACTTAATGTTCCCTATAGGACGTGGTCAAAGACAATTAATAATTGGTGATAAGAAAATAGGTAAATCGCAAATATGTCTTGATACCATTGCCAATCAAAAAGATAAAAATGTTTTATGTATATATGTATCTATTGGTAAAACGAAGAAAGAATTAAAGAGTTTATATGCAAAACTAGTTCAAAAAGGAGCTTATGCATATACCATTATTGTTTCAGCTTTTAATGATGATTTACCACCATTAATTAAGCTAACACCATATGTTGCATTATCTATTGCATACCATTATTTAAAGAAGGGTATGGATGTTCTTGTATGTATTGATGACTTGAAGAAACATGCTGAAGCTTGTCGTGAGATTGCCTTACTTTCTGAAAAGAATATAGGTCGTGACGCGTATCCAGCAGATATTTTC
>JAEEGL016882194.1_pt1 | contig 12025 bp, 5 predicted proteins | sample 9134231 | NCBI WGS metagenome assembly JAEEGL01 (sample SAMN16246548, study PRJNA631951) | gut metagenome | biome: gut microbiome; feature: rumen; material: fiber-attached | host: Bos | place: Iran: Karaj | collected 2018-10
AGATATTTTATTTCGCCAGTGAGTTTGTACATTTTAGTCATCACGGGCATGACCATATAGAGGGCGTCGGCCCACCACCAGAAGTGCGTATCCTGCATAGAGCACTCATGGCTCATCACTTCGATGGCGCGAGCCACCTTATAGGGGGCGGGGACGAGGTTGTACATGTCGATATAGGTCTGGAAGCAAATCTGCCAGTCGCCGAAGAGGACAAAGTCCTGTCCTTCGCCGTAGGTGGCATACTTCCAGTTGCGGACGTCGTTGCTCTTGGCGCCTTTCCACTCGTTATGGCGGCACCACTTATCGGTGTAGGCATACCAGTCGGCACGGCCCGTGAGGCGGTAGGCCTCCATGTTGCCGGTGTGATAGGCGGCGTGGTCCCAGAAGGAACGAACATAGGGAGTGTTGTTGGCTTGCCAGTAGTTGTTGACCTTGATAATCATGTCCAGGACTTTGCCCGAACGCTGAGTGGATTCGGTGAGGGGGCCGCCGTCGTAGGAGAGCTCGTCGGCAAGGAGGGGGAGGGGTAGCGACAAAGTCGCAACAAACAGGACGAGGAGTAGTCTTTTCATTGTTATTTGGCTTTTAGTTGTGGCATGAATTTTTGTACGGCTTTCTTGACGAGGGCGATGGCATCGTCCATCGTGCCCCAAACCTCTCCGCCCGCAGCATTTTTGTGGCCTCCACCGCCGAAGAACTCTGCGGCCATCTCGTTACATGGAAAATCGTCAACAGAACGGAGGGAGACTCGGATGCAGGGGTGCTCGGTGTCTTCGCGAAGGAAGACCGAGAGTTTCATTCCCAGGATTTGCAGGGGAAGGTTCACAAGCCCTTCGGTGTCGCCATTCAGGACGTTGAAACGGCGGCGTTCTGCGTTGGTGAGGGTCATGATGGAGGTATGGGCTTTCTTCCATACATCGAGTTTCACATAGAGCATATACCCCATGAGCTTCATGCGGTTGGGGCTGTAGGTGAAGAAGATGTTTCGGTAGATCTTGTCCTTGTCGATGCCGTACTGGAGGAGGATGCTGATGAGCTGGAAGATCTCGGGGCGCGAACTGGCGTAGGTGAATGCGCCAGTATCGGTCATCATGCCCGTATAGAGGGAGACCGCTTCATCGTGGGTGAGGAGTGGAATGTCGGCAGCTGAAGCGATACTCGGCGAAAGTTCCTGCATGATGCGCAATAGTACTTCGCAAGTGGAGGAGAGGTTGGGGTGCGAGACAATGAGAGCTGCAATCCCGGGTTCAGGGTTGAGATGATGATCAATTAGGATTCGAGGTGCGGGATGATCGCGGACGACATCACCTAATGTCCACATACGACTGAGTTCTCCGTGGTCGCAAAGTATAACAAGGTCTGCAGCTTCAACAATGGGGCGAACCTCATTCTCGTGGTTCTCATAGACGAGGATGTCGTCGGCTCCGGGAATCCACTTAAGAAAGTCGGGGAAGATGGTGGGGGCAATGATGCGGACATCTGTCTCAGGATAACGACGACGCAGCCACGAGGCAAGAGCCGTCGTGGAACCTATGGCATCGCCGTCGGGGCCGCGATGGCAGGTGAGGACAATATTGTGAGCGGCAGAGAGAAGTTGGTGCCAGAGTGATATTTGCTCTGGTGATAACAGAGAGACCCACCCCTCACCCTCCCTGTGAGGGAGGGGATGGTTACTGATGCTTTTGGATAATTCTGGGTTCATGGAGCAGAATTTCTTTATTTCACTACTGGGGTGGTGACCACTCCCTCCCTCACAGGGAGGGTGAGGGGTGGGTCTGTTATTTAGTTTTCACTTCGCTCCAGGCGGGCGGGTCGATGCCAAGGAGGTTCTTGACGAAAAAGTCGTAGCGCTTGTGCTCGCCGTAGGCTTCACCAACGGTGTGGTGGGCTCCGGGAATGACAACGAGTTCGAAGGGCTTGTTGGCTTTGATGAGGGCGTTGGCGACCTGCATGGTGCTGGCGGGGTCCACATTGTCATCGAGTTCTCCGACGACGAGCATCAGAGGACGTTCGAGGCGGTAGGCATTTTCGACATTAGAACATTCGACGTAGGAAGAATCTATCGGGTAGGACATCCATTGTTCATTCCACCAGATCTTATCCATCCGGTTGTCGTGGCAACCGCAGGCACTGTAGGCGGCCTTGTAGAAATCACCATGGAAAAGAACAGCAGCCGTGCTCTCCTGTCCACCAGCAGAACAGCCATAAATGCCCACTTTGTCAATATCCATATAGGGATATTTGGCGGCAGCGGCCTTGATCCAGGCGATTCGGTCGGGGAATCCTGCATCTTTCAGGTTCTTATAGCAAATCTCTTCAAACTTCTTGCCTCGATTGCTGGTTCCCATGGCATCGAGCTGTACGACGATGAAGCCAAGTTCAGCGAGAGATGTGGTGTAGCCGTTGTATGGCTGGAAGGACTTGGGGACGTAGCTGTCGCCTGGGCCTGAATAGATGTACTCTATGACAGGATATTTCTTCGTGGGATCGAAGTTGGTGGGACGTTGGATAATACCCCACATGGGAGTAACGCCATCGCGGCCAGGAGCTACGAAGATCTCAGGGGCAACCCATCCAGTGGCGGTGAGGGCAGAAATGTCGGCAGTAGCGAGGGCTTGAGCACGGACGGGGGTCTCGGCGGAAGAACCGCCGAGCACACGAACTACTGTCGTTGGAGGTGTGTCCTGAGTGGAGTAGGTGTCGATAAGAGCGGAGAAATCCTCATTGAAACGAGCATTATGGTTGGCTGGTTCGGGAGTGAGGTCAGTGAAGCCGGTGCCGTCGAGATTGACGCGGCAATAATGGATGTGGTAGGGGTCCTCATTGGGGTGTATGCCATTGGCGGTGAAATAGATGATGCCTCCCTCTTCATCGATATGAATGACGCGGCGAACACACCAAGAGCCGGAGGTGAGTTGGCTGGAGGGGCACTCGTCTCTTGCGGCGGACATAGCGCCGCGCACACTGCCCTTGGAAGACTTCTTGGATTTGGGGGCTGCGGTGGTGTCGAAGAGGTAAAGGTGGGGATAGCCATCGCGCTCTGAGAGCCATAGGATGAGGCTGTCGCCCTGTAGATCGCGGCGGAAGTTGTTGGAGTAGCGGACGTACTTTTCTTCTCGCTCTTCGATGAGGGTACGGACCTTGCCTTCCAGATTCATTTCATAGACACGATAGAGGTGGTGGCCGCGCTGGTTGTATTCGAAACGGATGCCTTGAGAATCCTTCAGCCATTCGAGGCGGGAGAGATCATACTGGTTGGCGATGAGTTCTGGGGCCGGTGTGACTGACCGGCCAGTGGAAACCTCAAAGATATAAGGTGTCTTCTGTGCCAGTTCATCACCAGGCTTGGCGTATTCCTGTTTGTGGAGGATAGGTTGGAGCTGGTCGGCAGGTGAAGACTCAACGTAATAGACGTAGCGTTTTTCGATAGGGCGGATGCGGTTGACGGCTACGAAGCGGCTGTCGGGACTCCATTGGATGTAGCTGCTGAAGTAATGGCTGAGTGTGCCTTCCTCAGAGAGAGCACGGGCTTCGGAGCCATCAGGCTTGGCTACATAGACGTTGTCATTACGGATGAAGGCAACGAGCGATGAGTCAGGAGACGGCACGGGATCACCGCCGCGCTCATCGTCGGTCTCCATCCAGTGGCGTTCTTGACGGCGCTTGGAGGGATTGGCAATGAAACGGGTGGTTGAACGTTGGTCGCGACGGGGGAAGCGCCAAGCACCTTGTCGAGAGCCTTGGGGGGCTTCGATGGGCCGTTCGGCAGTGGAGTCTGCGAGGACAATGGTGCCGTCTGCATTGACTTGTCCGAAGTGCCACGCGCCCTTACCGCCGTCGGTGAGATGGTATTGAAAGCGGCCGTCAGGCAGCCAGCGGGCGTCATCGACGTGATTGTGAATGAGGCTGGTCTTGAAGGTGCGCTGGAGCGCGTAGGCACGATTATAGTCTTCAAGAGTTCCTTGAGCATAGAGGGAGAACGAGAATTGTAGTTGTGATATGATCGCAACAAACAGGATGGAAATAGACCTTTTCATTATTCTAATCTTAATTTGGCTGGAATGGCATCTTGCCGGACGATTCTTGCGAACTCCTGAGGGGTGATGGTAACGGGTCCTGAAAGGAATTCTGGAATATTGTAGCTGCGAAGGAACTGACGATGGAACTGTGGGTCGTCCTGTGGCAGTTCGAAGGGCTTACTGAAGTGGCCCTTGCCATCAAAGTGAGCGATGAAAGGGCGTGTGAAATTGCCATCGACGCGGCGGGACGAGAAAACCACCCAGCACTGATTGCTGGACCAGCAGTGCCAACTCTCGACTTCGGGAGAGTTCAGTTCTGCGATGGGATAGATGCTCTCAGGAAAGGGAACCTGACGACCCTGTGCTTCTCGAATGCTATCAGCACGGTTGGCCAACTCAACATCAGAGACCTGTTCTTGTTGTGCTGCCGTGTGGGAGTGCTGGATGACGCGACTTACAGCGGGCTCGGGTTCCGGAACGGCTTTTGTGAGGTCCATCATGTAGAGATCTGCGTCGTTGTGCCAGATATGGAATATTCCGAAGCGCCCTTGGGTGAACATCAGCCACCGACCGTCGGGAGAGATACGTGGCAAAGTGACACTGCGGTTGCGTAAGGAGGCATCGTATATCAGTTCGCGCGGACCAAAGGTACGTGTCTGTTCGTCGAAGGGCATTCGATAGAGGTTGTACTGCATCTGGGTGTAGTACTTGATGAGTTCGAAGTCCGGCTTCGCTTCTCCAAGAGCGTTCCAGTGACCGCTGACGTAGTAGATATACTGGCCATCGGGGCTCCAGAAGGGGAAGCAATCGAAGTCTGTGGTGTCGCGAGTAATGGGAAGTACCTCGTTACGCTCGAGGTCGTAGAAGATGAGATTAGATTTGGTGTCCTGTACTTCAATCTTCTGAATGTCACGTGTGTGGAAACTCTGACCGGTGTTGTTGGTGGAGTAAACGATCCAAGGCTTCGTGGGATGCCAAGAGGGATAAACGCCTGCGCTGATAGTGCTGTCGGTCTTCAGGTTTACTTTCTGAATATTTCCATCATAGGCAATAATCGTACCGCCGAGGTACTGGCGCACGTGGAACTGAATGCGATTCGGGTTGTACCACTGGGCGTGGTGACAGTTGATGCATTGCCCGTTCTCCTCGTCGCTGTTGATCATATTGCCGTAGATGAGACGCTCTTCAAAGTTTTCCAGACAGCGCTGGTTCAATGTCAAATCCTCATAGGTAACATAGGAAGGCGAGATGAGACGATAGGAGATGTAAGGGTCGATGCTGTCGTTGGAAACGGTGATACTGAAAGGTCTGTGGCGGATCCAGCGGTCGGCCTGCAGCTCAAAGACTTCCACCGTGATTTGACTACTGGCAGCGAGGGCGGTAGCTTTCATCAGTTTCCAGTTCTTCAGGCCAGGACGAACATCTTCACCACCAAATGTCCATGCTTCGGCACCAGCCGTGAAGCGAGTGACAAAGTCGGTGGACGTGCTGTCGTGATCAATATGGAAATGCAGCGGAGCAATGTTCACGGGCACGGTGACATCGACATAGTCGGGATAGATGGTGGGCAGTTCATCGCTTTCCGTAAATGAGGTGGGCACGGAAGTGGAGTTGCAGGCTGTTATCAGTAGCGATACCACCGCAACACATAGAACCAACTTGACATATTTATATATGTGAGAAATCATAGGCTTCGGATGTGAAAGACTAATTGGTCTTTTGGTTCCTGATTAAGAAATAGAAGTAATAGAAGGTGCTGCCGAACTGGGGATAGAAAGCGATGGCTTTCTGCTCCTCGGTCATAGGCCCACACTGTTCGTTGAACTTCATGAATCGTTCGTAGCTGTCGCGCACTTCAGGGTCAAAGGGCATGCGTGAGATGTTGACCTTGTTCTCGAGATGACCATAGAGGTAAGCGGCTTCTTGATAGTGACGGGGCATGTGAATTGTAGGATGCATCGTTGCAAACTTCATGAAACGAGGCCAGAAGAGGTCGATATCTTTCATCTGCAGTGCACTGATGAGTGTCTGTTCCTGGAACAGCGGGTCGTCACCGTTCCCATGAGCGAAGGTCTGCATAAGGTACATTTCAACGAGGGTGTTGTCGCCATCCAATCGGTTGGGATAGGTCATCAGGTGCATGATGGGTGCGAATTCCTTCAGGTCGCGTTCACTCATGAGAGGTTTGCCAGCCTTCACAGAGGCCTCCAGTTTCTCCAAGTCAAATGCATCGGGCGACTTCAGCAGTAGCTCGTAGTGTTCTGCCCATTGGCGGTGGAAGCGTGTCTGCTTCAGATAGTTCAGGTACTTGCGGGCTACTTCCCATTCTTTGTTGAGGAGGCTGGTGCGGGCCATCAGCTTGAAGGTCTCTGCCTTCCATCCGAATTCCACGCCGTCTTCCATGCACCAACGGTAGCTGAAGTTCTCCTTGCCGTAGTGATAATACACGAGTTTGCCGCCAATCTGTGCCATGTGAACACGCCACGGGGCGTTTTGCAGGGTGGCCCCTTCGGGATAAGTAAACATCTCGTCGCCGGCACGCCCAAGGCGGAAGAGGGCGAGGTTCTTGAACATCACCATCTGGCGGGTGGGCTTCACGTCGCTGCTTCCGTCGCGAGCGATGCGGAGCACACGTTCCCAGTCGAGGTCTTCGATAGCGTGGTACATGGCCAGTTCCTTCTGGAAATTTGCATCGTGGTACCAAACCTTGCTGACGCCGATGATTCCTAATCCAACAAGAACTATTGCAATAGCACTTTTCATCCATTGTTTCCATCGTTTTGCGAAGGGGAAGCCGTCGCAGACGCTGACCACTACGATAAGGGTGAAAGCAAGGATGATGGCATAGTAGGGCAGACGATAGACTTCATAAACATCCTTTCCGTAGCGCAAAGAGGGCATGGCGGCGACATATACCAGTGCGCGCTGAGTCATCTCGAAGAGACGCCCGTAGTAGACTTGCGGAACGGCAGCGATGAATGCTAAGGCGAAAACGATATTGAGAGCGTAAAGCTTAAAGTTGAAAGTGGAGCCTTCTGCCTTGGGGGGAAGCATCCCTAACAGTCCAGTAGCTCCGAGGGCCCAAGCACCGAAAAGAGGATAGCCCACGATGCAAACGAGCGCAATCCAAATGAAGCGTGCCCATAGGGCTGCCTTATAGGAAAGAATGTTGTCTAAAAGACGTTGAACGCTCAGGCAGAGAACAGCGAAGAGCACACCGACAGAAGGAACAAAGAGATGACCTTGAAGCTTCTGATAGTAAACCCAGTAGCCTGTCTGTACAAAGCAGGCAAACAGTGCGAGGGGCACCAGCAGCGTCAGGAGTCTCCACGGGCCGCGAAGGCGATAGATCCAGATGAGCAGGGCACAGATGATGAGCCATAAGCCGCATAGGATGCTGATGCCAAGCCAAGGATAATAGAAGTACTGGGTCAGATAGGTGGCGAACCACGAGGCCGTACCGCCAGGGTATTGCATCAGGGTTTTCCAGTATAATCCTGTGGGCAGCCAGAGGTTCAGTTCCTGTGCTCGCCAGAGTAGTTCATTTTCTTTGTGGACAAGTGAAAAACCTGCCACCACCACTACGCCGATAATGGATAAATACCATAGGGAATCTGTCCATTTCGGATGAGTGGGGGTGACAGGTTGTTTTCTTGAAGAGCTCTCTTTCATTTAATTGTTAGAATTGAGGTCTTACGATGTAAGTAAAGAGGTGGTCTTCGTATTTGGGGACGAATTGATCCTGCGGCCAGGCACCCCAGCTGTTGACGCAGCCGATTCCCATCTGGAAGGCACGGATCTGGACAACAGTATAGTTGCGCTCAATCAAGTCGCCGCTATGACTCTGGTGTGCATCTTTGCGAGGTCCGTCGTCGAGGTCTTCGATTTCATAGGGAAGTGCGGAGAATTCCATGGGGCCGCAAGCCTCGAAATAAATGTTCGGGCGTGAGGCAGCCTCCATGCGACACCACATTACATCGCAGTGGTTGCCGCTTTCCTGTGGGCGCACATATCCGTTCCAATATTGTTTGTCAACGGGGCCGCCGTAGATGCCGATGAAGGCATTGTCCTTGCGGTCGCAGTAGTTCTCGACGGGACCACGGCCGATGTAGCGGACCGTGTTGTAGTCCTTCGCCAGACGCCAGGTCATACCCATCGCCATCATCTGAGGCTTGCGTTCTGCCTGTTCGTTGACATCGAGGTCCTCAGTGATGATGAGTTCGCCTTTTGGAGTGAGGACGTAGGTCATGGTGAGGTCTGCATCAACGCCGTCGCTATGGTATTTCACGACGACCTGCTGGCTTTGGTTCTCGAGTTTTGTGCATTCCATACTCTTCTTGTCCCAGCGGGCATACTTCCATGCGCCCAGTTTGTTCTGGAGCTGTGCACCGTAGTCATTATCGGTCGGAGCGCGCCAGAAGCTGGGTTCCACACTCTTGCGGTCTTCGAGGATTGGTGTGCCGTTGACATCGTAATAGTCGATGTTGCCCGTCCATTTATTCCATGTGACACTGACGCCGTTGGCTTTCAGGGTGAGCCAGGACTTGGCATCGTCAACCTGAACGGTAGCGGGAGTGGCGGCAGCGATAACTGCAGCTGCCTGCGGGAAGGAGAAGGGCTTCAGTTCGAACTGAGCACGGGCGATGACGTCGCCTCTCTTGAGAAGGCCGCGGTCACGGCTGAGGCGGAACTGCACATTGATGGCAGCCCACTGGCTCTGCTGCACGGCGTTCTTGAGGTAGTCTAACAACTGAGCGGGAATGTCGAAGTTTTGGTGCTGCTGGGGAGCCAGCTGGATGGGGAAAGGACGGTCGTTGGACTGTTCCTGAATCTGGCCGTCGCTGTAGGTCAGCAGTGATGCAACGGCTTCCACATCATCCGTGGAACGGAAGAAGTTCTCGTTGTAGAGTTCCACGCCACCGTCGAGTAGCGTTTTGCCCTCGGGCACGGTGGCCCAAATATCTTGATAGTAATATTGTACTTCGTAGGCGTGGGGGTGCAGCGAGCGGTCGGAAGCAATGACACCATTGCAGTTGAAGTTGTGGTCTGATGCCGGATAACGGCCGAAGTCGCCGCCGTAGGCCATGATTTCTTTGTCGGTTACGCGACTGGTGGCACGCATACCCTGATCTACGAAGTCCCAGATGAAGCCGCCTTGGTACTTCGGATACTTACGGATGAGTTCCCAGTATTTAGCGAAGCCGCCCATGGAGTTTCCCATGGCGTGTGCGTATTCACACTGGATGAGGGGGCGTGGGTTGTCGCCCTGAGAGTAGCGTTCGCAGCCCTCGTAGCCGTAGTACATGGGGCAGAAGATGTCGGTCTTGCCGTTCTGATGTGCCTGCTCATACTGAACGGGACGGCTCTGGTCGATAGCTTTCACAGCATCGTAGGCATCCTCGAAGTTCTTGCCGTAGCCTGCTTCGTTGCCGAGGCTCCAGAAGATGACGGAGGGGTGATTCTTCTGTACTTGAACGTTGTGCTGGTTGCGCTCTACATGGGCTTTGTGGTAGATGGGGTTCTTGGCGAGAGTGCGGTCGCCATAGCCCATTCCGTGGCTCTCGATATTGGTTTCGGCAACCACATAAATTCCGTACTGATCGCAAAGGTCATACCAACGGGGATCATCGGAGTAGTGGCAGGTGCGCACGGCGTTCATGTTCAGTTGCTTCATGATTTTGATGTCCTGAATCATGCGTTCCACGCTGACGAGGTAACCGCCGTCGGGGTCCAGTTCGTGGCGGTCGGCACCTTTGATGAGGATGGGCTGACCGTTGACGAGGACTTGTCCGTTCTTGATTTCGATACTGCGGAAACCAACGCGCTGGCAGATGGTTTCGAGTGCGTTGCCTTTCTTGTCCTTCAGAGTGAAGGTGGCGGTATAGAGGTTCGGAATCTCAGCAGACCACGCTTTGACGGAGGGAACGGTCAGGGTGAGTGCAGAGGGCTTAGAGCCGAGGGTAGCCTGAGTGCTGCCGGCTGCGCGGCCAGAAGGGTCGGTCAGGGCGAGGTCTACGACGTAGCCCTTAGCAGCAGGAGCCGTGATGGTGGCTGTCAGCTGACCATCCTTATAACCATTGACGACATTCTGAAGGATGAAGATATCCTGGATGTGGGCCTTCGGACGTGCATAGAGGTACACCTCGCGGGCAATACCTGTGAAACGCCAGAAGTCCTGATCCTCGAGGTAAGAGCCGTCGCACCAGCGCATGACCTGCATGGCGATGAGGTTTTCCTTGCCGGGGGTGAGGAATTTGGTCAGGTTGAATTCGGCTTCCATCTTGGAGTCTTCGCTATAGCCGACTTCCTTGCCGTTGACCCATACCTGCAGGTTCGATGTAGCAGAACCTACGTGGAGATAGATGTCCTGTCCCTTCCAAGAGGCGGGAATCGCAACGAGCTTGCGGTAAGAGCCCGTGTAATTGTTGCGTTCCTCGACGAAAGGAGGATTAGAGTTGAACTGGGTGTCCCAGGAATATCCTACGTTCTTGTAGATTTTGTCGCCATAGCCGTTGAACTCGAATAGTCCGGGAACGGGCATGTCTGTCCATTTCGAATCATCGAAGCTGAGGGCGAAAAATCCTGCGGGAGCCTCGTTGTGGTTCTGGGCGAAGTTGAAACGCCACTTTCCTTCGAGGGAAAGGTAACGTTCGCTGGCCGCCTTGTCGCCACGGGCTGCCTTGTCGGCGCTCTCGAAAGCGAAGAAACTGGCACGCGGAGCTTCGGTGCCTACACGAGTAATGTTCGGATTCAGCCAAGGCTCTTTCTGATCCTGGGCTTGGGTTGTGAGCTGCGCAGCTACCGCAACAAACAGGAGAAGGAATAATCTTTTCATCGTGTTGTGATGTTTTTAATAAGTGTTTTATGGCGCAAAGATAGTGAAAAAATAGACACGCGCCCAACTTTTTGAAAGAAAAAGTGATTTGTGGTCTGTTTTTGTCTCCGCTTCGCTCGCAAGAGGCTCAAAACAATGCCGCCAAAGGGTTTTGAACGACCCTTTGGCGGCAAAAATGTACACATGAATACGTCTTTGAAAGATTTTCCTGTCGTTGTCGGCAAGATGTCTTGTCGTTGTGGGCAGATCGTCTGTCCGTAGTGGGCAAGTCGTCAGGTCGTCTTCCATCTTATGTATAGACGTAAACGACTTTATGTATATACGTCTTCGTCTTTACGTATATACGTCTTTGCCCCGACGTATATATGTCTTTTCAACGGTTTACTACTTCTGCGGCAACTTGAAGTACCAGTTCTTCTCGTTCTGCAGGAAGGAGCGGAGCGAACCGTCAATGCTACCTGTACGGTTGGCTACACGCTTGGCCAGTTCGTCAGCACTGTTGCAGAAGCGGCTGTAGCAGAGGAGATCGTAGAAGCGGTTGCCCTCGAAAGCCGTCTCCAGTGCCAACTCATCCAGGATGAGGTGAGCAATGGCTTTCTGTACCTTCGGCAGGTTGGCCTGGTCGTAGATCTCGGCCTTGGTCATCGTGGCCTCGCCGTCCTGGGTGCGCATCTTGTTGATCTGGTCGATGTAGTTGAAGGTGGTGTTCTGCTCATCGAAGAAGATGTGACCGCAACCACGAGTGTGGATACCGGCAGTGACTCCTTCACCATTGAAGTTTCCGTTGTTATTGGGGTAGAGTACCGTTCCAGTGAGTTGATATTGAGTTTGGCCACCAGTAGCTCCGTAAAGGTACGCATCGCCACGCAGGTAGAGCGTAGAGAAGTTGAGGTACGGAGCAGCCTTTGCAGCCTTCATCTCCCACATGGAGATATGGTTGCAGACTACGCTCGTATTGGATTCGCTCATCCAGTTTTCCCACTCGATAGCCTTCTGGTAGAGGTTGGCGCTGATGGCCTGGAGGTGAGCCGTGTAAGTCTCGTAGAAAGCATGTTCTGCGGGGTTAGTGTAGACCTTTTCTCCCTCAACTTCCTCATAATCCAAACCTTTAGCCAGAATCTCTATGAGTTCCTGAGCGTTGGCAGGAGAGAATGCAAAGGTGGTGTCGGCT
>JAEEGL010597017.1_pt1 | contig 12024 bp, 10 predicted proteins | sample 9134231 | NCBI WGS metagenome assembly JAEEGL01 (sample SAMN16246548, study PRJNA631951) | gut metagenome | biome: gut microbiome; feature: rumen; material: fiber-attached | host: Bos | place: Iran: Karaj | collected 2018-10
CGCGAAGGCGGCGAAGGCCAGAAGCTGGATCACCGTCACGAAGGCGAATTTCGCCCGCACGAAATCCCGTTTCGGGACCGGCAGCAGAGCGGTGAACAGGACGTCGTTCGATTCCCTGGCCGTCTGGAAGGAATAGAAGACGCCGAGGCACACGAAAAACGCCCCCACCAGCGCGGGATAATTCGGGATCAGAACGAAGAGCGACCCGGCCATGAAAAAGTAGGTCAGCGGGGTCGCCGCCAGCCGGAATTCCTTCCGGAGAAGCTTTCCGAGATCACTCACGCTCTTTTCCCTCCTTTTCCATCCGGACCATCATGTCCTCCAGGCTTTCGTTTTCGTCTTTTCTGTGCTTTTCCTTGAAGGTCTCCCTGTCCGCCTCGTCGGCGATCCTGCCGCGGCGGATGTAGAGGATCCGGTCGGCGCACTTTTCCAGATCGGAGATCACGTGGGTGGAATAAAGGATCGCCGCGCCGCGTCCGGCCAGCTCCCGGAAGAGATCCAGTAGCTCGGCCCTGGAAAACGGATCGAGGCCGCTGGTGGGCTCGTCCAGGATCAGGAGCTCGGCCCGGTGGGAAAGGGCCAGCGCGAGATTCAGCTTGACCTTCATCCCCTCGGAAAGCTCGGCCGGGCGCTTGTTCTCGTCCAGCTCGAATTCCCGGATACACCGGGTCCAGGCCTCTTCCTCCCAGCCGTCGTAAAAGATCTTCGCGACATCCCGGATCTCCCGGATCCTTCTCCGCTTGTAGAAATCGACCGCGCCGGCGGCGAAGCCGATCCTCTGGCGGACCGCCCGCTCGTTCTCCGCGAAATCCATGCCGAAATAACGGATCGTGCCGGACGCGGGATGCACCAGATGCAGGATCGATTTCAGCGTGGTGCTTTTGCCCGCGCCGTTGCGTCCGATGAATCCCACGATCTCTCCGCGCGCGACCGTGAAGCCCACGCCGTCCAGAAGGAAGCCCGGATACTCCTTCGTGAGGCCGGAAACCTCCAGAATGATCTCCCTTTCAGACATCCTCTTTTCCCCCTTCGGAAAAGATCCTGGCCGCCAGTTCCCCGAAGGCGCTCTTCGGCGGAATGGCGATGCCCTTTTTGTCGTCGGTCAGAAGCAGGATCGTATCGCCGGGACGGATATCGAAAAGCTCCCGCGCCGCCTTGGGGATGACGATCTGCCCTTTTTCCCCCACCGTGACGCTGTACGCCCGCTTGCCTTCAGGATGCCGCATCGCTTTCTCTCCTTTCGTGCGTTTTGTATGAAAAGTATAACATTTCATACTTCTTTTGTCAAGAGGCAGATCCCCCGAAAAAAAAGAAACCCCGCGTTCCGAAGAACGCGGGGCCGAAAATGCGGTCAGGCGCCGGTTTCCTCCTCCGGCTCCGGCGCGGCCTTTTGACGGAAGAGCCTGTCGGTATAGCGGAAGAGGATGGGATAGACCCCCATAACGAGGAAGGTCGAAAGAGCGTAGCGCGCCGTGCGGACGAGATAGGCGCCGGTGGTGCCGGAATTCAGGAGCTCCTTCGGGAAGGGAAGCTTCAGAGCGTTGAGCAGAAGGAAGTAGATCCCCACGCCGAGAACGAGACGGAGAAGGATCGAAAGCGGATGATGCGTAGGCCCGAACCTGACGAATCTCTCTTCGAATTCCGCGGCGGCCACGAACCCCACGAGGAGCCCGAAGGAAGTAAAATAATCGCTGCTTCTGCAATAGAAAAACCCGGGAATCGTGAGGAGGAAAAGAACGCCGTAAAAGACCCAGCGGTTTTTGATTTTTTTCTGAAGGAAGGGCACCGCGAAAACCACCAGGACCCCCAGCGCCCATCCCGCCAGAACGTCGGTGGGATAATGCACCCCGAGAAAGAAGCGCGACACCCCGCACAGGAAGGGGAGCACGAAGGCCAGGACCGCGAGCCACTTCTTTTTGCCGTAAAGCGCCAGCGACCCGAAAAGCGTGACGGAATTGGTGGAGTGTCCGCTGGGGAAGGAGTACCCCTGGGCGGCGATATCCATGACGTCGGCGGATCTGTCCACCGGCTTCAGACAGGCGATGCCCGCGTGATCGAAATACGGCCTGCGGCGCAGAAATACGTTCTTGATCATGGGATTCCACACCACCGCCGCCAGCATGTTGATCCCCACGTATTTGCCGTATTTTTTATCCCAGCACCAGTATAAAAACCCCAGGACCGCCACCGAGACGATCTCCTCGCCGAAGGTCGAAAGGAAGGAGGCGACGGCCGCCCCCGCGCTTCCTATATGCGCCTGAAGCCATTCCATCAGAACGACTTCCCACTCGAAATAAAAGGTATTGCCCGCAAGATCCATATGCGAGTCTCCTTTCACGGGTCTTCCGGGTGATTATATCATTGATCGGAGAAAAAGGCAAGAAAAAGTCGAACCCCGCGCCGGTTTGGAAGCGACGGCGCGGGGGGGAGATCCCGTCGGGCGGTCAGATTTCCGCGGCGATCACGCCGAAGGGAGGGATCGTAAGCTCGCCGAAAAGAGCTTCGCCGGTGAAAAGGTCCTGCGCCGGGCGAAGGAATTCGACCTTTTGCGGGGTTTTCGCGTAATTCAGAAGGAAAGCGAACTCCTTTCCGTCCTTTTCCCGGACCGCAAGCTCCACCTCTCCGGGAAGCGCGAGGCGGTCCCGGTAAGGATCGCGGACGCCGAGCTTTTCAAAGAAGATCCCCGCCGCCTCCTCGGTGAAGGCCGAGCCGTAGGAATAGACCCTGCCTCTGCCGGCCGCGCAAGACACCAGAGCGCCTTCTCCGGAAAAGTATTCGCCCTCGTACCGGCCTTCGATCTCCGCCCCCGGCAGGGCATCCAGAAGATCGGCGAACACGGCGGCCTCGAAGCGGGCGCCGTCCCAGTTCACGAAGACCTTTTCGGCGTCCGGACCGATGAAGGAATACTCGGTCACGTCGGCTCCGGAAAGCTCCGCGGCCAGTCCCGGAAGCTTTTCCGTGACGCACTGTCCCCTTGCGTCCTTATATCCGGTGCGGCAGGCAAAGACCAGGATCCCGCCCGCCTCCGCGTAATCCGAAAGAAGCTTCACCCGTTCGGGGGTCAGGATGGCCGCGTGGGGATAGAAAAGCACCTTGTATTTCATAAGATCGGCAGGCACGGCGTGGTCGAGATAGAGATGATCCACCGGGGTATGCGTCCTCTGGGACGCAGCGAAAAGAGCGTCACGGCTCACCTTGTCCACCCGCGCGTGCCATACGTCGATCTCCGCGTCCCAGACGTTGTCGTAATCCTCGAGGATCGCGACCTCCGCCCGATAGCGCGCGCCGGCCGCGAGCTGAAGCTTTTTGAATTTCTCCGCGACTTCTCCGACCTCGCGAAGGCGGCGGTTTTCCCGGCCGGAATAATCGAGGATCCCGTGCCAGTAGATCTCGGTGCCCATGGTCGCGGTGCGCCAGCGGAAGTAGCTGACGTAATCGGCGCCGTGGGCCACCGACTGCATGGTCCACAGGGTCAGCTGTCCGGGTCTGGGGGTCGGCGCCTCCATGCTGACGTTCCACCCGTTGGCGCCGCTCTGCTGCTCCATGATGCCGAAGACCGGGGAAACCGCCCGCGTTTCGGTGAGGTTCCGGCTCCACTTCCGGTCCCGGAGATCCCGCGGATCGGAGAAATCGGCGTTCATGGTGTAGGCGAAGTTGGGATAGCTGTCGTAGGTCATGAAGTCCAGGCTCTCCCGGGTCAATTCGACGTTGTCCAGATGCCCGAAAAGGCCGTTGGTGGTGATGAAGTCCCCGGGCTTGAGATACCTCCGGAGGATCTCCGCCTGCTCGCGGGCAAAGGAGCGGGCGCTTTGGGAGACAAAGCGGACGTAATCCAGCATCTGATGGGGGTTGGTGGAGCCGGGCACGGTCCTGCGCGGCACGTATACCTCTTCGAAGGAGGTGTAGTCCTGATTCCAGAACACGGTCCCCCAGGCTTCGTTCAAAGCCTCGACGGTCCCGTATTTCTCCCGGAGGAAGACCCGGAAGGCCGCGGTGTCGGCCTCCGAATAGAACCAGTCGGTCTCGCAGTTCAGTTCGTTGTCGAGCTGCCATCCGACGATCGCGGGATGCGGCGCGTAATGCTCGCCGAGCTTTCCGGTGATCCGGCGGGAAAAGCCGCGGTAGACCGGGGAATTGTAGTTATAGTGCCTTCTCATGCCGTGACGGTAAAGGACCCCCTCCACCGTGGCGTTGAGGGTCTCCGGATACTTTTCGGTCAGCCAGACCGGCGGCGTTGCGGTGGGGGTGGAGAAAATGACCTTCATCCCCTCCTCTTCGCAGAGATCCAGGAAGCGGTCGAAGAAATCGAAGGTGAATTCCCCCTCCCGCGGCTCGGTTTTGTTCCAGGCGAATTCCGCGATGCGGATCACCTCGATCCCCGTCTCCTTCATCCTGCGAAGATCCTCCCGCCAGAGCCTTTCCGGCCAGTGCTCGGGGTAGTAGCAGGTCCCCATCACGATGCGTTTTCCGTCCAGAATATACGACACAGTCTTATCCTCCATTCTCAAATCCGATTCGCAGGCGGCGGCGATTGCGTTCTGATTATACCACGCGCTTCTCCGCACACGCAACCTCAAAAACTCCGCCCGGCAGCAGAATAACTGCGAACTTTTTCAATTCAGCCGCGTCAAAGAGGTGAACAGGCCGATCTTTTGAGTCTTCCATAGGAAAGGAAACCACGATGAAACGATTTTGCTGTATGCTCCTGATCCCGGCGATGCTTCTCGCCATGGCGGGCTGCGCGTCGTCCGCGGAGGAAACCGCGCCCGAAACCGGCGCGGACAATCCTGCGTCTTCGGTCAGGCTTCTGACCGAAGGGATGGAAGCGGAAAAGGGCCGCCTGCAGGACGTGGAGCCGGGAAATTACACTGCGGTCGGCGACCTTGGGCAGGCGCTTCTCGGCCGCGTCAAGGGAGATAATCCCCTGGTTTCTCCTCTGTCGGCCTATATCGCCATTTCCATGGCCGCGGAAGGCGCAAAGGGCAAGACTGCGGAGGAATTCACGTCACTTCTCGGCGGCGACGCCGCATCGCGGGGCAAAGCGCTGCGGGATCTTGCCTCCGCGCTCGAATTTCTCGGTGAAGGCAAAGGGGATCTCGCTTTGGCGAATTCGTTCTGGATCGATGAAAACGCGGTGATCCGGGAAGAGTATCTCCGACGTCTGGCGCAGGACTACCGGGCGGAAGGCTACGCGGGACCGCTTTCTTCCGAAAGCGTGACGGACGCCATGAACGCCTGGGTAAAGGAAAAGACCCAAGGCAGGATTTCCGGTCTTTTCTCCGAGCCGCCTGATCCCGACACGGTCTTGATCCTGATCAACACGCTGTATTTCAAAGGCGCGTGGCTTTCTCCCTTCAGCGAATACGGCACTAAGGAAGGGGATTTTATTACCGGAACCGGCGAGTCTGTCCGCGTTCCCTTCATGAATCAGAGCGCCGGCGAATTTGAATACTGCAAGAGCGCCGATTTCGAGGGGGTGATCCTGCCCTTTACCGGCTCGCCCGGGAAAAACGCGAAAATGATCTTTCTCAAGCCTCAAGGAATGACCGCCCGGGCGCTTGCGGAAAAGATGGATGGAAAATCCCTTTCTCAGGTTTCCGGAAAGGTTTCCCGCATCGATCTCTCGCTGCCCTCCTTTACGGCGGAAACCGGGGTCGATCTTCGAAAGATCCTGCCGGAATTGGGCCTGACTTCGGCTTTTGATCCCGAGACAGCCGATTTCGGCGGCATGGGGCCCGGCCGGCTCTTCATCGGCAGCGCCTTCCAGAAGGTCCGGATCGCCGTGGATGAAAAAGGCGCCGAAGGCGCGGCGGCAAGCTACGTCGGCATGGAATCGGAAAGCATACCCGAACCGGATTTTTCACTCGCCTTCGACCGGCCTTTCGTTTACGCCGTCGTCGACTCTTTCTCCGGCGTCCCGTTTTTTATGGGGATCGTTGACGATCCCTCACTGAAAGGATGATGAACATGAAACGAATCTTCTCCGGTATCCTGATCCTGGCGATGCTTCTCGCCATGGCGGGCTGCGCGTCGTCCGCGGAGGAAACCGCGCCCGAAACCGGCGCGAAGCCGGCGGGCGAAACCCTTCGGGTCGACGCTTCCGCCGGACCGGTCTCGCTTTCGGCCAGAGCCGAAAAAGGCGGGGCGCCGCTGCCTCTCGCTCCGGACGACCCGGTTTTCGCGTCGGTCGGCGACCTCGGATGCGGGCTCCTGCTCCGCGCCAAGGGTGAAAACCCCGTGATCTCGCCTCTTTCCGCCTGGCTGGCTCTTGCCATGGCGGCGGAAGGCGCGGGCGGAAAAACCGCCGACGAATTCGCCGCTCTGCTCGGCGGCGATCCGGAGCTTCTCAAGAAGGCGGCCGCCGCCCTCGAAAAGGAATTCCGGGACGGAAACGACGAAGAGAACGTCTTTTCCACGGCGAATTCGGTCTGGGTGGATCATCGCTCCGAGATCCTGAAAAGCTATCTCGACGCCCTCGTTTCCGCCTACGGAGCCGACGTATACGCCGCGTCGCTTCCCACCGCGGAGACCGTCAAGGCCGTCAACGACTGGGTCTCGGAAAAGACCCGCGGCCTGATCCCCGACATGCTTTCGGAATCGCCCGATCCCGCGACGGCCCTGATCCTGATCAACACGCTTTATATGAAGGCGAAATGGATGCACGCATTCAAAGACACCGGCACCTACGACGAGGATTTCACCCCGGAATCCGGTTCGTCCGTCACCGTCCCCTTCATGCACGCAGAAGGCCACATGTCCTATCTGAAGGGCGAGGGATATACCGGGGTCGTCCTTCCCTACCGGAACGGGACGGCGAATTTCATCGCCCTGAAGCCCGACGGGATCAGCGCGAAAAAGCTTCTGGAAAAGCTGGACGGCAAGACCGTCGCCTCCCTTTCCGGAAGCGCCCGGGACCAGAACGTATATCTTTCCCTGCCGAAGTTCCGGTTTGAATACAGCATGAATATGAATTCTGAGCTCGCGGAGCTCGGCATTCCCTCGGCCTTCAGTCCCTCCGGCGCCGATTTCACCAAAATGGGCACCGGCGCGGGCGGCGCGCCGCTCTATATCGGCGAGGTTTTGCAGAAGGTCCGGATCATCGTGGATGAGGACGGCACCGAAGCGGCCGCCGCCACCATGATAGACATGAAGGCAACCGGCATCCAGGAGCCCGAGCCCGTGATCGAGCTGACGTTCGACGAGCCCTTCGTTTACCTGATCACCGACGGCGCCTCCGGCGTACCGCTCTTCATGGGAATCGTCGGGAATCCCGCCTGATCCCGGGACGCATCTCTCCTCCTTTTCCCGGCGTCGGTTTCCCCGGAAACCGGCGCCGGGCTTTTTGTCAGAGGCGATTTCGTCGGGTCCTTCCGTTTTTCAGCCTTCGTTCTCCGCGGCGCCGCGTGAAAAGAGAAGAAAAAACCGGCCGCGCCGCCACACAGGGCGGCGCGGCCATGGTTTGAGATTCGCGCTTATCCGATCGAATTTCCTCCGATGATCTCGCCGGTGTAGAGATCCACGTAGACCTCGTCGTCCCAATCGTACCAGGAGTTTTCGCTCTGATACCGGAGCACCCAGGCCCAGCGGGTGACCTTCGCGTATTCCAGATCGGGATCGGTGACCTCGCTCCACCACCAGTTCGGCAGAACGATCCCCTTCTGGGCGCTTATCAGCTTGTGCTCACGGAAATTCCGGAGAGATTCGACGCGTGTGACCGCCTCTTCCTCGGTCAGAGGCGCGTCCTCGCCGTGATCGTCCAGAAGCGGGAAATAGAACACGTTCACCATCACGAGCCGTCCGCTCTGCGGGTTGATCGTGACGCGCACCATTTCATACTCGTTGAAGATCCCCGGCTCCACCTCGCGGCAGAACTCATACGTCCAGATATCGTCGTCGAATTTGTCCACTCCGGGCGTCAGGGAATACCCTTTTTCCACCGGAAGCTTTTCGTAGAAGAGACGGGCGCACGCTTCGGCCGCGGCTTCATCGGCGCAGGGTTCTCCCGGCAGCAAGGCCGAATCGAAGCCGTCAAACTTCAGGAATTTGCCGGTTTCGCTGTTGTAGGTGATCGACGTGCGGATCTCGTCCCGTTCAAACCGGATCTCGGTTTCTTCCCGGGGATACCGGAGCTGGGTCTGATGGGTCACGGTCATTTCGTCGCTTTTCACGTTTTCCATGCCCAGGGTTTCCAGAAGCGCGATCGCCTTCTTGATCAGATCGGCGTCGGTGAGGGGCTGCGGCGACGCGGGATCGGTTTCGTTTCCGTTCCCTTCGCTTTCCAGATCCTCCTCACGGTAGACGACGGTGTCATGGACGTCCACGCTTCCGTTTTCGGTGCGCGTGTAAGGCGCGGGATCGGGCAGCGTCCATTTTTTGACGGCGGCGTATCCCCCGACGGTCAGGGCCGCGAGAATCGAGACGATCGCCGCCGTGATCAGGATCGTGCGCCAGACAGGTTTCCTTTTCACAATTCTGCTCCTTTCGGAGGTCGAACAAGTCCGGTTCTCCCGCAGAACGGCGTAGAGGATCCCGAGCTTTTTCTCTTCCGGCGGAAGAGCGCGGTCGTAAGCGCGGATCAGCTTTTCGCTTTTCATCCGTCGATCCCTCCTATCAATGATTTCAGTTTTCCCCGCGCGCGGGTGAGCCGGCTGCGGACCGTCGCCGGCCGCATTTTCAGAAGCGGTGCGATCTCCTTTACGGCGTAGCCCTCGTAATAATACAGATAGAGGACCATCCGATCCTTGTCCGGCAGGGTGAGAATCGCCGGAAGGACCCCGTCCGGCTCCGGATCGTTCTCCCCGATCTCCGCCGCCTCGTCCAGGTCGGTCCGCCGCCTCCACCAGTGCGCAAGGCGGTTCTTCGCAAGATTCTTTGCGGTCAGGATCAGCCACCCCCGCTCGTGCTCCGGGTTTTCAAAAGCCGGAGCCTTGCGGATCATCTGCAGGAACACGTCCTGGACGCAGTCCTCGGTCTCCGCGCGGTTTTTGAGAAGCGTGAAAGAAACGTTCCAGACGGAGCGGAAATTCCGTTCGTAGATTTCCGCGATCTCTTTGTCCGTACGCAGCAAAGCTTTCTCCATCCGTCTGTCACTCCTTTCACACAGTATACAATCGAAGGGAGGAAAAGGCTGCGCCGCAGGATACATTTCGCGGCGCTTTTTTTATTTTACACGGAGAAGCCCTTTTCTGTCAAGCAAATCGCGCGCGAAAGCCCGTCCGGGGACGATGAAGTCTTGCCAAACGGGGCATGATATGATAGAATAATCCTGCGCGGGGACCGTCCGGCCGGACGCGCCTTTTCCGCCGCGCGACAAAAGAATCGAATTTCGAGGAGGAAACATCATGGCAAACCGCATCGTTCTCAATACGATCTCCTACCACGGCAAGGGCGCTCTCGCCGAGATCGCAAACGAGCTCAAGACCCGCGGCTATCAGAAGGTATTTCTCTGCTCCGACCCGGATCTGGTAAAATTCAGCGTCACCAAAAAGGTTTCCGACGTGTTGGACGGCGCGGGCATCCCCTACGCGCTCTTCAGCGAGATCAAACCCAACCCCACCATTGAAAACGTCCTCGCCGGCGTGAAGGCGTTCCGGGAATCCGGCGCCGACGCCATCGTCGCCGTGGGCGGCGGGTCCTCCATCGACACCGCCAAAGCCGTCGGCATCATCATCGCCAACCCCGACTTCGCCGACGTGAGAAGCCTGGAAGGCGTCGCTCCCACCAAAAACCACGCGGTCTTCACCATCGCTGTTCCCACCACCGCCGGCACCGCCGCTGAGGTCACCATCAACTACGTCATCACCGACGTGGAAAAGAAGAGAAAATTCGTCTGCGTCGACGTTCACGACATCCCCGAAGTCGCCGTCGTGGATCCCGACATGATGGCCACCATGCCCAAGGGCCTGACCGCCTCCACCGGTATGGACGCGCTGACCCATGCCATCGAGGGCTATATCACCAAGGCCGCCTGGGACATGACCGATATGTTCCATCTCCACGCCATCGAGCTGATCGCGAAGTACCTGCCCGCCTCGGTCGAAGGCAAGCCCGAGGGCCGCGAAGGCATGGCCCTTGCGCAGTACGTGGCCGGCCAGGGCTTCTCCAACGTCGGCCTCGGCATCGTCCACAGCATGGCCCACGGCCTCGGCGCGCTTTACGACACCCCGCACGGCGTCGCCAACGCCATCCTTCTGCCCACCGTCATGCGCTACAACGCTCCCTGCACCGGTGAGAAATACCGTGAGATCGCCCGGGCCATGGGCGTCGAGGGCGTCGACGCTATGAGCCAGGACGAATATCGCGCCGCCGCCTGCGACGCGGTGCAGGCTCTCGCGGCCAGAGTCGGCATCCCCGCCGATCTCAAGGGCATCCTGAAGGATGAGGACGTTCAGTTCCTCGCCGAAAGCGCCTACGCCGACGCCTGCCGTCCGGGCAACCCGCGCGACACCTCGGTCGAAGAAATCGCGGAGCTGTTCCGCTCGCTGATCTGATCCCCCCGCGTTTCCCGGGATCTCCGCAGCCAAACCGCCGCCCACAACGGGCGGCGGTTTTTTTTGAAAAATTTTTTGTTTAGGTACATTGACATTTCTCAAAACGTGTGGTATACTCTTAATCGTAAGGTACCTAATCAAATTGACAGCATCTGAAAGGAGATCCTATCGTGAGAAACGAAAAGAATAACGAACTCGAATTTGAAAAAGAACTCCGGGACGAGACCGGAGAGAAAAGAAACGCCGGCGTCTGCCCGGGATGCGAAAAAGCCTGCCTCATAGAGGAAGCGCAGTGCGGGCGCGGCCGGGCTTTCGCCGCCGGAGAGCGGATCCCCCCGCACCGGGATCACGCACGGCCGGACGACGGCCTCACCTACGACGACCGGGTCCCGGGCGATCTGAAGGAATCGGCCGCGGCCGGACGCGGACACGGCCTGCACGGCGAAGAGGAAGAAGCCGGGGGAACGGTCCCCGCGCGTCACGAGCATACGAGACGCGGCGACGGCCTCACCTACGACGACCGGGTCCCCGGCGAACTGAAGGAGTCGGCCGCGGCCGGACGCGGACACGGCCCGCACGGCGAAGGCGAAACGCCTCCCGAGCGCGAGCGCTGCTTCCGGCGGGATGAAGGCGGTCCGCGCGGACCGCGTCACGGCGGTGACGGTCCGGATGAAGAATGCCGCCGGCCGTTCCGCGGCGAAGACCGCTTCCATGGACCGCGTCACGGGGAACACGCGTTCCCGCACGGTCCCCTGCAGGACGACGGATCCCTGACTTCGCTGCTTTTCCGTGCCGCTCACCCGCTCGGGCGTCCCGGCGCCATGCACGGCGCAAGCCAGGACCGCGTCCTTCGCCTTCTCTCCTCCCGCGGCGTGGTCAGTCAGCGCGGCCTGCAGGAATTTCTGGCCGTTCAGCCGGGCAGCCTGAGCGAGCTCCTCTCCAAAATGGAGGCCAAAGGTCTTCTGATCCGGGAAACCGACGCGGAGGACCGCCGCCGGACCCTGCTCCGTCTCAGTACGGAGGGAAAAAAGGAAGCCGGAGCTCTTTCCCAGGCGGAGGATGAGCGCCGCTTCGCCGTTCTGACCGCCGAGGAGCGCGAAACTCTCCGCTCTCTGCTTCAGAAGCTGGCGGACGCCCAGAGGCCGAAGCACGATCCTTTTTTCGATGAGGACGGAAAGCTTATGAGGCTTCCCGGGAAAAGAAGGCCGCGCTTTGCGGCGCTCCGGCAGATGGCGGAGCGATTCGAGACCGGCCGCGACTATACCGAAAAGGAGGTCAACGAGATCCTTCTCGCCGGAATGGCCTTCGGCGACGCGGAACTGGTCAGGCGGGAATTGATCGAGGCGGGCCTCCTCCTCCGCACCGGCGACGGCAGCCGGTACTGGCGCGCGGAGGAGCCGAACGGTGACGAAAGCAGGGGGTAAAAAAGGGGTTGACTTTTTCTCCCCCCTGTGCTATGATATATGGGCAGTCGACAAGACGGCGCTTCTATCGCGGGGTAGAGCAGTCTGGCAGCTCGACGGGCTCATAACCC
>JAEEGL013136357.1_pt1 | contig 12024 bp, 7 predicted proteins | sample 9134231 | NCBI WGS metagenome assembly JAEEGL01 (sample SAMN16246548, study PRJNA631951) | gut metagenome | biome: gut microbiome; feature: rumen; material: fiber-attached | host: Bos | place: Iran: Karaj | collected 2018-10
GTCAACGGACCGGTTTTCCTGACGGATTATCCGAAAGACATCAAGGCGTTCTATATGCGCCAGAACGACGATGGAAAGACCGTGGCAGCCTGCGACTTGCTGGTGCCGCATGTCGGTGAACTGGTAGGCGGGTCGCAAAGAGAAGAACGTCTGGATCTCCTGGAAGCCAGGATGAAAGAACTGAATATGGATATTGCCGGATATGAATGGTATCTGGATACCAGAAGATACGGCGGTTGCAAGCATGCGGGTTTCGGACTCGGTTTCGAGCGGATGGTCATGTATCTGACGGGTATGGAAAATATCCGCGATGTCCTTCCTTATCCGAGGACTCCACGCAATCTGATCTATTAGAATGCTGATACAAGTGAGTGACGGTACCGTATTCTACGGTACCAATGACGTATTTGAACATATCGACTTTACCGTCAACGAGAATCAGAAGATCGCGCTGGTAGGCCGAAACGGGAGTGGCAAGACCACTCTTTTAAAGGTGCTTGCCGGCGAGGAAGAACTGACGGAAGGAAAAGTGATACGCAACAGCAGGATCAACATTTCCTATCTGAAACAGAATGCTCTGATCGATTCGACGCTGACGATGCAGGAAACCTTCGACGAAGTCTTTGCGGAACTGCTGGATCTTGAGAAGCAGATGAACGACCTCAGCGAGCTCCTGCAAGAAAACCACGACGATGCGCTGATCGAAAAGTATTCCGCTTTGGAAGAGCGCTATAAGTATGCGGGCGGCTATACCTACCGCAGCGAAATGATGAGCGTCCTGCATGGCTTCGGATTCAGCGACAGCGACCTGAAGAAAAACGTCTCCGAATTTTCCGGAGGAGAGAAGACCAAGATCGCTTTTGCTTCCTTATTGCTGCAGAAGCCGGATCTTCTGCTGCTGGATGAACCGACCAACCATCTCGATCTGAATACGATCGAATGGCTGGAAGGCTATCTGAACAAGTATCCTAAAGCGATGATCATCGTGTCCCACGACCGGACCTTCCTGGATAAGACGGTGAGCCTGGTCTACGAACTGGAATACGGGGAACTGACGAAATACTACGGAAACTATTCCGCTTTTGTCGAACAGAAGAAGAAAGACCTGATCAAGCAGGAAGCCGCTTACCGCAGGCAGCAGAAAGATATCAAGCGTCTGGAAGAACTGATCGAGAAATTCCGCTACAAGAAAAATAAAGCTGCTTTTGCGCAATCCAAGATCAAGTATCTTGAACGGATGGAACGGATCGACGATCCCAGAAAAGCCGATACCAAAGCGTTCAAAGCCCGTTTTACCTGTAAGAACCGCGGAGGCAGGAACGTCCTGAGTCTGGATCATTATGCTGTCGGCTACGATCACCCGTTATGCGAGGTCAGCCTCAATATCATGAAAGGGGATCGGATCTGCGTGATGGGCGATAACGGAACGGGAAAGTCGACATTACTGAAAACGATCATCGGCGAGATCGAACCGCTGTCCGGATACAAGCTGCTTGGCCATCAGATCGATATCGGCTATTTCGATCAGAATCTGGCGCATTTCAAAAGCGGCAACACGGTTCTGGAAGAACTATGGAACGAGAATCCGGAAATGGATCTGTATACGGTGCGATCCATCCTGGGGGCGTTCCTGTTCTCGGCAGACGAGGTCTTCAAGGAAGTCAATGTCCTCTCGGGCGGGGAAAAGGTGAGACTGTCCCTGGCGAAACTGATGCTGAAGAAAGCGAATTTTCTGATCCTGGACGAGCCGACCAATCATCTGGATATCGTCTCCAAGGAAGCCCTGGAAAACAGTCTGAGCGAATATGACGGCACGATCCTGTTCGTATCGCATGACCGCTATTTCATCCGCAAGATCGCCACTTCCTGTCTGGTGATCGATGAAGGTTCCGTTACCTATTATCCTGACGGATACAAGGATTATATCGATACGGCAAAGAAAGAAACAGCCAAGGAAGAAGAGAAAACGAAAAAAGAGGTTCCGCTGAAAGAACGGAAACAGAAACCGAAATACAATCTCAAGAAACTGGAAGACGAGATTTCATCCATGGAAGAACTTCTGGAAGAAAAAAGAGCGCTGCGTTTCGAAGAAGAGTACTATCAGGATATGAACAAGATGCGCGAACTCGATGAAGAGATCGACGAGATCCATAACAAGATCCATGCTCTGGAAGAGCAATGGGAAGAAGCCATGCAAGAGGAAGAAGAAAAAAACAAGTAAAGGAGAAGATATGCTGAATCAATTTCTCAAATCAAGAATACCGGATGCCAGAAAACTGGTAAGGGAACTGCAGAAAGACTTTGATTATGTTTCCATTCTCGGAACCGTTGTCAGCAACAAGATCATTACCGTTTCTACGCACGTAAATTCGATCGACGATGTCGATGCGGAATGCGGTTTTGTGATCAAGGTCTATAAGAACGGACACTATTCCGAATATTCCTGCAACGATATCGAAGGTCTGAAAGCCAATGAAATCCGCAAAGCGGTGAGACTGGATAAGGCTGTATCGGACGACTATCGGGTCAAGATGCTGCAGGAATCCGAACATGTCGAAGACTATCTAAGGGAAGACAGTTCCTCATTGACTGACAAAGAGATCATGACCATCCTGGAAGAAACCAAGGACGGATTGCAATCCAGCGATGAGCGGGTGATCAATGTGGTCAGCCGTTATACGAAGAGACAGACTTCCAAGATCTTCGTTTCCGCCAAGAAATGCCTGACCCAGAAATTCGACTGGATCAACGTCATTCTGATGACGGCGGTCCGTGACGGCAGCAATATCAAGTCGAACTACGAAGCGGAAGGGGAGGCAGATTCGCTGACTGCTCTGAACAAGTTCCGTGAACATGCTCCGGGCGTGCTGGATATCGCTCTTAGAATGCTGAAAGCAAAACCGGTCAAGCCGGGAAAATACACGATCATTACCGATCCTTCGATTTCCGGACTGATCGCCCACGAAGCCTTCGGTCATGGCGTCGAAATGGATATGTTCGTCAAGAACAGGGCGAAAGCCGTCGATTATATCGGCGAATATGTCGCCTCTCCATTGGTCAATATGTATGACGGGGCTGCCGAGTGCGTCAGTGCCGCTTCATATTTCTTTGATGACGATGGCGTGGAAGCGCATCGGACGCATATCATTAAGGACGGAATCCTGCAGACAGGCATCTCCGATAGCCTCAGCGCCATGGAACTGGGAATGGAACCGACCGGAAACGGACGCCGCGAGAGCTATCAGCGCAAAGTCTATACGCGGATGACGAATACCTATTTCGCCGCAGGGAAAGACAGATACGAAGATATGATCAAGTCTGTGAAACATGGCTATCTGCTTTGTCAGACCAACAACGGCATGGAAGATCCGAAAAACTGGCAGATCCAGTGCACGGCATCCTACGGCCTGGAGATCAGGAATGGCGAATTCACCGGAGAGATGATCGCGCCGGTCGTCATTTCCGGCTATGTGATCGATCTGCTGAAATCGATCTCGATGGTTTCCGATCAGCTGACGATCCATGGATCGGGTATGTGCGGAAAGGGTCATAAGGAATGGGTCTATGTCGCGGATGGCGGACCTTATCTGAAAGCGGAGGCGAAACTGGGATGATGAAAAAGAATGAAATACTGGCTTGTCTGAGAGCCAACAAGCAGATCAGCGATTTTGAAGTCAGGATCGTCAACAAGGATTCACGGGAACTGTTCTATGTCCTGCAGCATCTGCAGATCAACCGTGCCGTGAAAGTCAATACGACCACGATCAAAGTCTATGTCTCGAACAAGAAAACGACCGGTTCCTCGACGGTAACACTGACGGCTGCCGATGATGCGAAAACATTGAATCAGAAGCTGAAAAAGGCCGTTTTGCAGGCCAAAGCCGCTTTGAATGCCTATTATCCTCTGGCGGATAAAGTACAGAACTATAAAGCGAAAAAGCCTTCTGCAAAAGACCTGAATGCGATCGCATCGAATGCTGCGAAAGCCGTCTTTAAAGCCGATGTCTACCGCCAGGGATGGATCAATTCCACCGAGATCTTTGTCACAGAATCGAGGAATGAATTCCTCAGTTCCAGGGGCATCGATCATGTAGACTATGATTTCAAGATCGGCATCGAATGCATTCCGACCTGGTCGAATAAGAAAGAGGAATTCGAACTGTACAAATACTATCAGTCCAATAAGATCGATTATAAAGGAATCACCAAAGAAATCGACGAGATCCTGAAAGCAGCGAAAGAACGGTCACGGGCTCTGACACTGAAAGAAGTGAAACTGCCTGAAAAACTGCCGGTACTTGTGAAAAACGATATGATACAGGAGATCATGTGGGTATTGGGCAACGACTTGTCTTACCGCAATGTATATCAGAAACAGGACCATTATGCTTTGAATGATGTCGTATCGGAGAATCCGTTCGATCTTGTTCTGAAAGGAACGGTCAGCGGCTGTGCCGCATCCAGACGTTTCGATGATCATGGCGTCGTTCTCAAGAATCGGACGATCATCAGAAAAGGGATCGCCAAAGCGCATCACGGCGATATCCAGTTCGGTCATTATCTGCAGGAAGAGAAGATCAGCGGATCTCTGCCTGTCGCGGAACTGAAGGCGGAAGGATCTTCCTATAAGAAAGAGCCGCATCTGATCATCGAATCGTTTTCTGCTCCTCAGCTGGAGGAAGACAGCGGCTATTTCGGCGGCGAAGTACGGCTGGCGATGTACTATGACGGGAAGAAATATATTCCATTGACGGGGTTCTCTGTTTCCGGCAACATCTATGAAAGTCTGAAGAAGGTACGCTTCTCCAAAGAACAGACCGTTCTCAGCAACTACAAAGGCCCTGAATACTTCATTTTCAGCGACATGATAATCAGTTGAACTGAAATGAAAATATTTTCATTTCATTGAAAGATTTGCACAATAATTTATATATTTTTATATATTTTTATTGCAAGTTAAAACCTAAACGTGTAAAATAACTATATGTAGTTTTTACTACGAAAGAAGGGAGAATTTTCAAAATGAAAAAATTATTAGCCGTTTTGCTGGCTATGCTGGTACTCGTTGGCTGTACCGGTGGTAATGGCGGCAATGAAGGCGGCAATGGCGGTTCAGAAGTTGCTAACCAGATCATTTATGGTTCTACAACCGAACTGAACGGCGACATGGGCAATGCTTGGTGGGGCAACAACGCTTCCGACAACCTGGTCAGAAGCCTGATCGATGACTACTCAGTTATCGTTTCCAACCAGGGCGGCGAATTCGTTGAAAACAAGACTGTCACTTCCGGTGTCACTTCTGTAGTCAATGAAGACGGTTCCAAGACTTTCACTGTTGGCATCAACAAGGGCTTAGTCTACAACAATGGCGAACCGATCACGGCAGCTGATTTCGTTGCTAGAGCATTGGTTGCTTACTCTCCAGAATTAAAAGAAGCTGGTGGTAAAGTCAGCCCTGACACAGTCGTAGGCGCTCCTGAATACCAGGCTGGTGAAACGAATGTGCTGTCCGGTGTCCGTCTGATCGACGAATACACTTATGCGATCACGATTTCACCTGACTATCTGCCTTACTACTTCGACATCACGTATGCTTCTCTGTCTCCTCTGTATCTGCCGATGTATGCACCAAGTGCAACTCCGACAGTCAAAGATGATGGCGAAGGCGCATATCTCGATGGCGGCGCATTGGTTCCGGATGAACTGAATGCTACCAGAAGCATCTATAAGGATAGAGTTTCTGCTGGTCCTTACCAGTTAGAAGATCTCGACTTAGGTAATTTAACTGCTACTCTGGTTATCAACCCGAACTATGCAGGAAACTTCGAAGGCGTTAAACCGTCTGTTGAAAAGATCCTGGTTGTCAAGGCTGTCCAGGAAACCATGATGGACCAGCTCGAAACTGGTGCGATCGACTTCCTGTCCACGCTGACGGATGGTGCAGAAGTCCAGAGAGCTCTCGATATGGAAGCTACCGGAAACTTCAGAACTGTTCACTATGAGAGAAACGGTTATGGCGCTATCTTCTTCCAGTGCGACTTCGGTCCTACTCAGTTCGCAGAAGTACGTCATGCAGTTGCTTATCTGTTAGACAGAAACGAATTTGCTAATACATTCTGCCAGGGCTTCGGCTCCGTCGTTGATGGTCCTTACGGACTGGCTATGTGGATGTACAAAGAAGCAAAAGACACGTTAGCAGCTACTTTGAACTCTTACACTTATTCGTTAGATTCAGCTATCGCTGAACTCGAAGCTGGTGGCTGGGTATTAGATGAAAATGGTGATCCTTATGTTGAAGGTCTCCGTTGGAAGGAAGTTACTCCGGAACAGGCTGGCGATTACCAGTTCAACAAGACTTTAGATGATGGCCGTATCTTAATGCCGTTACACATCGAATGGTCTTCTTCCGAAGGCAACTCTGTCTCTGAACTGTTAGCAGTTATGCTGGCTAATGGCGATCAGACAAAGGCAGCTGGTATGGAAATCAACCAGAACATCATGTCCTTCTCTGACCTGCTGAACTACTACTACCGCGATGCGACTGAAGGCGATCAGTATGGTGTCAAGACTTATGGCATGTACAACCTGGCTACGAACTTCACTGCAGCTTATGACCAGTCATACAGCTACACTGTTGATCCTGAACTGTTAGCTATGGGCTACAACACATTCTTCTCAGTTGATAACCCGCTGCTTGACCAGTTATCAATGGATATGGTTTACGGCGTTGAATCTGGCGACAACCAGAAATATCTGGACATCTGGGTACAGTTTATCCAGGAATGGAACAGATACTTACCGGCAGTTCCGCTTTATTCCAATGTCTACTATGATGTTATGAACGCTAAGATCCATAACTGCGAGTGTAACTCATTGTTCGATTTCGACCAGGCTGTTGTTTACGCAACGGTTGAGTAAAAGAATCGAAAAAGCGTAATTCATTCTGGCAGGGTGTATTTCGCACCCTGCCATTTTATTTCTATTAAAAGTGGTGTATTTACTAAAATACCTAATCTAATATAAAATTATATATATTAGTAAACACAAGCACATCTGAAAGGAGCTGAATATGCTTAAATACGTACTAAAGAGAATAGGCTACATGATCGTCGTATTCTTTGCGGTATCTTTTCTGATGTATTGTCTGTATAACCTTATCCCGCAAGATCCGGCTCGTATGGAACTGGAACCGATGAAATCATCGATGAAACCGGCTGAGTATCAGGCAAGATACGAAGAGCTGCGTAAAGAGATGGGTCTGGATGATCCGATCGTTGTCAGGTATGCCCGCTGGATGGGCCTGACGAAAGATCTCAAAGGCAACATGAAAGGTCTCTTGGAAGGATATTTCGGTTATTCACGATACTTCAAACAGGATATCGTTGAGGTTGTAAAGGAACCGATCAAGAATACCATTTTCATCAACATTTTTGCCACGTTACTGGCATTGGGTATTACGATACCTCTTGGCATTTACTGTGCCGTGCATAAAGGCGGAAAGGTCGATAATTTTACACAGGTTCTGACGATCGTCGGATATTCGATCCCGACTTATATCATCGCTCTGGTATTCATTTATGTTCTGGGCGTTTTGTTGCGCTGGTTCCCGGTATCCGGCATGGGAACGCCAGGAGCGAACTATACAGGATTGAAATACTGGACAGACAGGATGTATTATCTTTGCTTGCCTTTGATCGTCATGACGTTCGGATCTTTAGGCGGCATGACCAGATATGTGCGTGCTTCGATGATCGATGCGTTAAGCATGGATCATATCAAGACTGCCAGAGCGAAAGGTGTTCATGAAAAACAGGTCATCTATTCGCATGCCTGGAGAAATGCGCTGCTGCCGATCATCGGTATCGTCATCGGCTGGTTCTTAGGCATTTTCAGCGGTTCTGTCATTATCGAAAATACATTTGGTTTAAGCGGAATGGGTTCTTTGTATATCAAGGGTCTGAATCAGCACGACTACGAACTGACCCTTGCGATTCAGATGTTTTATACCGTCATCAGCTTGGTTGGCGCATTGATCACCGACTTGAGCTATGGCTTGGTCGATCCACGTGTCAGGATCGATAAATAGAAAGGAGAATGAAGATGTCCGAAAAGAAAAAGAGTTCTTTATTGGGAAGACTGTTTGGCAACCGGAATAAGGAAATCGATATCCTGGTAGAAGAACAGATTCAGTCTCCTTCCAAAATGATGCTGGATAACTTCCTGCATAACCGTTTAGGCATGACCGGCCTGATTGGATTCTTTGTGATCCTTATGATCGTTACCATCATTCCTATTTTCATGCCGATCAATCTAGGCGAATCCGATAACACACAGACGAATGTGGCTCCGGGTTTGGTCATGATGAAATTCCCGAAAGAACTGGAAGGCAATGTTGCCGATATTTCAAATGGTCCTACCTATGGCGTCGGTGTCGATAAGGAAGGCAAAGTCTATGTATGGGGACATACCAAGATCTCCAAGATCATCGATATCGCCAATATCCCGATGGAGATTCAAAGAGCGAACATCCGAATGGTCGCTGCCGGCTATGACCATGTCGTCGCCGTCGATAAAGACAACAATGTCTATGTCTGGGGTAATGACCGTCTGGGGCAGGACAATATCCCGAGCGAACTGGTTCCTTCAAAGATCAGAGGAACGAAGGAGATCATCCAGCTGGAAGCCGGGTATCAGATTTCCGGTGCGGTTACCGCGGATGGCGAAGCCTATCTGTGGGGCAACGAAAACATGTCTGACCTTTCCGTACATCCGGAATATCAGGGTCACATCAAGAAACTGGCGATCACCAACTCTTATTACTGTCTGCTGTTGGACGACGGTTCTGTCGTTTACGGCGGTTACAAATCCAATGCATTTTCCAATGTTCCTGCGACTTTAAAGAGCGATGTTGTTGATATCGCGGCCAGCTCCGATACGATGTGCGGCCTGAAGTCCGATGGCACGCTCGTGGTCTGGGGCAATGGAACGCACGGCGAAGACAAGCCTCCGGTCATGTCCAGCAAGCCGGTTGAAATCTACGGCGGCAGATGGCATTACAGCGTTTTGCTGGAAAACGGCGATGTATTGAGCTGGGGCAACAATTCTCACAAGGAGACGGAAGTCCCTCAGAGCGTCAATGATGCCGAGATCGATACGATCTATTCCAGCTATTTCCAGAACTATGCCGTAACCAAAGACGGCAGGATCCTGACCTGGGGCCTTAAAGGCTATCTGCTGGGTACGGATAACCTGGGAAGAGATATTCTTACAAGACTCGTCCATGGCGGTAAAACGACGATGACTGTCGGATTTGTTGCGGAAGTCATCGCTTTGACGATCGGCGTCATTACCGGCGGTCTGGCCGGATATTTCGGCGGAAGCGTCGATCTGCTGATCATGCGTATCGCAGAAGTCATCGGATCGCTGCCGTTCCTGCCGTTTGCTTTGCTGCTGTCTGCGATCATCGGTTCCAGGATCGATGTCCAGCTGAGAATGTATCTGATCATGGTGGTCCTCGGTCTCCTGTCGTGGACCGGCGTCTGCAGGCTCGTACGTGCGCAGATTCTGGCAGAAAGAGAAAAAGAATTCGTTCTGGCGGCTCAAGCCATGGGCGTCAAGGAAGGTGCGATCATCTTCCGTCATATCTTGCCGAATGTCATGTCGATCTTGCTGGTCGATGCGACTCTGGCTTTTGCGACCTGTATGCTTACCGAATCTTCCCTGAGCTATCTGGGCTTCGGTATTTCGCCGCCTACACCGACCTGGGGCAACATGCTTACAGGCGCCAATAACTCCATCGTCATCCAGCAGTACTGGTGGCAGTGGGTATTCGTTTCCATCATTTTCGGCGTTTGTACGATCTGCATCAACCTGGTCGGCGATGCGATCAGAGACGCCGTCGACCCGAAGTCGTTAGGAAGATAAGGAGGGTATCAATATGGCACTTTTAGAAGTTAAGAATCTACATACCTTCTTTACGACGAAAAGAGGTATCGTTAAGGCAGTCAATGACGTTTCTTATTCTGTGGATGAAGGAAAAACGCTTGGCCTGGTCGGCGAATCCGGTTCCGGAAAATCCGTTTCTGCCATGAGTATCATCAAACTGCTCGATGGCAATGGATATATCGATAGCGGTGAGATCACCTTCGATGGCATGGATCTGATCCATATGTCTCTGAATGACATGTACAAGATCCGTGGCAATGAGATCTCCGTCATTTTCCAGGAACCGATGACTTCTTTGAACCCGGTCTTCAGCGTCGAGAAACAGATCGCCGAGACCTTCGTTCTTCACCAGGGCTTGAGCGAAAAAGAAGCCCTGGCAAAAGTACCCGAGATCCTGGCTGACGTCAAGATCCCGAATCCGGAAGTCGTTGCGAAACAGTATCCGCACCAGCTCTCCGGCGGTATGAGACAGCGTGTCATGATCGCCATGGCACTTGCCTGCCGTCCGAAACTGCTGATCGCCGATGAACCGACGACCGCTCTGGATGTTACCATTCAGGCGCAGATCCTGTATCTGATGAACGAACTGAAGAGGGAACTGGGCACTTCGATCCTGTTTATTACGCATGACCTGGGCGTCATCAACCAGATGGCAGATGATGTAGCTGTCATGTACTGTGGACAGATCGTCGAAATGTCTCCGCGAAGAACGATCTTCTCCGATCCGGAATACATGCATCCATATACGGAAGGACTGTTCAATTCGATCCCTCGTCTTGATACCGATGCCAACACCCGGCTGGAATCCATTCCTGGTGCCGTACCGCATCCGCTGGATCTGCCGAAAGGATGCAAGTTCGCTCCGCGTTGCAAATACTGCACGGAAAGATGCATCGATGAGGAACCGGAACTGGTTCAGGTCAACGAGGAACAGCAGATCCGCTGCTTCTATCCGAGGAAGGAGGATCGTCATGTCACAAGAAAATAAGAAAGTTCTTCTGCGCGTACGCAATCTGAAGCAGTATTTCCCGTTAAAGAAAAGGGGAATGTATGTCAAGGCCAACGACGGCATCGATCTGGATATCTATGAAGGCGAAGTCTTCGGTCTGGTCGGCGAATCAGGCTGCGGCAAGTCCACCTTGGGACGTACGCTTTTACAGCTGTATCGACAGACAGATGGCCGTTCCATGTATTATGGAAAGACTCTGGATGATATCGCTCCGAAATATGTCAAAAAGACGATCAATCATCTTGGCAAGCTTAAGAATGAACAGCTGAAACTGCAGGCAAAATATGAACAGCTTCAGAAAGAATATGACGGTCTGACAACGGAGCAGCAGTATGCGAAACACGCTGAACTGGATGCCGCCAAGAAAAAAGCGAACGATGCTTTGCTGGATATCACCAATCTGATTGGCGGATTATATATCTTGGACGATTTCTCACAGGTCCAGAAAGTCTATCTCAAGAACTATGAACTGGCACTGAAGCGCCGCGACTTGCGAGAAAGCAAGGAACAGCTCGATACCAGAAGGGAAGACTTCATTGCGGAAAACAAGAATACCGCAGATATCGATTCCAAGATCGAAAAAACTGTAAAAGAAATCGAAGGACTCGATAAGCAGATCGAAGCTACCCAGCAGGAGATCGAAGAGCTTCGCAAACCGTATCTGGATAACGAAGAATTCAAGAAATATGACGAACTGCATGACGACGGTATCGACCTTGCGCGTCTGGACTACAATGAGATGCGTCTGTTGCGCCGCGATCTTCAGATCGTTTTCCAGGATCCGTATTCTTCGCTGAATCCGCGTCTAACCATCGGCCAGATCATTGCCGAAGGTTTGAAAGCGCACAACCTGTTCGATAAGAACTCTTCCAGAATGCAGGATTACATCCTGAAAGTAATGGATGACTGCGGACTGCAGGCTTATTTCTTGCATCGTTTCCCGCATCAGTTCTCCGGCGGCCAGCGTCAGCGTATTTCCATTGCCCGTGCCTTGGCGGTCGATCCAAAATTCGTCGTCTGCGATGAGGCGGTCAGCGCACTGGATGTTTCAATCCAGTCGCAGATCATCA
>JAEEGL013720326.1_pt1 | contig 12024 bp, 15 predicted proteins | sample 9134231 | NCBI WGS metagenome assembly JAEEGL01 (sample SAMN16246548, study PRJNA631951) | gut metagenome | biome: gut microbiome; feature: rumen; material: fiber-attached | host: Bos | place: Iran: Karaj | collected 2018-10
GGTAAACAAGAAAATCCCCCGCGTTTCACAACGTAGGGGATTGGGCGAAATTATTACGATACCGCCCGAATTGGCGGTTATCGGGTACAAAGATATATAATTTATCGGCTACTTGCCAAAACGCGGTAATTTGGCCAAAAACGCCTCCCGTCGTTTGATATTATCAACGGCGTGTTTCATCTCCGTACGGAGAAACCCCGTAAGATCGGCGGCGGTTCGTTCGTACCGTTCAATTTGTTTGCCGTACGGGGTCGGTTTCCCCCTGTACGTCGTTTTCCTGTACGGTTGGGCGGCCAACTGTTCGTATTCGTTCCATTCTTTCAGGATCGTAAGAAATTCGGCGCGTTGGGCCTTACTGTACCGTTGTTTCGCGTACAGGGCGCGAAACGCGTACCGCGATATGAAACGCCCGCCCACCAAATACAATTTACGACACGAACGGCCCGTAACGGGACAAACAAAATAGTAAAACCCCTGTTGGTCGTTGAGGTTGGATTGTTTGAACCGCAACAACAACGTATAATCCGACGTATTGCCGTTGTGATCGTAAACCAAACGACACGTTGCCACCTCCCGCGTACAGTCGGTAACAATGTAGATAGACGCGACGCGCTCCCCGCCGCGCTCCCATTTGACGGCCCCGCCGTGTTTGTCCCCTGTCCTGAGGAACCCCAACCGTTTCAGGTCGGTAACGGTCAACGTCAACAGATCCTCAATTGTTGGTGTGTTGCTTGCCATATTGAAAAAACCTAAGATATTAGAGAAAACGGCCCGTTTACGGCCTCAATTGTCCCACGGTATAACGTCCCACGGCCCCGCGTCGGGTATCTCCCACGGCTCCGACGTCAACACCCAATCGGGGAACGGTTCGGCCCCCCATTCGGGAAACGTCCACGGATCCGACGGCAACGGCGGCCCCTCCCATTCGGGGAACGTCCACGGCTCCCCGTCGGGGAACTCCCACGGATCGGCCAACGTTGGGGCCTGTTTGCTCCGTCCCATATTGTCGGGCGGGTCAATCCCTTTGCCACCAATACAACGGGCGGTATTCGTCGTTATCGTCGGCGTCCCGTTCGTTGGTTGGCGGGTTGGTTGGTGTGTTGGTCGGCCTCCGTCGTTTCGTACCCACGAACAACGCCCCGTAATTGGCGGGGGCGCGACGGCGGCGGTTGTTGGTGTTACTGTTCATTCTCTACCGCGTTGGTTGGTGTGTTGGTTGGTCGTTGAGGTACACAGGTAACGGCGGCCATAAGTCGGCCCAACACGTCGGCCCGTTGCTCAGGCGGTAACGCGTCCAAATCGCGTTCAAACTGTGTGCGTCGGCGGTTGATTACTCCCGTTAACCATTCGTTGAGGGGTTCCAACGGTTTGTTTTTCGTCCCCTGAGCGCGGCCACCTATACGGCCCCGCCCGTCGTTCGCTTTGCGTCCCATTACTGTACGATTGTAGTAAAACATATCGCAAGTTACTAAAAATAACCGAATTAAACTAATTAATACCTATAATTTTCTATTAATATTATTAATTTACTTTCCGTTGATTTTCAGGCGGTTGCGTCGTTGAGGCCCTAACAATTCGGAAACAGGCCGTACAACGCCCCGCCGTTGTTGTTGAGGTTCAACCCGATACGGGACGTTGAGGCCCTGAGAAAACACGATTTACGGAAACCGCGAATTTTGGGCGCGCGCAAATTTCGTTGGGGGTTGTGGTCTTGCTTGCCACGGCCTGAGCGATTTTTGGGGGCCTCCCCCTGTGTCGTTGGCTCCGTTCATCGTTGAGGTAAACAGGTATTACCAACCCGCCGTTGTTCCTGAGGTTTCCCCCGTCGCGGGTTTGAACGGTAACCGCGCCCAATACTTTGTAAGGGCGTCGGAAATCTTGCGGCGCGTGTCGGCGTCCAAGTGTTTGCCCGTGTTGGCCGCCGCGATCTTGTCGCGTTGTTGTTGTGGCATATCGTTACGCCAAATTCGTTTCATTGTGTTAATAGTTTATAGCCGTTATTATTGATATTGGGCGTATAGTCGGTATTAGACGTATTGCCCGTATAATAAATATAGTTCAACCACGAAAACGCGAAACAGGGGGTAAAATTTTCGTGTCTATCTGTTGGCGGGGGTTGAAATGGTTGGCCGTGTGTTCGGGTTGAGGTAGGAACAACAGGCGTTGTTTGTCGGGGTTCGTTCGGGGTTCGTGATCCGTACGGGGGACAACGGCCCCTCCCTGATCCGTCGTTGTTATCGTCGTTGTTGTTGAGGTTCAGTTGTCCGACAATATCGGACGTTTCCCGCCGTGTATCGTGCCTGTAAAGGGCCAATAATTCGGCCCTATTTTGTGGCCCTTTGGTTGGTTGCACCCGTGTTAACATATAATTAGCAGGGGTGAAACTCCCCGCGTCGGATCCGTGGGCGTTGTCGGCCACCGTCGGCCCTGTGTAAAGTCGTACGTTATCAACGTAAAGCATTGATTTACAACCGTAGGGCGGGAGCGGGTCAGTAATATTTTACCTTTGGGCAATAGCCGCCCTCCCAAGCGATCGCACGCGCGTCCACAATCTCAGGCCAAACAACAGGCGGGACGCCTCAACGGGGCAATAATTGGCAAAAATGAATATTGGGGATTTAAGGGGCATTTGGCGCGTTCGTTGGCTCCGTCGGGTAATTTGTCAACCCTGAGCCAATCGCGCGAATTTGGCCCGTTTCCGTTGGCCCTGTCGTACCTCAGCCGTTGGCCTGTCGGTTGGCTCCGTTCGGTCGTTGAGGTAAACAGTACAGGCGGCCACCGACACCGTACAGGGGGGGGCCTCCGAAATCTCTACGGCTATCGTTCCCAAGACCACACCCCCCAAGTAAATTTGCGCGCGTGCAAAATTCGCCACCGTTTCAACGGGGTGTTTTCTCCGTCATTGTTGCGGGGGTCGGGTGGGTCGTATTCCCCTGTACCTCAACGGGGAAAATTCGACGGAAACAGGCCGCCAAACGGCCCGAAAACTGAAATTATTAGGGTTTAATCGTGTAACGGCCTGAATTTTAGCGGGAAACGTGCAACAAACGCCACCAAGAAACCCCCGTTGGGGCGGTTGAGGTAATACAGGGCGGCGGGTTCGATCTCAGGCCCACACAATCCCACCCCCTGAGGTGTTCCAAGATTGAAATTTTGCACGTGCGTACGTTCGATTTGTGGGCGGTCATAGGCCCGTAGGGTAAAAAGTTTTTGGCCTCCCCTACCGTACCCCCTTACAACAGATCCTCAACGGCCAAATACAGGCCCGTACAGGGGTCGAAATCATTGGTTGTATAAATCATAGTATTACGCCCCCAACAACCCGCCGTTGGGCCGAAATTTCATAGGCAATAAATTGAACTATTACACGGGTTGGGGCCTCAACGGGGGCAAAACTCTGATAATTCGGATTCCCTACGCGCGCGTATAGTGACCCTCAAAAATTCGCCGACGGATCGGCCAACGGATCCTCAACGCCACGGGCGGCGGCGGTATTGTTTACCTCAACGGCAACCGAACGGACAAAAGAAAAAATAAAAAATATATGGGGGGGGCGTAAGCCATTACACCCCCATATATATCTTTTTATAAAGTATATAAGATATATAAGAAATTTCGGGGCCTGTACCGTGCTGGGCCTCAACAACTTACAAAATGGCTTGCCACCAAGAAATCCCCGTTTTGCCACCAAGAAATCCCCGTTTTGCCACCAAGAAATCCCCGCGCCCCTGTTGAAAATGCCACCAAGAAATCCCCGTTGGGACATTGGAAACGCCCAATTTTGCCACCAAGAAACCCCCGTTTTCTCAGGCCGTGGCGTCGGCCTCCGTGGTTCCGCTTTCCTCCAACAACAGGGTATCGAATTTGTTTTGTTCAAGTTCGGCCCGTTCCTGTGCCGTCGGTTCCTTTAATCGCCGCCACTTGTATATATATTGCCCGTTGGCGTTCTGTGATCGCGTGTATTGTATAACGCCCATTTCGGCGTATTCGTCGAACCACTTTTGCAGGGCCTTTTTGTCGCGGCCTCCGTGCTTGCGTATATCTTCGCGGGCCTTTTCCAATTCGGCGGGTTTGTCTTTCAGTTCGTCCAACTTGTATTCATACCCGAACACCTGAGAAACCAACGCCCGTTCCTCCATTTGGCCCTTAGCCAAAATTTGGTAACGAAAATGATTCTTTGCGGCCCCCTTTGCAATTTTCCGCAACCGTTCAAAATCGCTCATTGTAACAAGTTGGGGCCGTCCTTTCATCGCCTCCGTCGTAACGTCAATTATAACCTTGCCTTTGTCCTTGCCTGAAATACCAATTTCGGGGACGTTCAACACCTGTACGGCGTTTCGGCCCGTACTACGCCAAACAACCAAATACAGGCCGCGCAAGATCATAAGGGACGCCAATAATTGCAATTTCTGTTCGTCGTTGGCGTCCTTATACCCGCATAGTTCGCTAAACTCCGTTAAATTGGTTTCAAACCTGTACCAACCGTTCGCGGGCCGTACTTTGTACAACCGTTGCAATAGGTTTACGCCCTCAATGGCTTTTTCTACCGTACGGGGTGTTACCTCAACGCCACGTTGTCCCGCGTTGGTTGTAATGTTCACTAAGTCCGTCCCACTCCGTTGCAAATACGATTCAATATACCGTGATATTGGCAATATCTTATTGGCCTTTGGCCCCTCAGCCGTGTAAATATCCCTACTCAGGATTAACGCCATTGTTTCGGGAACTTTGACAATATCCCGCGCCCGTTGTACCGTGTCGGGCGGCGGGGTTTGCCCTGTGGCTACCAATTGGGCGGCCTGTGCCACAAAGTCGGCAATATCATTGAACCGCGCCAACCAATCCTCCGCCACCCGTTCGGCCAAATAATACGCGTTGTCAGGGCCTCCCACCCTCAGGCAATACGGCGGGTTGATCTGTCGTAATTGTTCCTCCGTCGCGTTCAACGCCAATTTGGAAATACAGTAATACGTACAGTATTCGCCAACCTCAGCCGCCGTATCAACGTTGCCAAGAAAACGCGATATTGTGGCCTGTTCGATCCCCGCGAAATCCGAAACGGTAATAACTCCGTTTTGCCTGAGCCAATCAAACGCCAACGCGTCAACGGCCAATAACCCGTCAAATAACCCGTTGAAATACTGTTGGCGTTTCTCCGCGTCGGGTTGTTGTTTAACGTGGACGGTGTACCCCTCCAACGTGTTCAATATAAGGTTGTAAGACCTCAACAACGCAAAAAAGAAAACGCATCTATCAATATTGAACGCGGCAAATGGTTTGACGGCCTCCGTTGCCTCCCTCATTTGGTCGGCGGTTGCCCTCAGGGGTGTAAGGCCAAACAGGGCGCGGCGGTAATCCTCCGTAACGGCCTGTATGGTTTCATCGGTTGCCCCTCCGTTCCTCAACGCCCGTTGTACGGTTTCAATATTCCTGTTGTGGTATATCGTGGCGGCCTCAAACAACGCCAACGGCGGCGCAATAAGGTAATAACCGACGGCTTGCCCGATCTCAGCCAACCGCGCCAAATCGTCGGCGGCCTGTTGGGGTGTATCGGTTCCCGCTTGCCGTCGGGCCTCAACTTTGGCCGTAAGATCCCGTAACCGTTCATCGGCTCCCGCCGCGTCCGTGATCCTCCCCGTTGATATTCGGCCCCGATCGTCGAAACCCAACGTAACCTCAACGCGGGCCGCGTTCTTTTTGCTATTATCGTTATTGGGTGTATTACTCATATTAACCGTATTAGTCGCATTGTTTCGCCATTTGTGCCGTATCTATTTCGCCAATCTTGCCGCGCTCCCCGTCGAACGGGAACAACCCCCACCCGTTCGGTTTCCCGTCGCGGGCCTTTAACTGTTCAATGTAGAAATACCCCGTTTTGAGGTCGGACGGTATGCCAAATTCATCGGGTTTAAACAACCGCCGCGAACGTGGGCCGACGGCTTTAAGGTTTATCGCCTGTTTGCCGTCCTCCCCTGTTTTGTAATACTGAGCCAACGGCGTTTTATCCACTTGCCAAACCAAATAAACGTCGTGGGCCACCCTTTCAATGTCGGCCCCCTCCCCGATATTGGCAACGGTTATATTGTCAAATCCTGATCCGAACCCCGACACGGGCCGTAAAACGTCCCTGTTCAACTGAGCCGCGATTATTACGGGCAATTCCGTACGGGCGGCCAAATCTTTCAGGGCCTTGCAAATGTCCTTTAATTCATCGTGGCGGGAAAAATTGCGGGCCTCCGACGTTAATAGTTGCATATAGTCCACAAACACCCCGCCAACCTCAACGCCCGCCGTTTGGCTTTGTTCAATGTAGTGTAGTATATTGTTGCAAATGCTTTCCGTGCTTGCCTCAGTATGTACGAATTTGAGGCGGGGCCAAATATCGGCGCGGTACGCCTCAACGCGGTTGTTAATATCGCGTTTCAGGGCGTCGAAATGTTCCGATACACCCAACAACCCGCCGTATTCGTCAGGGGCCGCCGTGTTCCGTATCGCGGCCCGTATCGTCCGTTTTCGCGTTCCCTGTATAAAACAATACGCGTTGTTTCGCGTGTCTTTTCCTGTTGGCGTTGTCGGCGTGGTAATATAGACGTTCAACGCCCGTTCAACCAATTGCCGTTTGTTTTCTTCGCAACTGACAAACAAAAACGTTTTGGACGGGTACGCGGCCACCAAATCAAACGCGGCCTGAAATAGTACCATTGTTTTGCCGTGGGACGTTGGGGCGCAAAATACGGCAATATCGGCGGGGTAAAACTCAATACGTTCGTACCTGTGGTATTTGCCCGCTTTATCAACGTTTCCCACCTCCCAACGGGTTCTCATGGTTTCGGGTTGCTCCCGTATCGCGGCCAATTCATCGTCGAACGTTTCGGCCAACTGTACCTCCCATTCCGAACGGGTGTTGGCTCCCTGTGCGTCGTTGAGGCGTTGAACGATCGCGCCCACGGTTTCGGGGTTGGCCTGATCCTCAACGGCCCGCGCTAAGTCGGCGGCGGCGGCCCGTACGCGGTTGTTATATTCGCGGCCCCTGTTCCATTCGTCCACGTCGTTGAGGGATTGCGGCGTAATGCCGTACGCCCTGTAAATATTGGCCGTTGTGTCGTTGGCTACGTGTTGGCGGATCCGTTCGCGTTCGTACGGGGATCGGCAACGGGTGTATATCTCATTAAACCCGTCCTGAAACGCGGCAACGGCCACCGTCCCGCCCTGTTCCTCCTGAGCGATTCCCCGCCGTATAAGGTCGGACAATTCCCACCGCCACCAATCAACGGCCCCCAATTCAACCAACGCGGCCAATTCTTCGGGGTGTTCGGCTCCGTAACTGTCGGCGTCGTTCTTTCCGTTCGGCCCCTCAGGGGTCGGCAAATCGGCCACAAACAGGGATTTTACAACGGGTTCCCCGTCAACCTGTACGGATTGAAACGCCCGTATTGCGTCGGCCACCAATTTCGTTTTGCGTTGGCCGTGTTCGTCGGTTTCGTTGTCGGGTATATATACAACCTCCGTAATGTTTCGGCCCCTGAGCAAACGGCCAATTTCTTCTCCGATCTTTGCCCCGCCCATACCAACGACGTTTTTAACGCCCGATTGGGTCAAACGTACTGCGTCCAACGGCCCCTCAACGACAACAACGGGTTTTCCAAACTCCAACGTATCGCAATACCCACCGCGTCCCAAACCGTCCGAAAACAGGTATTTCGGGCCGTTATGGTTGGCCCGTACGTTCCTGAGCAAAAACCCCTGTACAGATCCGTTGACGGTGTACGGGATCAACAGACAATAACCCGCTTTGGCGCGGGCCTCAGTCAGTCCCAACGCCCGAACGTCGGCGGGATCGTAGGCAATACCCCTGTTGTTGAGGTGTTCCAACGCGGCGTTGAGGGTTTCGGGTGTAAGTTCGCCGAAATGGGCGTCTATATTGAACCGCCGCCGATCCCTCAGGTAACGGGCCGTTTCCCCGTCGGGGTGTTGTTTCAGGGCCTCAACGAACGACGGGGCCAACTCCCGCGCCAACTCCCCGCGTTTCATCTTGCCGCGTTCCTCAGGCGTATAACTGAGGTTGAGGCCGTACAGGTCGGCCACCGCTTTGAGGGTTTCAGCGAAACCCGCCGTATTGAGGCGGTATTGTTGCAAGTATGTAAACACGTCGGGGGTTTGTCCCGCGAACCCCGAACCCGTATTGCCCGCCACGGTTATATTTTGGCCTGTACGGTTGAGCAATAGCCGTATTTCCCCCTTTGGGGTTTGCCATACGTTACGGCGTTTTACCCATTCGCCACCAAACGCGGGCCGTGGGTCGTTCCATATCGCGTTAACAACGGTTTGTTTGTTTTCGTTTGCCATTAGAAAAATGTAGTTTTACAACAGTAAAATAAACTTCTGTAATGTAATATTTTCGGAAATAAAAGTCAATAACGGCGGCGGTTCCCGTCGCGTCAAATAATACCGTTTTCCCGAAATTCGTGGGTTAACCCGTACCGACGGGCCAACCGTTCAAAACGGGCGGTTGCCTCAGCCAATTCGCCCCAACTGTGGGACGTGTCGGCAAATTCACTTTGCCACCGTTTGGCCTGTTCGCGGGCCTGATTCTTTCGGCGTTGGTATTCGTTCGGTTTCATTGTTCGGGTGTTTTGGGTGTTGTACGTCGGCGCGGTACACGTTTGGGCCGCCCGTTGTCAATCTCATATTGGCACAATTCCCGTATTTCGTCCAACACGGCCTCCAACAAGTCGGCCACGTCCTGAGGCCCCGCGATAAGGGGCGTTGTTTCGCCTGTATCTTTGGCGTGTTGTTCGATCAGGTCACGGGAAACGAAACGGACGGTTTGCAATACCTGTTTGGACGTTTCGGAAACGTGGTAATACGGTACGGCCATATTACACAGTAAACGGCGCATTGTGTCGCGTTTCTCCGCGCGTTGTTCGGCTTTGGTCGGTTTGTTTGCCATTGTGTCAGGTGTTTTCGGTGTGTTCGGCCTCAAATTTCCATAGGTCGGCCAACGACGGGACAACCTCAGGTATTTCGCGTAACGGCGTCGGTGTAAAATGTTGGTCGCGTTCTAAATGTACCAACCCGCCGTATAGGTTCAGGCCCTCCAATTCGGCCAAACTGAAATAGTCGTACCGCCACCCCTCCCCGCGTTCCATATTCGACACCCCGAACAACTCCCAATTTTCGCGGCCCTCATATTCGCCGTACGGTTCGCCCTCCAATATGTAGAACGTTGCCCCCGTCCCCGTAATAAACAGGCGCAACACGGCCACGGCGTCCCCGCCTTTGCCGTCCTGAGAACGTAACGGGTATTTTGTCAGTTCCTCCCGTACTTTCCCCGTCAATATCTTACTTTGTTTCATCGCTACAATTTGCGGGGTTTCTCCGTGGTTGGCCGCCACGCCTCAATATAGGCGGTCAACGCCTCAGCAACCACGGCCCCCAACGTTTTACGATCATAGTGGGAAATATAGCGGATCTTGTCGGCCACCTCAACGGGGATCGAATAACAAACAGTTTTGTTCGTCGGCTTGTTTGCCTTTGCGGGTTCCTGTTCCTCAGGATCCGACGCGTTCGGGTTCAACAAACCGTTGAGGCCGCCCGCGATTATTTGGTTTTTCTTGCTCATTGGTTATTGGTGTTTGTAGTGTTTCAATTTGTCCGTTGCCCTCAGTTCATCGGCCAACGCGCCGTAATCCTGTGCGCCCCGCGAACGTTTGTTGTATCTGTAAATATCCATACCCACGGCGGGGGCCTCCCCCAACGCCACGTTTTCCCGTATTACCGTGGTAAACGTCGGGAACCCCGCGCCCGCCACCTGTTCGGCGGTCAAACGGTGTAACCCCTTGCGTCCGTCGTAACGGGTAAACAACACCCGATCGGACAATATCGCCGCGCCGTTGGCGTTGAGGTTTTGGACTGTATCGCGCAACGATAACAACCCCTGTACGGCCAAATACTGAGGTTCCACGGCTATAATTGCGGCGTCCGACGCGTACAGGGCCGACAACGTAAGAAACCCCAACGCGGGCGGGGTATCAATCAATATAACGTCGTACCCGTCGCGGTATCGTTCAATAAATGCCCGAAATCGTGTAAGGCGGTCGCGTTCCTGAGCCAATCCCACCTCAACGGCGGCAACGTCGCGGGTTGAAGGTAACACGTCCAAACAACCCACGGCCCGCCCCTCAGGATTCAACGCCCGTACGGGGTCAATACGCGCCACGTCGCGGCGTTTCAGGGCGTCGAACATAGTACGCCCCGCCACGGCCTCAACGCCAAAACAGGCCGTTAAATTGGCCTGTGCGTCCAAATCAACACAAAGGACGTCGAAACCCCGCAACCTCAGGGCCGCACCCAAATTAACGGCGGTTGTCGTTTTCGCGCAACCGCCTTTGTTGTTCGCAACTGTGTAAATTCTTGCCATATTTTAAATAGTGTTTCTTGCGGGACGCGAAACGGCCCAATCGGAAACGGCTACGTGCAACCGCCGTTCGATTAACTCCGTAACGGGGGCGAAAATGTCACATTCGCGGGCGTATTGTTCGTTTGCCCAATCCTCCCCGCACATAGTTTCCAACGCGGTAAAATAATAGTCCTTTGCCTGTTCAAACGTCCTAAGGGATTTTAACAGGGCGTCGGCCACGGGGCCAACCTCCAACCGTTGTTCGGCGCGTACTGTGTCGGTGTTCAATGGTTCTACCATAATCGTAATAATTTCGCTAAGGTTAGTAATATTGTTAATAACGTTAATATCGTATTGGTTAAATTGCCGCGCTATACAGGGCGTCCAACATAAGTTCGCCGCCGTGGGCCAACCGTTGTTCCTCCCGTATCGTGGCGGTATATATTTGGGTTGTCGCGGGGTTGGCGTGTCTGAGGGTGTATTGCACTTGCTCCAACGTACCGCCCGCCCGTAGGATATTAACGGCGGTTGTGTGCCTCAAACTGTGGGCGGTAAATACGCGGTTGTTGAGGCCGACACCCCGCAACCCGTTTTTGGCGATCGCGGAAACGGCCCGCGTTGTCAGGCGGCCCCCCGCGTTGTTGTTGCTTTCCGACGCGAACAACGGCGCGTTGGGTGTTACGTCCTTGCGGGTGTTGAGGTAGCGGGAAATTGGCAAATACGCGGCGTCGGTCAGGATCACAAAATTATCCTTTTCGTCCCTCCCTTTGCCTTGCACCAATAACACCCGTTGGCCCCCTTTGTAGGTAATATCGCCGACGTTGGCCCGTATCGCCTCAACGGTACGTAGGCCCGTACGAACCAACAAATTTATAATTGCATAATCGCGGGGGGACTGTTCAACCTCATACCGTAGCAATTTGCCAACCTGAGGGACGGTTAACGGTTGTTTCCTGAACGCCTGTTGGCGTTTGGGGGCGTGTAACCCTTTGCCAATATTGGGGTACAGTTTCACGGCCTCCGTCCATTCATAGAACCGCCGTAAACTGTTCACGTACGACGCCACCGTTAACGACGATTTGCCCGCGTTCAACAGGTCGTTTTTGTAGGCGATCAGGTCGGCCACGGTCAGGGCCGAAACCGTACGGCCCGTATCACGAACCCACGCGAAAAACGCGTTTAACGTACGGGTATATAATCCACGGCTTGCGGGTTTCACGTCCTGAGCCGCCGCAAATGTTTCGACAATGGTACGCGCGGCGTCCACGTCGGCAATACCCCGTTGAGGGGCGGTTGTAAGGTTGGTTTCCATAACTGTAATAATTTCGCTACCCCAAAGGTAGCAATATTTTTAATACAACCAACGAAAATAATAAAATTTAGTGAAAAATAGCGATATTATCGTTATTAACCGTATTAGCCGTATTAATATCGTTGAGGTAAACAGGCCCCCGCGGCGGTTGATCGGATCCGTCGGGCGTTGAGGTAAACAAGAAAATCCCCCGCGTTTCACAACGTAGGGGATTGGGCGAAATTATTACGATACCGCCCGAATTGGCGGTTATCGGGTACAAAGATATATAATTTATCGGCTACTTGCCAAAACGCGGTAATTTGGCCAAAAA
>JAEEGL014672991.1_pt1 | contig 12024 bp, 13 predicted proteins | sample 9134231 | NCBI WGS metagenome assembly JAEEGL01 (sample SAMN16246548, study PRJNA631951) | gut metagenome | biome: gut microbiome; feature: rumen; material: fiber-attached | host: Bos | place: Iran: Karaj | collected 2018-10
CATCTCCCGATGAGCTTCTCGCCGCTGTCGGCCGCGTAGTGCTCGATGGCCGCCGGGTTCATGTAGATGATGTCGTTGTTCAGATCGCAGATGACGACGGGCGCCTCGTCCTGCTCGAGAACGCTCCTGAAGTACGGGAACAGGTCTTCCATGATTGTATATCGGCATCTCGGCTAAAAAACGGATTCCTCACCGCATGCGATGCAAGATGTTTTTATCGTTTCCGAAACATATCGTACCATGGCCAGACCGTCCAGCGGCAATTTCGAGATCTACGCCATCAGCGATTCATACGTCAGGGTGGAGGGCAGGATCAAGAAGCGTATCCTGCACGCCCTGCAGGAGAAGGACATGACCCCGACCCAGCTGGCATCAGTCGCGGGAAGGTCCAGGTCCACCATTTCGCAGTACCTGGATGACATGGTGGAGGAAGGCCTGATAGGTTACAAGATGAACGATGAAGACGGGCGCAGCCGTATCTATTATCTCAGGGGTGCGCCGCTGATGACCTCCAAGCCGGCCGACCCCAAGGCCATGGAGCTGGCATCGTTCATCCTCTCGGACATCACCGAGGATCCGTCACGTGCCAGCGGTCTGATCCTGAGGTCGCTGATCCTGACCTATGACGGGGTTGGGCTGAGCATCGGTCCCGTCCTCTACTCCATCGGATGCGATATGGCCTACAACATGATGGTCGGCAGACAGTATCGTAACAAATCGGTCGCGCTGGAGATGGCCAAGAAGTTCTTCGACGGATTCGGTCTCGGAGAGATGACGATCTATTCCAAGGATCCAATAACCATCCTGTTCAGGGACACGGTGGACCTCACGCAGACATCTGCATCGGCGATGGCATCGTTCATGGAGGGGTTCGTCTGCTCCATACTGACAAGCTGTCTGGGCGAACCGTACATCAAGACCGATCAGGAGGTGTTTGGAGTGAGGAACAACTACATCCGCATCACGATAGAGCCGGAGCGGTTAACCGAGAACGTACTCTAAGACTACCCCTTCGCCGAGTCTCTCGGCGGATCTCAGCTCGAGTTTCAGTCCGCCATCGGCCACCCATCCGGTGCCGTCAGCGGGTGTGGGAGAATCTTTTCCGCCGATGACCATGCTGCCTACGTAGACCGTGAAGACATCGACGAGTCCCGCCTTGAAGAACGAAGAGATGGTCGTTCCGCCGCCCTCCACGAGCACGGATTCAATCCCCATCTTGCCGAGCTCATCCATCACGAACCCGAGGTCGATGCCCGAGGGCGAACGGATGACGTCGCATCCGTCCCATGTTCTGGCACATGTATCCGAGGTGACGATTATCGTCCTAGCGGAACCGTCGACCACCTTCGCATCCGCGGGGGTGCGTCCGTTGGGATCGATGACTATGCGGACCTGGTTCTCCTCGCGGGAGAGGCCCTTGACGGTGAGATGAGGGTCGTCGGAGAGCACCGTGCCCACTCCCACGAGTATGGCATCGTACTTCCTCCTGAGCTCTTTGACCCTCTCCTTGTCCTCCTTGCAGGAGATGGTTACCTGCTTCCTCTCGGTACCGGCGATCTTCCCGTCGGCGCTCATGGCGCAGTTGATGTGGATGAACGGTCTCATTGCTCTCCGCCCGGGGTGACGGTGAAGTGATAGATGTTATCCCTCCTCTCGACACCGAACTTGACGTCAAGGAACGTCTCCAATGTATCCATCTGGCTGAGGAGGTGCCTGCTGATGCGGGACACCGAGAAAGAACTGTTCCCGTCGGCCATCGCCATGTACGGCAGGAGCTGGTCGGCGGTGTGGACGTCCATGGTGGAACCGGACTCCATGATCTTTATGAGGTCGTTGGCCACGTCGATGCCCGCCTGTTTCGCGGGGTGGCTCCTGGAGGTGAGGACGTTGGATCCGAGCCTTCCGTTCTCGTATTCGGCGACCAGCGACATCCCCGCTCCTTTGGAGATTCCTTCGTCGGAGTACTCCCTGACGATCTCCAGCGGGATGTCCCCGAGCGCCTCGCGGCATCCGGCCTCCATCTGTTCCGCGATCCATTCGGGGAGGTTCTGAACGAAGGATACCGCCTTGACACCCTTGAGCTCGCCGAGGCTGACGAGGTCCAGCGGTTTGATGTGCTTGTAGGGCTGAAGCTTGACGATGGCCCTTCCGCCCCCTTCGGGGTAGAGTCCCCTCTGGACGATCTCCAGGCTGGCGTCTATACCGATCTCCTTCATGAGCGGGAACAGGATCTGGCCGTAAGAATCGATGGGAGGCGACCACATGACGTTCGTGCCTCCCGTGAGGTCGATCTTGACGGGTTTGTCATGGTTCCTCGCGGAGAGGATCATGGCCTGCAGGACCAGCGCGATGCTGCCTGCGGTCCCCACGTCCATAGAGATCTCGTAGTCCTTCTGGTCGCAGGGGAGGATCGTGAGCTCCGGCGAACCCAATTGGTTCCCGATGACCTGGCATCCGGTGAGCCTGGAGACGCCCTCGACGGCCGTGCAGTGCTGCTTGGACAATCCGTTGGTGGGTCTGTTCTCCCTGATCCTGGTGAGGTGCGTATCCACGCCCGTGATCGCCGCCATGGCCACGGAGGTCCTTACAGCCTGGCCTCCTCCTTCGCCCCTAGAACAGTCGATCTCTAGCATGATTTCACCCTAATGGGGTATACAACTAGGGTTATAATAATATTGGAAAGGCGGAACCTGTCAGGCCATGCGGGAATCTTTTAATAATGATTGGAGATAACATGGACGTTAACCCGGGCTCGTGGTCTAGGGGTTATGACGTCGCCCTTACAAGGCGAAGATCGCCGGTTCGATTCCGGCCGGGCCCACTCATTCTTCATTCCCTGATAAGTGCCAGCGAGAAGTGCGCCGCTTTGACCGAATGCGTTATCGCGCCCATGGAGATGCGGTCCGCGCAGTCTGCGTAATCCTCTATGTTGTCCATGGTTACCCTTCCCGAGACCTCCACCATGATCTTGGGATCGACGGATTTGATGAGCGAATACAGTTCTTTCGCCTCTTCGGGCGTGCGGTTGTCCAGCATGATGATGTCCGCTCCGCACTTGGCGGCGACCATCGCGTCGTGGGCGTTCTCGACCTCCACCTCCACCTTCATGTCGAACGGGAGGTCCAGACAGCGTTCCATGACGTTCTCTATGCCGCCGGCGGCCTCTATGTGGTTGTCCTTGATCAGAACGAGGTCGTCCAGACCGTACCTGTGCGGATCCCCTCCGCCGAGGACGATGGCTTTCTTCTCGTACTTCCTGAAACCGGGAGTGGTCTTCCTGGTGCCCGCGACCATAACGTGCCCGTTGTGCTTCCTGAGCAGTGCGGTGGCGTCGCTGACCATGGTGGCGATGCCGCTCATCCTCATCATGATGTTGAGAGCGGTCCTCTCGGCGGTGGTGATCCCTCTCTCGGGGCCGTCCATCTCCATGACGACGGTGCCTCCGGGCACCCTCTCCCCGTCCCTCACCCTGGGTACGGCCTTCACGCCGAGTCTGGAGAACACCTCCGCGGCCTCCTCCAATCCCGCGACGACGGTCTCGTCCTCGCAGGTGATTATGGCATGACCCAGCACGTCCGGGACGAACATCTCCGTGGTGATGTCTCCGGAGCGGATGTCCTCCTCGAGGAACCTGTCTATGTCATCCATGTTCAGATGTCCAGCTTGAACTTCTCGCCGAGGGCGGGGAGGATGACGTTGAAACCGTCCAGATCCTTGAGGAACTCCTCCCTGGTCTCGGAGTGCATGATGATGACGTTCTCGGGCTTGCATCCCTTGATGAAGTCCACGATCTGGTTGTGGTCCGCGTGGGCCGAGAAGTCGTATTTCAGCACCTCGCAGTTGACCTTGACGGGCTCCTTGTCGATCATGACCATTCTCTGCTCGAGGAGCAGCCTTCCGTTGGTGTCCTCGGCCTGGTATCCCACGAGCATGATGGCGTTCCTGGGGTCGTCCTTGATGCCCTGGATGTACCTGAGCACGGGTCCGCCGTCCAGCATTCCGCCGGTGGTGACGATGACGTCCGCCCTTGCGGCGTCCTTCCTCATCTGGGAGGTCCTGACCTCGGTGAACTTCCTCTTGGCGGCCTTGAGCGCCTTGGGGTCCGAGAGGTACTCGGAGTAATCGAGGTAGAGCTTGGTGACCGCTTTGCCCATTCCGTCGACCCACATGTCGTAGCCGAGGTCCCTGAGCATGATCATGATCTCCTGGGTCCTTCCGATGGCGAAGCTGGGGATCAGCACGGTCCCTCCGCGGTCGATGACCTCGTCGATCTTATCCTTGAACTCCTTCTCGGTCTGCTTCCTGTCGGGGTGGAGGCGTCCGCCGTACGTGCCCTCGATGAAGAGGTTCTCGCACTTGACGGGCTTCGCGCCCTCGACGAGGTGGGTGTCGATGGTGTGGATGTCACCGGTGTACAGCGTGTTGGTGTCGCCGATGATCTCGAACATGGTGGCCCCGGGGACGTGTCCCGCGGAGTGCAGCTTGACGTCGAATCCGTTGAGGGCGATGGTGTCGCCGAAGGTGAACGGGACGACTGCCTTGATGGTCCTCTCGATGTCGCCGGTGGTGTACGGCAGGGGGTAGTCCTCCGCCTTCGCGATCTTGAGGCTGTCGCGCATCATGATCTCCCCGACCTCCGCCGTGAGCGGGGTGGAGAACATCTCGCATCTGTCCCTGCCGCAGATCGCGGGGATCATGCCGCAGTGGTCGAGGTGGGAGTGCGTGACGAAAGCGTGCTTGATGCGGGGTGCCTGAAGGGGGTACTCCGGGGGTTTGGTGGGGGCCATGCCGTACTCTATCAGCATGGTCTCGTCCTTGGGCGTCTGCATGGTCATGCCCATGCGGCCGACGGTGTCAGCACCGCCGAGAAAACAGAATTCCATTTCCATCTATGTCATCTCCTTGTGGTTGATGCCTCCTTTGCATGGAGGACTTTGTGATGGAGACTTAGTCTCCTTTTTCGTGATTTAGTGAGCGTGCGCCCGTGAGCGCACGTGTGATAGTATCGAAGCGATTAAGCAACGCTTATATATCGTTTATGGGTTAGTAATGATGTCCGAAAGGACATGGGATGCTCATATGAAGAAAGGCCGTACCGACAGGGGTGCCGCCAAGAAGAAGAGAGGCGTCAACACTACGTTCGCCGCGTTCTTCGATTCCAAGGCGGGGATATTCGTAGCGACAGTCATGGCGCTGTTCCTTTGGTGGGTACCCTATCTCGGACCCATGGCCGCGGGATTCATGGGAGGCCGCAAGGCGGGATCCATGTACCGCGGACTGCTGGTGGGCATCGTTTCATGTTTACTCCTCCTGCTGATTACCGGGCTGCTGAGCGTCGGCGTTTCCGCACTCTACGAAGGCGATTTCGCGGCCCCCGTCCAGGAGTTCTCCGTGGACCTCTACAACGCCCTCGGACTGCTCAGCGAGTACCTCGAGTCGTTCATCGTGGTCACCGACACCGGATTCGAGTTCGACCAGGCTACCTACTTCCTGATGGGAGCGATGGCGTTCATCGGCGGGGTCTTCGCCGACCAGGCACGCAAGGAGGTCAGGGCGATCTCCGAGCTCGTCAAGGGCATGAACCAGGCCGAACCCCCGAGGTCGATCAAGGCCTACAGGTCCAACCGCGCGGTCGGATTCAGGACCTACGACGATTACGCCGAGATGAGCGTCAATGTCTCGCAGGTCCGCGAGAAACCCGTCGAGAAGAAGGCCGCACCGCCGAAGCGTCAGGCGGAGACCGTCTACCCCGAGGTACAGGTACAGGTGCAGCAGAGCCAGCCCTCCAACACCGTCCTCACTTCATCGATGTCGACATCCACGGTCACCGAGACTGTGCCAGACACGAAGAAGAAGACCTTCGTTCCCTCCGCAGACAAGGACGATTACGAGTTCCTTTGAATCTCTGGCGTCGCCATTGTCGAACACTATTTTTTTTATAGTTACATAATATGGCGTGTTGCAATAAGAGTGTGATTAACTTGTTTTGCAAATGCGGATCAATGATGTTCCCCAGGGGCGGAAAGTACGTCTGCCCCAAGTGCAAGGAAGAGGTGGAGATTAAGAAGGACCAGAAGGAGAGCTTCACCATAAGCTCGTCCTCCAAAGAAGATACCGCGGTCGTCACCGAGGATGTCGCCACCCTCCCCAAGACACGTATCCTCTGCCCCGAGTGCGGATACTCCGAGGCATACTGGACCCTCAGGCAGACCCGTTCCGCCGATGAGCCCGAGACGAGGATCTTCCGCTGCTGCAAGTGCAACTACTCCTGGAGAGAGTACTGAGGGTGGCGCCGATGTTCAAGGCAACCCTCAAGTCTGACGTGCTCAAGAGCATCGTCAACGCAATCTCACCCATCTCCGACGAGATCAAGTTCAGCATCACCCCTGACGGAATGGCTATGAGGGCCGTCGATCCCACGCACATCGCGATGATCGGCCTCGATGTCAACAGGACCGCCTTCGATTCCTTCGAGGCGGACGAGAGCGAGGTCGGACTGGAGCTCGACAAGGTCAGGGACATCCTCAAGCTCGCGGCCTCCGGGGAGTCCATCAGCATGGAGCAGGACTCGGAGCGCGGAAAACTCATCTTCAAGCTGGGCAACATCACCAGGCGCATGAACCTCTTGGACACGTCCAGCATCAACGCCCCCAAGGTCCCGAACCTGGAGCTCAAGGCGACCATCGTCGTCCCCGCCCAGGAACTCCAGAGGGGCATCAAGGCATCCGGCGACATATCGGACCACATCACACTCTCCGCCGAAGGCGAGTCCTTCGAGGTCGCCTGTGCAGGGGACACGGACTCGGTCAGCCTCGTCCTGGACAAGACGTCGCTGGTCAGCATCAACGCGCCCGAGCCGGTCCGCAGCGCATTCACGATCGATTACTTCTCCAACCTGATCAAGGCTGTCCCCTCGGACTCCAACGTGACGATCGGATTGGACACCGACAAACCCGTGAAGGTCTCCTTCGGCCTGGCCGACGGGAACGGGGTCGTAAGGTACCTTCTCGCACCGAGGATAGAGGACTGATTCCGATGGCAGACTACACGCCTGAACAGCTCAAGAGGAAAGCGAACGAGCTCAGGCTGCACGTCATCGAGATGACCACGGCGGCCGGTTCAGGACATCCCGGCGGATCGCTCTCCGCGGCCGATCTCATCGCCGCGCTGTACTTCAAGGTCATGAGGCACGACCCCAAGAATCCCCAGTGGGAGGACAGGGACAGGTTCGTGCTCTCCAAGGGTCACGTGGCACCCGTACTGTACGCGGCGCTGGCCGAGGCAGGGTACTTCCCCGTCGAGGACCTGATCACGCTGAGGAAGATGGGATCCAAGCTCCAGGGGCACCCCGTCAGGGGAAAGGTCCCGGGAGTGGAGATGTCCACCGGTTCCCTCGGACAGGGTCTGAGCATGGCGGCAGGCATCGCACTGGCTGGCAAGATCGATTCCAAGGATTACTATACATACTGCCTGACCGGCGACGGGGAGCTCCAGAGCGGTCAGAACTGGGAGGCCGCCATGTTCGCGGCCCACTACAAGCTGTCGAAGCTCATCGCGTTCGTCGACCGCAACCACCTCCAGATCGAGGGCGATACCGAGAAGGTCATGGGACTCAACGACGTCGCGGACAAGTTCCTCTCGTTCGGATGGAACGTCTACGAGGTCGACGGCCACGACATGGACCGCCTCCTGGGCGCCATAGCCCTCGCCAAGCAGAACGAGGACGGCCCCAGCGTCATCATCATGGAGACGGTCAAGGGTAAGGGGGTGTCGTTCATGGAGAACAACGCAGGATTCCACGGACGCGCATGCAAGCCTGACGAGTACGAGCAGGCAGTCAAGGAACTCAAGGAGGTGCTGCAGTGAGCAAGAAACTCGCACAGCGCAACTATTACGGTAAGGCATTGGCCAAGCTGGCGGAGACAGACCCCAAGGTGGTCGTCGTTGACGCCGACCTGGCAGGATCGACGAAGACCTCCGAATTTAGGAAGGTCGCACCCGAGAGGTTCGTCGAGGTCGGAATAGCGGAGCAGAACATGATCGGCGTGTCCGCGGGACTCGCGGCATCCGGGAAGACGGTGTTCGCATCCACCTTCGCGGTATTCGCCAGCGGAAGGTGCTGGGAGCAGATCAGGCTCGCTCTGGCATATCCCAGGATGAACGTCAAGGTGGTGTCCACCCACTGCGGTATCAGCGTCGGCGCCGACGGAGCGTCTCACCAGGCCCTGGAAGACATCGCCATAATGCGCGCGCTGCCCAACATGGTAGTCATCTCGCCCGCGGATGCGTACGAGGCATACGCCGCCACGCTGGCCATCGCGGAGTACGACGGTCCGGTCTACATGAGGCTCGGACGCGCGGATGTCCCCGTCCTGTTCGACGAGGACGTGAAGTTCGAGATCGGAAAGGCGAAGGTGCTGCGCAGCGGAACCGACGTGTCGCTCATCGGTACCGGACAGATGGTATCGCTGTGCATGGACGCGGCGGACATGCTGGAGAAGGAAGGCATCTCCGCGGAGGTCATCGACATGTCAACGATCAAGCCCCTGGACACGCAGGCGGTCGTCAGTTCCGTATCGAAGACGGGATGCGCCGTCACGGCGGAGGAGCACAGCGTCATCGGCGGACTGGGTTCCGCTGTCTCGGAGTTCCTCTCCGAGAACATGCCCTGCCCGCTGACCCGCATAGGCACCAGGGACACATTCGGCGAATCGGGCGATCCCGATGAGCTGTTCAAGAAATACGGTCTCACGGCAGAGGATATCCGTGATGCCGCCAAACGTTCAATCAGCATGAAGGAGTGATAGGAATGAAGATTTTCATCGACACGGCGAACATTGAGAAGATTAAAGAGATCAACGACTGGGGAATCCTCGACGGGGTCACTACCAACCCGAGCCTCATAGCCAAGGAGGGTAAGGATCTGAAGACCATCGTCACCGAGATATCCAAGATCGTGGACGGACCCATCTCCGCGGAGGTCATGTCGATGGATGCCGAGGGAATGGTCAAGGAAGGCCGCGAGCTCTCCAAGATCCACCCCAACATCAACATCAAGCTCCCCATGTGCGTCGAGACCCTCAAGGCCACCAAGATCCTCTCGTCCGAGGGCATCAAGGTGAACGTCACACTCATCTTCTCGTCGCAGCAGGCACTCCTCGCAGCGAAGGCCGGAGCATCCTTCGTCTCGCCCTTCGTCGGAAGGCTGGACGACATCGGGATCGACGGTACCCAGCTCCTCGCCGAGATCCTGACGATCTTCAACAACTACGGCATCCAGACCGAGGTCATCGCCGCATCCATCAGGAGCCCGATGCACGTCTCCGCCGCAGCCCAGATCGGATGCGACATCGCGACAATCCCCTACGACATCCTCAAGAAGATGATCGAGCACCCCAAGACGTCCGAGGGAATCGCCAAGTTCATCGCAGACTACGAGAAGTCCAAGAAGAACTGAGGGCACACATGCCTGACGTCATGGTCGTGGGAGGCGGTCCCGCGGGCAGCATGTCCGCCCGTCTCCTCGCGAAGCAGCACAGCGTTACCGTATTGGAGAACCATCAGGTCTCCGGACTGCCCCTGCAGTGCACCGGACTCATCTCCCCGGATGTCATCACGGAATCCGGCATAACGCCCGAGATCTACAACTCCTTCTCCCGGGCGGACTTCCATTTCCCCAACGGCAAGGTCTTCACCCTGGACTGCGGCCGTCCGGTCGCACATCTCATCGACCGTTCCGGATTCGACAGGATGCTGGCCGATGCCGCGATAGACGCCGGCGCGGAGTACAGGTACAGCGAGGGCTGCAGTGCGTTCTACGTCAAGGACGGTTCCGTCCGCACCATATCCAAGAACGGCAACACCTACGATTCGAAGCTCCTGATCGGGGCCGACGGCCACTCCTCCGCCGTGAGGAGGGCGATATCCGACTTCGTGCCGGAGATGGCCGTGCGCGGTATGCAGGTAGACATCAGGAAGGAGATGGACGTCCAGGACACAATCCAGATAGTCATGGGCAACGAGTACGCCCCGGGATTCTTCGCCTGGGCGATACCGTTCGGGGAGTACACCCGCGTCGGCCTGTGCTGCGAGTGGTCCCACGGGACGCCGTCGCAGTACATGGGCCCGCTGTTCAGGAAACTGGGGATCTCGGATCCCGAGGTCATATCGAAATCGGCGGGAAAGATACCGCTGGGTCATCTCAGGAGGACGTATTCGGACAACGTCATGCTGGTCGGCGATTCCGCCTGCCAGGTGAAACCGATCTCCGGAGGCGGACTGTATCCGATCATGAGGGCGTCCAAGCACATGTGCGCCGCAGCGGAGGCCGCCTTCGCGAAGGGTGACTTCTCGGCCGCGTCGCTGTCATCATACCAGAAGGCCTGGGAGGCGGACATCGGAAAGGAGCTGAAGAGGGGATTCAAGCTCCGCAGCATGTACAACCGCCTGTCCGACAAGGATCTCAACGGCGTCCTGAAGGCCATCGACCGTCCTTTCTTCAGAGAGATTGCGCTCACCGCGGACATAGACCGTCCCAGCGACCTGTACGTGAGGGTGATGAAGCACCCGCTGGCCCTGATGCGTCTGTTCCCCTATCTCGTAAAAGGGGTCATCGGATGAAGCTGGCCAGGATACCTTCGTCGGAGGCGAAGGACACCATCCCCGAACTGCTGAGGATGGATCTGGTGGACCGTCATGCCAAGATATCCAAGGACGGGAGCTACAGACTCGTCCCGATCCTGGACACGTCCGAGGACAGGATAAGGGAGATGGGGTACGACATCGTCGACGGCGAGGCCCATTCCCGCGACCGCACGCCCCCGCAGGAGAGGATCCTGAGGGACCTCTCGGACCTTCCGGAGGATGTGCTGGCACATCTGCCCATGAAGTGGGAGTACGTCGGCGATATAGTCATCCTCAAACTGCATCCTTCGGCGGATCCGTACGTCGCCCGCATCGGTCAGGTGTACGCGGACAACCTCGACGCGGCAACAGTCTGCGTCGACAGGAAGGGCGTGTCCGGTGAGTTCAGGCATCCCGACATGGAGGTGATCTACGGCACGGACACCGAATCCATCCGTCTGGAGAACGGGATCAGATACTGCTTCGACGTCACCAAGGTGATGTTCGCATCGGGGAACATCGACGAGCGCGAGAGGATGAAGAACCTCGATTGCACGGGCGAGACTGTGGTCGACATGTTCGCAGGAATCGGTTATTTCACATTGCCTTTGTCAAAGTTCTCGGGCGCGAAGAGGGTGATCGCCTGCGAGAAGAATCCGGAATCCTACGAGTTCCTGTGCAGGAACATCGAGCTGAACGGCGTCGCCGACATCGTGGAACCCGTCCTGGGAGACAACCGCGACCTTCCCGGTCACGCGATCGCCGACCGCATCCTGATGGGTTACGTCCAGATCACGTCGGAGTTCCTGCCCAAGGCCCTGGACCTGATCAAACCGAACGGGATCATCCACTATCATGACACGTTCTACGTCAGCGAGTACCGCCAGCGCATCGAGGACATATTCGACAAGGCATGCGGTCGCGGCGGATATGAGATTCTGGGCATACGCGAGGTGAAGTCCTTCGCGCCTTCGGTGTCGCATTACGTCGCCGACGTACGGATACTCAGCTGACCTTCTCCCCGCATCCAGTGGCGGTGAGCAGGGTGGACATGTTGTGGCGGTAATCCTCTCCGATCGAGTCGACCAGCTGTCTGATGAACGGTATGAGGTACTTCGCCAGGTCCTCTTCCTCCTTGGTGCACTTGATCGCGTTGGGGTCGTTGAGCACACATAGCGAGAATCCTTTCGCCAGGGCGCGGGAGTGGTAGTTCCTCGGGGGGTTCTTCTCGAACTCCTCGGTCAGCATCACCGAACCGCCCACCTTCGCCGCCTTGGCGTAGATGTCGGCCAGCCTTCCCACGTTGCCGAGATGCTTGAACACGGGCAGCGATTTGACGACGTCCTTGGACATCTCCATCCTGTATGCCTCGCTGAGCACGCTCTGCGGGTTCTTCTTGGA
>JAEEGL014840005.1_pt1 | contig 12024 bp, 5 predicted proteins | sample 9134231 | NCBI WGS metagenome assembly JAEEGL01 (sample SAMN16246548, study PRJNA631951) | gut metagenome | biome: gut microbiome; feature: rumen; material: fiber-attached | host: Bos | place: Iran: Karaj | collected 2018-10
CCATCGAGGATGTCGACCGCAACGTCCGCAACATGCTGAACTACATCGTCAAGACCCCTTCCTTCAACAAGTACAAGTATTCCAACAAGCCTGACCTCGCAGGTCACGCCCAGGTCGCCCGCAGGGCCGCCGGCGAGGCTATGGTGCTTCTCCGCAACGAGAACAACACCCTGCCCATCGCTCCCGGCAAGGTCGCCCTCTACGGCATCACCTCCATTAACTTCGTGGCCGGCGGCACCGGATCCGGCGATGTCAACAAGGCTTATGTAGTCAACATGAAGGAAGGCCTCGAGAATGCAGGCTTCACCACCGACAAGGCCCTCATGGACTTCTACCAGAAGACCATCGACCTTGACGCTGCCACCCGCGCCCTGACCTCCACCGGAGGCCGCAGCTGGTTCATGGGCCAGCCCAAGCTCGCCGAGGTCGCCATCCCTCAGACCGCCATCGCCCAGCAGGCCCGCAACAATGACGTCGCCGTCATCGTCATCGGCCGCAACGCCGGTGAGGGCGCCGACCGCAAGATGATCGACGACTTTGACCTGACCACCGTCGAGCGCGAGCTCATCCGTGACGTCAGCGTCGCATTCCACGAGCAGGGCAAGAAAGTCATTGTCGTCCTCAACATCGGCGGTGTCATCGAGACCAACTCCTGGAAGAACAGCGTCGACGCCATCCTCCTTCCCTGGTCGCCTGGCCAGGAGGGTGCCAACGCCGTCGCAGACGTCCTGACCGGCAAGGTCAATCCTTCCGGAAAGCTCCCCATGACCTTCCCTATCAACTTTATGGATCACCCGTCCTCCGCGAACTTCCCGTACAACTATACCCGCAACGCTCAGCCTCAGGGCATGGGCTTCGGCGGCCAGCAGCAGCGCCAGCTCCAGAAGGATGTCGACTACACCAACTATGAGGAAGGCATCTACGTAGGCTACCGCTACTTCACAACCGCCGGCAAGGAGGTCTCCTATCCTTTCGGCTATGGCATGAGCTACACCACCTTCGCTTATAGCAAGCCCGTCGTCAAGGCTGCCAAGGATGGTTTCGAGGCTACCGTCACCGTTACCAATACCGGTGCCGTCGCCGGCAAGGAAGTAGTCGAGCTTTATGTGTCCGCTCCTGCAGGCGGTCTTGAGAAGCCGGCCTGCGAGCTCAAGGGCTTCGCCAAGACCCGCGAGCTGAATCCTGGTGAGAGCCAGACCATCACCATCAAGGTCAGCAACTACGACCTTGCTTCCTTCAACGAGGCCGCTTCCGCATGGGAGGCTCCCGCAGGTGCTTACAAGGTGTACTTCGGGGCCAGCGTAGCCGATGTCCGCGCTACCGCCACCTATCAGCTCAAGAAGGCCGCCAGCTGGAAGACCAACAAGCTCTTCGCCCTGGATGCTCCCCTGAGCGAGCTTCACCTGAAGTAGACTCTCTGTTTTCTATGAATATGATCCGGCCGGTATCCGTGGGGAATCCGGCCGGTTTTTTATAGACTTTAAGGTCGCCTCATCGTCATTCCGCCGACGGATTTATTGAATACGCTCCCGTTCTGTCCGGAGTTTCTTGTATTCGGAAGGCAGACAGCCGAACTCTTTCTTGAAAATAGCGGAGAAATGAGGTGCTGAATCAAAACCGAGGTCCGAGGCGATGACTGAAATCTTGTTTTTGGATTCCAGCAACCATTCAGCGGCGACATTCAGTTTATATTTGTTGAAGAATCCATGCGGGGTCTCTCCGGTCAGCGCCTTGACCTTCCTGAAAAGTTGCGAACGGCTGACCCCCAGGCTTCTGGCCATATATGAAACGTCTACGTCCGAATTGGTCAGGTTGTCTTTCATGAAATCATAAAGAGACTCAACGAACCGTTTGTCAAGTTCATTTTCAATGGCAAGGCTCATCTCTTTGGAATCAATGCTCTCCATCAGTTTCATCCTGATACGGTTCTGGTTCTCAAGCAGGGAATTGATCGTTGCGATTAAGTATTTGGGATCAAAAGGCTTTACGATATAGGCATTCGCTCCGCATTCAAGTCCGTGGATCTGGTCATTTACGTCATATTTGGCAGAAAGCAGGATAAATGGTATGTGGCTCAAGGATAAGTCATTCTTGACTTTCCGGCATACTGTGAACCCGTCTGTGTCCGGCATCAGGATATCGCAGATCACAAGATCCGGAGACTGGGATTCAATTGAGGCGAGTCCCGCTTCTGCCGACATCTCCGTCAGGACGTAATACTTTTCGGACAAAAGGATTTTCAGATAATAGACCACTTCATAGTCATCATCTATCACAAGGACTGCCGGCAGGTGTTTTGCCTTGTTGTCGATCAATTCCGTTGCGTCCGTATCGCTCCGCGGATGTTTCTTCAAAACTTCCTTGTCATCAAGCTGTTTTTCTTGCCCTTTTTCATTATCGCTGTAAACCCCTTCATTGATAGGCAGCGCGAATTCAAAGGAAACTCCTTCGTCATCGTTCAGGGCCCGGATGAAACCATGATGGATACTTATTAGTTTTGAGGCCAGATACAGGCCGATTCCGGTTCCTCCGACTTTCGCCCCGGACTCAAGCTGCACAAACCGGCCGAAGACAGCGTCCAATTGTTCGGCCGGGATTGTGCTCCCGGTGTTATGGATACCCGTTTTCATATACTGCAGGTCGCGGATGTCTCTCTCGGATGAGAAAGAAGCTGCCACTTCCGAGCCGGAGGCAAGTGTCACAGTCACATCAATGCTGCCTTGGACAGGTGTGAACTTGATGGCATTTGACAGGATGTTGTGCATGATTTTTTCAATCTTATCCTCGTCCAGCCACATAGGCAGGACAGGTATGTCTGACTGAAAACTAAGGGCTATATTCTTCTGCTCAGCCGCAAAACTGAAATCTTCCGTCAACCTTTCCACCAGTGCAACGGCATTCATCTTCGAAACGGCAAGGGCGAGTACGTCTGAATCAAGCTTTTCGAAATCAAGTATTTGGTTTACCAGGCTTGTCAGACGGTCCGAATTCCTGTTGATCAGGTTATACAGCCTGTGTTCCTCATCTCCTGTGACGCTTTTATAATATAACTGCTTGATGGCACCATTGATCATCGCCAGCGGTGTTCTCAATTCGTGCGATATGTTCGTAAAAAAGCGAAGGCGCATACGGTTGGTCTCTTCCAGCGTCTCTTGCTGGATACGGCTTCTGTAAAGCCGGTTTTCAATGTACAGGAGACCGAAGACCAGCAGTGCAATCAAAAAGATATAAACTGCCTGTGCGAAACGCGATCGGAAGAAAGGGCGTTTCAATATGTAATCCAGGCTTATGGTCTGTTCGTAACCGGGATCCAATCTGCTTGTCGCCCGTACATAGAGCGTATGGCTGCCATACGGTATACTTGGCCATACGATGCTTTTCCCGGCACCCAGCGGGATCCACTTTTCTTTTTCAGGATGGTCCAGGGCATATGAATACATGAGATGATGGCCATTGCCATAGTCCAGGGCTGAGAACATTATTTCAATGTTCCGTTCGTCCGGGCTCAATCTCACTTTCCTGCCATTCTCGAGACTATATTCTTTTCCGTCAATAAGCAACGTTTCAAAATGGAATGGCAGTTCCGGAATCTTAGTCTGGACAGGACTGGCCGGCAGAGCCGTCAGGCCATGATTCCCGCCGAAGAATACTATCTTTTCGGAACGGTCGTAATAGGAGGAATTATAGATAAACTGGTTTCCGCCAAGTCCTTCATGTTTTCTCAGATGGATACTTTCGTTATTTGCAGGGTCATATCTTGTTATCCCTCCGTTCGTACTGATCCAAAGGATTCCTTCCTGGTCACGGACGATCGCGCTGACATCACTGTTGACGATGTCATGAAGCTGTGATATTTCCTTCGTCACGGGATCGACGATCAGTACTCCGTCTCCCTTTGTCCCGACATAGATATGTCCCTTTTCATCTTCACACAGTGAAGAAAACTGGCATTTGGCCAGGTCCTCCATCGGATAGTATTGCTTGATGTTCCTGGTGCGGGAATCGATGATGTATACGCCCCTGGAATAGAACACGCCAGCAATGTCGCCATTTGAAAGCCTCATGATCTGTCCCATATGGGTCAGGACGGGATTCGGTATCTCGAAACTGCCGAATGCCTGGGCACCTTGTTCAAGGAAATAGAAACGCCCGTCAACGCTTCCTGCCCAGATCGTGCCTGCATAGTCTTGGGTCAAAATGGTTGTGATCGGTATATAGTCAGGGTGGAAGAGGCTTCCATTATCCTTGCTGTCCGTAAACAGGTTATAAATGCTCGTCTTTTCAATGTCCCCATTCCGGACCCGGCACTTATACAAGACCATATTGACGCTGATCCACAAGAATCCCTCATCATCGGTATACAGATTCAACAGTTGCAGGGAAGAAGATTCTTTTTCACCGAAAACACGTTCCATCTCTACCGGAGACAGGACATCTTCGCGGAACCGGAACAGCTTACCATGGTCGAGAATAAGCCAGATGCACCCGTCCTTATCTTTCGTTATGCTCGTCACGCGCCTCCCGCCCAGGGCATTCATCAATGTGGTGGCGCTTGATGGCAGGGTGCGTTCATGGGTGAACAATGCGGAGAATCCGCCACCCTCCATCGCATACCATACATTGCCGTCCCGGTCGGTGAACAGGAGATTCACCCGCTTGTCCAAAGCCCTGGCCGGGAAGGCATCCTTGTCTTCGGCCACGTTGTCCCTGACGGATTCAGTTACAGGATCGTAAACAAATACACAGTTCTCATGGCATAGTGTCAGGTACCTGCTCCCATAACTTCTTACAAATGACAGATTGCTTTGCTCTCCGGATGATTTGCCTTTCGGATTGGGAATGCTTTTCTGCCGTATTCCTCCGGTCGAGCAGTCAAACTGAAACAGTCCGTCTTCCCCTGCGAGATATATGTAATTGTTTCCGTCATATGCGGATGAAACCATTGTTGATGGAAGGTCGATGACCCTGTCCAGTACGAAAGAACCATTCTCGTATACATAAACAGCATCGGATGTAAATACCAGCATGAGACCTTCTTTGATGACGAGGTTGATGATCATCGGCATCTCCATATCCTCGATACACACCCTGAACCTGGAGCTGGCGCGGTCCAGTTTCAGGATAGCCCGGAGCGTTACAGCGTAGATATCATCGCCATACTCATAAATGCCGGATACATTCTGGCTTCTCGAATCCAGTGGATAATGGCGGAATGTGCCGTCTCCGCAGTACGAATCCAAGCCGAAGACCGTACCGACCCACAAGGAACCGTCTTGCGTTTTCTTCAGTGAACGGATGCTGTTGGAAACCAGACTGCAGCTGTCGGTAGAATGTGTATACTGGATGAACGAAGTCCCGTTATACTTATTCAGTCCGCTCCGGGTCCCAATCCACAAATAACCGTCATCGTCTTGTTCGAACGATGTTACGGAGGGGCTTGACAACTCGTCCGATGTTTTTCGCCATGAAATGGTCCGCCGCTCATTCCCGGCAGATAACGTTGACAGAGCCGCACATAGGAGCAGAAGTGGCAGGACAGTATTGGGTCGGCAGCGCATCAGCTAATATAGATCTTGTCTGATACGAAAGTAATAATAATCCTTGAAAAAACATATCAAAATGTAAAAAAGGGGATTATCGCAATATTTTGAAATTTACGCGATATGGAATTGGATTATAGTCTTTCGTTTCGAAACGAATGTCGTCGGCTTCTTTCAAATGAAACCTGGAACTTTGCAGAAGTATCAAATACAACCAATAACCAATCCGACTTCATTATGGTCAAAACGAAACGATTCATTCTTGCGGTCGCCAGCCTGATGCTGACGGTCGCTGCTTTCGGACAGACAGTCAAAGTTACTGGTTCTGTCACGGATGCGTCCAACGCTCCGGTTCCGGGAGTCGCAATCCTGGAGGCGGGAACATCCAATGGCGTCATAACGGACGAATTGGGCAATTATTCCATTTCTGTCCCGGTGAACGCCGTCCTGGAGGTATCATGTATCGGCTATGCGACGCAGAGCATTCCTGTTGCCGGCCGGCCCTCCATTGATATCCGGCTTGTCGAAGATACTGAGTTTCTTGACGAGGTCGTCGTCGTCGGTTATGGCGTACAGCGGAAGAGCGATGTGACCGGAGCCATCTCCTCCGTCAAGGCAAGCGACCTGGAGAACCGGTCTGCGACCAGCATCGTGGATGCCATGGCGGGCAAGACGGCCGGCGTCAACATCGTATCCACGGGTGGTTCTCCGGGCGAGAGCGGAACCATGCTGATACGCGGATACTCCTCGAACAACTCCTCTTATCCCTTGTATGTCGTGGATGGACTGCGCGTTAACAGTATCTCCGATCTGGATCCAAATACTATTGAATCGATCGAGGTCCTGAAAGATGCGTCATCCGCTGCCATCTATGGTGCTGAGGCAGGCAACGGCGTCATCATGGTGACGACAAAAAAGGGAAAATCCGGTTCCTCCAGCATCATGTACCAGCTGCAGTATACGATTAATTCTCTTCACAATGTCCCGCAGGCCCTTTCCGGACCCGAATATGCCGACTGGATGGTCATCAATGGGAAATATGCTGAGTCCGATGTCCAGTATGTTATCAATGACGGCCTCTGGGACGGGAAGAGCACTACGAACTGGATAGATGAAATGACCGAGAGAGGAATCTCAAAACGCCATTCCCTCAACTTACAGGGGTCGGATGACAAGGCGACGTATTTCGCTTCGATCAGCTATACAGACCAGAACGGTATCGTCGTAGGTGACTACGATACCTACAAAAGATACAACGGGACGCTCAACAGCAGTTACAAGCTCCGGCCCTGGATCGAAATCGGCAATACCACGAATTTCATGTACAGCGAGACCAAGGCCGTCACTGGCGGAACTTCACTGAACGGGCCTTTCTTCGAGGCTTTGTATTGGTTCGATCCGACCGTTAGTGTCACTTATCCTGCTTCCAAGATGCCAAGTTACATGCAGGGTCTTCTCAGTGACGGGAAAGCGCTGATGACAGACGATAATGGCGATTATTACGGGATTTCATACTTCCTCGTCAACAATCCTGCGAACCCTTGGGTCATGCTCAAGAGCAGGGAGCAGAGGAATACAGCCCTGATGGTGCAGGGAAGCGCTTACGCCAACATCACACCTTCCTTTGTCAAGGGATTGACCTTTACGACCCGACTGGCGTACAATCTGCGTGTGTCCAACGCATGGAATCTGACCAAGCATTATTACGGAGGCCCCTCCAATTATTCCGATTATGCTTCCGTCAACCGGAGCCAGTCCAACTCAACCTATTATCAGTGGGAGAACTTCTTCAATTATTTGTTGCCGCTCGGAGAGGATCATCAGCTGTCCATAATGGCAGGTATGTCCTATTCCCAGCAAGACCGTTACCCGATGACCGGAAGCCAGAGCAAGATCCGTCAGGATGTCGAGGACAATCCCTTATTCTGGGACCTCGAGTATGCGGCTTCCGATTCCGATGACAATGTGTCCGGGACCCGCATCTGGGAACGGAAACTGTCTTATTACGGGAGGGTCAATTACAGTTTCAAGAACCGATACACCCTGCAGGCGACGATGCGTGCGGATGCCGCCGACCTCTCCATCCTTTCCAGGAAGAACCGCTGGGGATACTTCCCGGCAGTCTCAGGTGGCTGGACCTTATCGAACGAGGACTGGTTCCCCGAAACGGGCGTCGACTTTATGAAGGTCCGCGCAAGTTGGGGACAGAACGGCAGCACTTCTTCGCTCAGCAATTACTCTTATGCCACGACCATAGCGACTATCGCGACCGGCTATTCCTTCGATGGAAAGGGATACCAGGTCTCCGCAACGACTTCCGGCCTTTCAAATGACAACCTGAAGTGGGAGACTTCCGAGCAACTGGATCTGGGTATTGACCTTAAGTTCCTCTCCAACAGGCTCTCTTTCTCTGCTGATTGGTACAAGAAAACGACCAAGGACCTTATCCTTTCGACTGGAATCACCGTTCCTGCCTCTGCGGGTTCCGATGCTCCTGTCATGAATGGCGGCAACGTTATCAACCGCGGCTGGGAATTCGAAGGTGAGTGGAAACACCATGTAGGGGATTTCAATTACAGCATCAATGCCAATTTCTCGACCCTGCACAATGAGGTCACCAAGATCCAGGAAACAGTTACCCGGTACACGGCTAATGCCCTGCAGAGTTACGGTGACATCTCTGCCTTCGAGACCGGACACCCCGTCTGGTATCTGTGGACTTATCACTGCGAGGGACTCAACCATGAGACCGGAGATGCCATCATTGCAGACACTGATGGCGATGGCAAGATCACGGTTGAGGATAAAATCGAAGCCGGAAGCGGTCTGCCCAAGATCCAATACGGCCTCACTGTAAATCTTGCTTACAAGAACTGGGACCTTCTGGTTTTCGGCCAGGGTGTTTCCGGGAACAAGATGTTCCGTGCAACTGGGCCCTTCCAGCACAATACACTGAAGTATTTCTATGACAGGACATGGACTCCGGGCACCAAGGAGACGGCCACCATGGCCCCGATGAACAGCAGCAATTACGGATACTACATCATTTCGGACGCCTTTGTGTTCGATGCCAGGTACTTCAAGATCAAGCAGATCCAGCTGGGATACAACCTTCCGCAGCCGGCCTGCAAACGCATCGGCTTGAACAACCTTCGCCTGTATGTCTCACTGGATGACTGGTTCTGTTTCACCCCGTACAAAGTCGGAATGGATCCGTCGGTCAGTGCCAACAACTCCACGGGCATGGGTATCGATTTCGGAGCATATCCTAATTATCGGAAGTCCCTTTTGGGCTTGAATATCACTTTCTAAACAGACAATTGACATGAATAAAGCATATCACTTCACAATAATCCTCCTGTGCAGTTTGTTCGCTGCCGGATGCAACGAGGATTTGCTGGATATCGAACAGCGAGGCGTTATCTCCGAGGAGTCTTATTACAAGACGGACGAGGATGCGATGAGTTGCGTGGCAACCCTTCACCGTTTATGGAAGGAAGAACTGTACCAGGGCCTGGCCATATTTGACAATATGACGCCGGACGCGTGGGCCGGAGGCGGCCTGCGCAATGACATGCTGGAGTATGAGGCGCAAAACGAATTCCGCTATACTACTGAAGACCAGTACATCATCGCTTATTTCAAAAAGCTCTATTCGATCATCTATAACGCGAATACCGTCCTTGAACGTTTCGATGACGACAGCCCTGTAAAGATGAGGGTCAAGGCAGAAGCGCGGTTCTTCCGGGCTTATGCCAATTTCATGCTCGTCACTTTGTGGGGGACGCCATATTATGTGGACCATGTCCTGGCTGCGGATGAGTACCAGATGCCCAATGCCGAATCTCCATCCATATTCTGGGAATCGATCGAAGCGGACCTGAAGGATGCCATAGGCTCAGGACTCCTGCCTTCGAAATCGAATGTGGACGACTGGACGACGAATCTGCGGATTACGAAAGAATGTGCGTTGTCTTATCTTGGGAAGGCATATCTTTGGCAGAAGAAGTATTCCGAGGCCGCTGCGGCCCTCCAGCAGGTGATAGACTCGGGAAAATACAAATTGCTGGATGACCTTACGGTCATGTTCCATGCAGAAGGGGACCATTGTCCCGAATACATCGCCGAAGCCGAGGCCTTGAACGATCTTGCGAACTGGACACAACAGGACTCGAAAGGAATGCTGTTGTTTACATGGAAGACGAGCAACGCCATCCGTCTGACCCAGAATACCGACAATTGGCCTTTCCAGCACTCTGGCGGGTATTCCCATTTCGTCCCTACCGGTTCCTTTGTCGATCTAGTAAAAAGTGTTGAGGGTACGGAAGGAAAGCGGTTCAAGAATTATTTCGTCTCATGGGACTACATGGTTGAGAATTATGGTGCAGTATCGACCCGGGACCTTTATTACTGCGAGGGGTGGCTGGAGACCAAACTCCTTTCTAAAAAGGGTGATATTTTCGGCGCGATGGGAGCGTGGGGATGGATATACTCGCACCAGAATTTCCCGCACATGCGTTATTCCGAGGTGCTGCTGATGGCTTCGGAAGCTTATTTGCAGAGCGGTCAGAAAGAGAAGGCATTGAACTATTTCAACATGATCAGGACGCGGGCGGGCGCACCGACCTTGTCAGATCTGGATATCGATGATATACTCGTAGAACGCCGGATTGAATTATGGGGAGAAACTCCTGCCATTTTCCAGGATATCCAGCGCTACAGGTTGGGCGAGCGGTTATGCGCGGACCAGCATGCCCGATATCCGGTTTTCTGCCTCGTCGGAGACTATTCCGGTAATCCGACGGTAGTCTGGTACGACTGCGGCTATGATTACGGATTCAAGGACAAGCATTACCTGCTTCCTTATTCCAGCTCAGAGTTGAAATCCAATCCCAATCTGAAGCAGAATCCTGGCTGGTAGGAGCATAAGATAGTCGCTTACACAAAAATCATATGTTTATGCGTAGATTATCAATAATCATTCTATTCTTTTCGGTCTTGGCTGCGAACTGTCTTACCATGCAGGCGCAGAATCATGGAGGCGAGATGAGTTGGGAACAGATCCAGTTGTTCCTGTCGAAACTCAGGTCTGCGCCGGACAAGCATCAAATCAGTCCGGCCAACCTGGATTCGGGAATGAAATACTCTTCCGGATCCAAAAACTATGGAAAGGATATTGCCGTTTTCGGCGGTTCGCTCAGCGTCAATGCAGAGTCCGATGTCGCGAAGCAGATATGGGCCGACATGCTTGACGCGCATGTGACAACCTATGGAGTCGGGGGGGCGGGATTTGCCCTGGACCAGGGATATTCGATCCAGAAGCAGGTTGATACCGCGAGGGTTCACGATATTTATATTCTCTGGGCTTCGACCAACGATTTTACGAACAACCGTCCATGCGGGACCTGGTCCGATTATACTGCATCGGACAATTATGCAGAAGAATCGCGGATGAGCCAGTGCGGGGGCATCAATTACTGCATTCGCAGAATCCTTGAGAAGAACCCGGAAGCTGAGATATACTTCTTCACTTCCCTGAGGTTTTTCAGCCAGGATGCCGGTTATAATCCTTTCTCAACCGAACCGAACAAGACCGGAAAGACCTTTGCAGAGTATATTGAGGGCCAGAAGGCTTGCTGCGCCTATTATGGCATTCCGGTCCTGGATCAGTTTAACCTTCAGGGTATCAACGAATTCAATATGTCCCTGTATTACAAGGAAGACAAATTGCATATGAATGAGGAAGGCTACCGGAAAATCGGTCCCGTCCAGGCCGCCTTCCTTGCCAACGGACGCTGAACCGCTGTCAGGGATCCGGTCCAGCCGGCTACCCCCTATGATTACACAGATACAAAACAGAGGGTGACCCTTGCCTGGCGTCACCCTCTGTTTTTATTTTATCTTAGCCTTGTAGTGAGTGGAGACTTTGCCGTGGGAGATGTTCTGGAGTTTCTTGACGAGCATCTTCTTGCGGATGGGGGCGACGAGGTCGGTGAAGACGACGCCGTCGAGGTGGGACATCTCGTGCTGGACCATGCGGCAGGCGAACTTGTCGAGGTGTTCGGTGACCTCCTCAAAGTTCTCGTTGTAGTAGCGGACTGTCATGCTCTCGGGGCGGCGGACGTCGCAGTAGATGCCGGGAATGCTGAGGCAGCCTTCGTTGAACTCGCACTCCTTTTCGCTCTCCTCAAGGACTACTGGGTTGATCATCACGCGCTTGAAGTCGGCGAGGTAGTCGTAGACGTCGGCCATGATGGTGCCGTCGACGATGAGCACGCGCTGGCTGACGCCGATCTGGGGGGCGGCGAGGCCGCACCCGTCGGCCTTGACCAGCGTGTCCTTCAGGTCGGTGATGAGCTGCGTGAGCTCTTCCTTCTTGCTCAGGTCGGCTTCCTGGGCCCTGGCGCGGAGCACTTCCGAGCCGTAGAGGTAGATGGGTTGTATCATAGTCCTTTCGATTTCCTGTCCATGTAGCCCTGCAGGA
>JAEEGL015925111.1_pt1 | contig 12024 bp, 14 predicted proteins | sample 9134231 | NCBI WGS metagenome assembly JAEEGL01 (sample SAMN16246548, study PRJNA631951) | gut metagenome | biome: gut microbiome; feature: rumen; material: fiber-attached | host: Bos | place: Iran: Karaj | collected 2018-10
ATTAAGCTTCAGTAGTTTCCTCGACTTCCTCTTTAGTTTCTTCAGCAACTTCTGCAGCAGTTTCTTCAGCAACTTCTTCAGCTACTGGAGCTTCTTCTACTACTTCATCTACTACTGTATTGTTAAAGATGATTTCTTTTGGTTCTTTTTCTCCACCTTTAACAGCTGATTTAATTAAAACTAATGATTGTTTTGGTCCTGGAACATTTCCACTTACTAATATGTAATTATCTTTTACACATACCTCGATAATTTCAAGGTTTTGAATTGTAACAGTTTCTGAACCCATATGTCCAGCTAACTTTTTACCTTTAAATACACGCATTGGTCTTAAAGTTCCCATTGAACCTGGTCTTCTATGATATCTTGAACCATGTGATTCAGGACCTCCAGATTCTCCGTGACGCTTAATAACACCAGCGTATCCTTTACCTTTTGAAGTACCAGTTACATCAACTTTTTCTCCAACTTCGAATGTATCTGCAGCTAATGTACTTCCTAGAGTGTAACCTTCTGTAGATTCAACTCTTAATTCTTTTAAGAAGCGCTTAGGAGCAGTACCTGCTTTTTTTGCATGGCCAATTTCTGGCTTATTTGCATTCTTTTCTTTCTTGTCACCATAAGCTAATTGAATTGCGTTGTATCCATCAGTTTCAACTGTTTTGATTTGAGTAACAACGTTAGGTTCAACTTCGATTACAGTAACAGGAATTACTTTTCCATCTGTCGTAAATTTTTCGGTCATACCGATTTTACGTCCTAAGATTCCTTTCATAATATTTCCTCCATTTAATTATTTTTAGTTGTTTTTGATTTCTTTAAGTGTAATCATTACACTACCAGGTAAATCAATGTGTTGTAATGCATCCATAGTTTCTTTACTAGGATTCTTGATATCAATTAATCTCTTATGAGTTCTTCTTTCGAATTGTTCACGAGCATCTTTATATTTATGCACAGCTCTTAAAACTGTAACTCTTTCGATTTCTGTAGGTAGTGGAACAGGTCCAGATACTTCTCCTCCAGTTCTCTTAACAGTTTCGATTAGCTTTGCAGCAGCCTTATCAAGTGCTCTGTGATCATAAGCTTTTAATCTAATTCTAACTTTTGACATTTACATGTCCTCCTCTCGTCTATATCTTGTATAAACATAGCTCCGTAACGAATAACCCGACTCCACTAAATTATTAGCAACTCTTCCTAGCGTGTCGGCAACCTCGCACATCTCAGCCAAGTTAAACCAAGTAAAATTATATCTTGTTATTCAGTAAAAAGCAAGTTTTTTTTGCATTTTTTTGAAAATTTTTATTATTTGTATTTTTATGCTTTACACTTCTCTATTTAAAGGCATTAAAAAAGAAGGCATATACCCTCTTTTTAAGCCACCATTACGCCTTTTGTAGGTTCTTCGACTATTTGACCAACTTCAATTAATCCTTCAGCTGCTAAAGCATCTAATGTATCTTTAACAGTTCCTGTATTCTCTGATACATAGTTTAAACTGATCTTTCCTGTTGGTTCTTTCTTTGTAGCTACAATGTTTGGTCTAGCTTTTAGATATTCTTCTACTGAGTCATATAATTCTTCAGTTTCTTCAGAAGTATATTCATCATATAATTCTTTATTACTAAACATCTCATGCATCATTAATACTTGAGCAAGTAATTCTGGATCATTTATAACTTGTGCAGATACAAATCCTTTTTCATCTAGAATACCTGTTCCAACATAACCAATCTTAACTGGTGCTGGTACATAACCTAATGCTTCATCAGTAAGAATTGGAAATCCTACTGTTTCATCTTGAACAGCGAAACGATCAAATCCTTCTTGATTAACATAATCTTCAGATACAACATAAGCTCTACTACCATTAGAGAATAAATAATCGTCTTCGCCAACATTGAATGGATCTTTTAACATCCATCCCATTTTGTGAAGTAAGAATTCAAACTCTGGTGATACTCTTGATATCTTTGATTTGAAATTAACCTCATAATAATCTTTAAGAGTTTCATTATCCATTGCGGCAACTAGTCTTTCTGCTAATCCTTGGATGTCATAAAACTCTAGTTCATGTTCTTTACCTTGTGGGTCTCTTAATATTGCCATATAAATCCTCTTTTCTATTTGTTTTTTGCACTATTGTAGAATCCTCTAACTTGTCCTGCCCAAGTTGGTGATCCTTCAGCATATTTATCAACCATTTTTTCCGGTGTATCTAATCCTTGTAATATATATCCTTTATATAATAGATTTAGATATGATTCTAAACCTTCATCTAATGAATCATATTTAGCCCAACGGCCACCTGCCTTACATCTTTGCTTTCCACCAGCTATACCACCAAAATTATTACAGTTAGCTGCTAGTTTAGAACAACCCTTTGTACTAGCGCATCCTGTTTCTAGATTTAGAATGGCTACAGCTAGGAATGGATCCAAGCCATAAGTCTTAGTATATTTAGCAAATATATAGCCAGTATTTTTAACATATGATTTTAACGATTTGTTTAATTGATTGGTTAATTCAGTAATGGTATATGTTTTACCATCAACATCGGTATATATAATAGAACCATCATCAATAATCTTAGGTGGTACAGCATAAGGAATATTTCCTATAACTGCTGGTTCAAAATAATCAGCTTCTTCACGAGAACCAGAACTAAACGATTCCATAACTGGTTCACCATCATATATAGGTACGCTTACTGGATCATAATGTCTTGTTGTTGGTTCAACATTCTCTTCGACAACATCTACATTTAGTTGTTTATCCGCTAGTGATTGTTTACCAAAAACCATATACATTAAGCCCACAGATGCAACGCATAATATAATAATAAAAATGCCTACCAAAAATTGCTTTTTATATTTAAAGGTCATACGCCTCTTCCTTCTTGTTTATGATTTATACTAACTAAATTATACCATATTATAGATTTGTAAACAATAAAAAGGAAACCTTCTTATAGGTTCCCTTATTTTAATTTCTTTACTTTTGATTGTTCATTTCGATATTGCTCAACTACTTCAACAAATAACGGTTCTTCTTCGACACCATATTCCTTTTGTTGTTTCTCTTGAATCATATGCATTACATCACGACGATACTCTTGCATTGAATCTAATTCTTTATAAGTACTAGCTTTGTTTTCACGAACCGCATCTAATTCAGTAGATACCGCTAAATACTCACCTAATACTTCACGACGTTTTTTATTTAATTCCTTTAAAGCAGCAAAAACATTTTTAGTTCTTCCTTTAGTAATTTTTGGATAATCTCCTGAAACTACTTTTAAAGAATGTATAGCACCAACAGTACTTGCTCCAGCTAATACAATTGAAGCTGCAACACTTGGACTAACTATAGCAGCTGCTATACCAGCTATTGATGCAGGTATAAGAACTACTGGACTGTAATATTTTAATAGTTTTAAATCACTACGTTTAATATCACTTAGTTTTTCTAATCTTTCTACTTCTACTTCACATCTGGCTTCTTGAATAGATAAATTTGTAATTTCTTTTTCTAAATCATCAATTTTATATTCAATTTTCAGTAACGAAGGAACATCGTCGTTTGTTTTTTGAGTTGACTCGAATCTTTGAGTTTCCATTTTTTCTCCTATCCGTCCGTTCAACAACAGACGAGACATATTATACTAAAAATACGAAAAAAGTCAAATTAGCGGCAATAAAAAAGAAGTGATTCCTCACTTCTTATTTATCAAACTATATCTTTCTGAAAAGATCTTGTTTAGTAATTACTGTTAATGCAATGGCAGCAGCACATACAGCAATTGTAATTGGTAACACATAATCAGTTACACCAGTTTCTGGAGCTGGTACACAAGCATCTTCAGCTTCGATATCAGCAACTAATTCACAGCCTTCTGGAGCATCTCCTTCAGTATACCATGCATAGTCTTCAGAACAAATGTAGCAATGAGCTGGAGTTTGTTGAGGTGTTTCTGGATCTTGTCCAGTGCTTCCTCCTGCACAATCTTCATCTTTGTCTACTTCTAGAACTGGAACAGCAGCTAATCTTAAGTCAGATTCGAAATCTACTTTTTCTAATCTGAAGCTGTTATTATTCCATAATAATGCCCATACTTGATTTCCTTCAACTGTTTGAGTATAAATTCCATCATATTGAGCGCTTAAATGACCTGCAACAGCTTGAGCTGGTTCATTAGTTGAAGCGATAGCACCTGTGTCAGCATTTGCAGAGAATACAGCTGCAGCTTCTTCTTTAGTGATCATACCTACTGTATATCCATCTTGAGTGTCAGCACCTTTTAAATAGATTTCTTGAGCACCATTTAGATATTCAGTATTTAATTTACCTTTCATTGTAGTATAAGCAATTACGCCTGTATAGTCTGTACAAGTTTCTCCTATTGCATCACAGTACATATATTTGTCATTTGTACCTTGATATGATGCAGCGAAACCAAATACTAAAGCTTTAACATATTTAGCATCTACAGAGTCTTCATTTTCCATAATAATTACTAAGTTTCCATCAGTGGCATCAGCGTCAAATAACTTGAAGTTACCCATAGCGCCTCTTTGATAAGTCTTATAAGTACCTGCAGCTCTAACTGCACCACCAGGAATTAACATAGCAACTGCTGCGATAATTGTAAAAATTGCCATTAATTTCTTTTTCATTTCTTTCCACTCCTTTATTTTATTTTTCCTAATTCTACTATACCATATTTTTAATAATTTTAAAGAGTTTCAATAATTTATTTTACGTATTTTACATTATTAAACAAAAAAGAAGAGTAAATTTTACTCTCCTTCTGTGTCAACTTCTTGTTTAGGTTCCTCTGAAGCAACTACTTCTTCTTTTGGTTCCTCTTTTTTCTTTGGTCTAGGTAAAGCATCTTTACGAGAAAGATTTAATCTACCTTTATTGTCATATCCTTGTGACATAACAATTATTTCGTCACCAACTTTAACTAAATCAGATGGTTTATCTACTCTTTCCCATGCAAGTTGAGATACGTGAACCATACCTTCACATCCAGGCCATAATTCTACGAAGCAACCAAAGTCTTCGACTCTTGTTACTTTACCAGTATATTTAACACCTTGTTCAACTTCTCTTGTGATATTTTCAATCATTTCACGAGTACGAGCAATTACATTCTTATCTGTATGATAAATGATTACTGTACCATCATCATTTAATTCAACTTTAACAGCATCTTTATCTTGTACTGTTGTAACATTAGATGCATCAAGAATGATCTTAGTAATTGTTTCTCCACCTTTACCAATAACTTCTTTAATCTTATCTGGATTAATTTGGAAGATAACTGTCTTTGGTGCATATTCTGAAACTTCTTCTCTTGGTTTAGCAATTTGTGCTTCCATTACATCTAATATTTCAAATCTTGCTTTCTTAGCTTGAGCTAAAGCTTCTTTTAAGATTTCTTTAGTTATACCCTTAATCTTAATATCCATTTGTAATGAACAAATACCTTTTCTAGTTCCACCAACTTTAAAGTCCATGTCTCCTAAATGGTCTTCCATACCTTGGATATCAGTTAAGATAGTATATGACTTTTCATCTTTAGAAGTAATAAGACCCATAGCAATACCAGCAACTGGTGCTTTAATTGGAACACCGGCAGCCATTAATGACATACAACCAGCACAAATTGTAGCTTGTGAACTAGAACCATTTGATTCTAATATTTCAGATACTACACGTACTGTGTATGGGAATTCATCTTCGCTAGGCATTACTTGTTTTAAACATCTTTCACCTAAAGCTCCATGACCAATTTCTCTACGTCCTGGGCTACCATATCTTCCTGTTTCTCCAACTGAGAATGCTGGGAAGTTATAATGTAACATAAAATGTTTTTCAACTTCTAATGATAAACCATCTAAAGCTTGATATTCATTTAATGCTCCAAGTGTTGTAACAGCTAAGGCTTGTGTTTCACCTCTTGTGAATAATGCACTACCATGAGTTCTTGGTAATAGATCGATAGCAGTTGATAATGGTCTTATTTCATCCATTGCTCTTCCATCAGATCTTGTCTTTTCGTCTACAGTAATAGATCTAAAGATATCATATTCAATACTTTCAAGAACTAATTTAATCTTAGTTGTTAATACTTCTAACTCTTCTTTATCTAAGTCAGGATTTTCTTCAACATACTTATTAACAACTTTTTCTTTAACTTCATCAATAGCAGCATATTTAGTTAATTTTTCTTTAATTCTAAGAGCTGCGTCTAAATCATCATGCGCTAATTCATAAATTTCATTTCTTAAATCATCTTCAATTTCAAGGTGTTCATATTCCATTTTTTCAACACCAATTTCTTTGATGATTTCTTCTTGGAATTCACATAATTCTTTTACAGCTTCATGTCCGAACATTAATGCTTCAAGCATATCATCTTCAGATACTTCTTTAGAACCAGCTTCAACCATGTTGATAGCTTTTTTAGTTCCGGCTACTGTTAAGTCAATATCAGATTCTTCTAATTCTGCTGGAGTTGGGTTAATAATAAATTCACCATTTATTCTACCTACTTTAACACCAGCAATTGGTCCATCAAATGGAATCTTAGAAATTGATGTACATAATGAAGAACCAAACATTGCAGTTAATTCAGGTGAATTATCAGTATCAACTGATAATACAGTATTAACAACTTGTACTTCATTTCTGAAGTCTTCTGGGAACATTGGTCTCATTGGTCTATCGATCATACGAGCAGCTAATGTTGCAGCATCAGTTGGTCTTCCTTCTCTTTTAATAAATCCTCCAGGTATTTTACCTACAGAATATAACTTTTCTTGGTATAAAACCATTAATGGGAAGAAATCAGATAAAATGTTAGCGTTATTACTTACTACAGCTGTAGATAAGATAACAGTATCACCATATCTAACTAAAACAGCACCATGTGCTTGTTTAGCCATTTCGCCGTTTTCAACGATGATTTTCTTACCATAAAAATCTTTTTCAAAAACTTTTTTTGACATAAATATCTCCTTCTAATTTTTTCTCTATAAAAGAAAAAAGCACATAAAAACATGTGCCTACTTTCTAATACCTAATTTTTCGATTAACTCACGATAAGCAACTACATCAGTGCTCTTTAGGTAGTCAAGTAATTTTCTTCTTTTACCTACCTTCATAAGTAAACCTCTTTTTGAATGGAAATCATGAATATGAACTTTTAAGTGTTCAGTTAAATCATTGATTTCTTCTGTAAGAATTGCGATTTGTACTTTAGTGTTTCCTGAATCTTTTGCGTTAGCACCAAATTCTTTAACTAAAGCAGCTTTTCTTTCACTAGTTACAGCCATCTTATGTTCCTCCTTTATTATATTAACCGTTTAAACTGAGATTGGAATCGGAAGATTAATCCAGTCCAAGTAAAAACTTCTTTAATGATTATATGATAAATATTTATAAAATGCAAGAGATTATTATAATTTATATCCTTGAGCTTCTTGTCTCATTACAGCTTGTTCTGCTTTTTCTTGTATAACATCATCAATCGATTTACCACCTGAAGCAATATATTGTTGCATTGCTTCTAATTCATCTTTTGGTTTATATACAAACAAAAAATCATCAAATGGTTTTGATGCATCAATTGCAATTTCACCATCTGTTGCTCCACCACTAGTTAGGTCAGCTAAGCCATGTTCTTTTAATTTTCCTACTGTTGTAACCATAATAGATGAATATATTCTTTCAGGACTATCTTCAGGTTGTTCTGCTCTTAATCCAAATCTTGGCTCTAGGAATTCAGTTGACCAAAAATTTTCATTTTTTGGATAATCAGTATATATAGCTCTTCTAAAAGCTAATAGATTATCTATATTAGTTTCTAATCTATGTTCATAATTATATGATGTAATAAAATATTTTCTTTGTTCTTCTTCGTCAAACAATTGAAAAAAAGCTTCTAAAAAATCAGGATCTTTAAATTGCATACTTATTTCATTCATATCTATACCACATGAATTTGCTAAATCACATAAGTTATTATATAAATTTCCTTGTACTTTATCATACATTTCTTCTTGCGCAGTTTTAGGCATCAAATCATCAAATATACTCAATTAATATCACCTCCATCACCTAACAGTTTAGATTCTTTTACATCTTCCAATAGAATATAAATTGAAATATTTTCTTATAAAACAAGAAATATCAGTTAAACATTCATTATAATCATTTTTTACTTTCATAATATTTACTCGTGATTTTCTATTATCATATTCCATTCATTTTGCATCATTTTAAATATCTCTTCTTTTTCTTCTCTAGTAAATATATCTTTTTGAGATGAAAATCTACTTCTAGCCCATTTCCACATATTATATCCAAAATGTTTATCTATATATTTTTTATTTAATATAAATCTTTCACCTTCATATCTTGGTATAAAATGAAAATGAACATGTGGTGTTTTATTATCCTTATAAGCATTATTCATTAAACATGCAAAATTATACATTGTTGCATTAAATATTTTTTTGTTATTCTTTCTAATTCTTTTTCAATTTGTCCAAGTTCAATCCAATCATCAGAAGTTAAATCACTTAACTTTTCTTTTGTACAAGAAACAATACATTGTCCGGGAAATTCTTGGCACCAATTAACAAATACTACTTCCCAATTATTACCTGTATATAAATTCATCATTGTCACATCCTAAATCAATTATACCATGCATATATATAATTACTTAATTTTTCTCTTATATTTACATAAGGTACATATGATAGCATTTATCTTTTTAAAATAAAAAAGACTTATAAGTCTTTTTCATTTAATTACTATAATTCATATTTTTTAAAGTGTTTTTTCACTTTGTTCTATTTCATTTTCTTTTATATTTCTTTATCAATATTATTCCAACTACTATTAATACTATTCCAATAATATATGTTGGCCATAATAATACAGAATATATAAATACACTATCTATAAAAGCTGTAAATCCATAATAGTTTGTACAAGGCCATAAACATAAACCACTATAACCATTAATAGCAGAATATATTCCTGTTATAATTGGCAAAATCAATGGAATTGCTCCTATAATTATTAAAATAATTCCTATAACTTTTTTCATATTTTTACTTCCTATAATTGAATATTATTATAAACTTATACCGTTTTTATTTTCTTCTTTTTTTTCATATTCTCCAACTACATACATTCTTTGTTTACCAGTTTTCTCAAGTTGTCTATCAGCTATAAAATAATCATCGAAAGATTTGATTACTCCATTATTTATAAAATCTAGAAATTCTTCATTTGTTAATGAACCTACAAATGGATAATATTCTCTAAAACTACCATCTTCATTGTATGAAACAATTGGAATACTATAATCAAGTAAAGCATAATCATTTTTTCTCTTTACTATATTAAAGCAATGGCCTTCTTGTCTACCATCCATATCAACGCATCCAATACAATAATATGATTCTGTTCCAAAAATACTTAATACTTGTTGAACTAATGCACCTCTTTCTGTGCATTCAGCAGCTCCTTTTCCTTTTAAATCTCCTAGTTTATTATTATCTAGTGCTGCAAAGTATTCTTCATCTGTAGTAGAAGTTTGCCATGCAATATCATTGAATATTGTTTCTCTATCAATTTTTCCTGGAAATCCAAAATAACTATTAACAAAATATTCTAGACTGTGAATTAATGCCGCTTTGCTATGAATATTGTATTTTTTTATAAAATGAGCAAATTCATAAATAAAATCTGTAGTTTCCATACCATAGTCTTCTATATTTATGCTAGCATATTTTATTCTTGTTTTAAGTGGGATAAATCCTTTAAATACACTATTGGATTTACCATAATTTAAAAATCCTAATCTATCAACTTGATTAGCATTCATATTTGCTTCATTAATTGCATATTCAATAATGGAGTCAACTTCTTCTTCATTACATTCTAATATTTTTTGAAATACATCCATTTATTATCACCAATTTTATAATATCATATATTTTATTTATATACTACACGTCTCTATTTTTAATATATTATTTACTTTAGATTTAAGCCACAAAAAAAGAATTACTATAAAAGTAATCCAAAAAATTAATTACATTTTTTTGCCAGAAGATTTCATTTGTTGTAATTGTTCATCGTATTCATGGAGTGATTGAACAATTTCACCATTTTCACCTAAAACATAATACTGATCAAATGAAAGTGTTCCCTTAGTTAAGAAATTTGCATCTAAACTACCATCTTCTCTCTTGCCATATATAACAATATATCCATTATTAGGTGCACATTTTACAAGTCCCCAACCAGCATCAATTTGAAATTCTCCAGTAGGTAACACACTAAATCTGTCTCCTAGTTCATCGACAATACTTTGCGGAACACTATCTGTAATTCTAACAGCAATATTTGGCTTTGGTAGTTCATAAAAAACTCCATCAACTTCTTTTGTAGTTTCTTTCCAGTTAGCTTTGTTCCATACATTCATTTTTCCACTTTCTAATTTTTCAAAAGCAATCACTGAACCTAGCGGACATCTTTCTTCACCTTCCAGACAATCGAGAACCAAATTTTCCCCATCAACGCTCACAACTTCTTTTAAGAAATCAGGAATATCATTCACACTGCTAATTCTAACACAATTCTTTACCCCGGGTTTCTTGGCAATAGTTATCATTTCTTCTTCCATATCATTTTCTCCTAATAGTATTATATCATATTATTTTATTTTATATCTCATTACAATAATTTATATTATTATTCTTTCTACAAACTACAAGTCTCTATCCTTAATTTATTATTTTCTATTTTAAAAATAATGCTTCCATCTTGATCAGTTCTATATATTTTAGAATTTTTCAAGTTATCTAATACCTCTTTATTCGGATGTCCATAACGATTATTTTTGCCATCACTTATAATGGAATATTTAGGTTTTATACTATTTATAAATTCTTTACTACTACTTGTATTTGAACCATGATGTCCTACTTTTAATACATCAATATCTGTTAAATTATATTTATTCAGTATTTCTTTTTCAGTAGTAGTTGAAGCATCTCCCATAAATAAGAATTTATAATTATTTATTTGTAAATAAATAACATTTGAATTATCATTTTCATTGTCATATTCCTTAGTTTGTAAAAAATATAATTTGTAGTTATTAACGTTTAGTTCTTTGAGACATGTATTATATTTTATTTTTTCCTCATTTAACTTATTTATTAATTCACCTTCTAAATTATTATAAGATCCACAGTTAAAGATTACATTTTTAACATTAAAATGTTCTATTAAATTCGTAGCTTCACCCATATGATCATAGTCTCCATGAGTTAATATCAAATAATCAATATTAGAAATACCAATACTTTTAAAGAATTTAATATTGTTACCAGTATAAAGATACTCTTTCTTTTTCTTCCATTCCTCTTCTTTAAATCTAACTTTGCCGCCTGTATCAATCAGTATTGATTTATCTTTATATTTAATTAATGCCGAATCTCCTTGTCCTACATCAAGATAATAAATATATGTATTATTATCTAATATATATAAATATTTATATATTGTTAATAACAATACTATTATTAACAATAACTTCTTATTATATGTATTAAGAAAAATATAAATAAATATGTAGTAAAAAATAATTACTACTATATTTAATTTAGGAATAACAACATTAAATACTAAAAAGTATTTAGATATATATTCAAATATATTTGTAATATAAAAAAATATAATATCTAATGGTTTAATAATAAAAGTAATTAAACTTAATGGATATATAAACAATGATATTAAAGGTACTACTAATAAATTATTAAATATTGATAGTATATTTATTTCATAGTTCATATTAATCGTGATTGGTAAAGATACTAGAAAAGCTAATATACTAACCTTTAATATACTTATCAAATAATTACCTTTAATTATAAAACTATATCTAATAAGAAAATAAGATATAACAGAAGAATATATAAA
>JAEEGL010128330.1_pt1 | contig 12023 bp, 9 predicted proteins | sample 9134231 | NCBI WGS metagenome assembly JAEEGL01 (sample SAMN16246548, study PRJNA631951) | gut metagenome | biome: gut microbiome; feature: rumen; material: fiber-attached | host: Bos | place: Iran: Karaj | collected 2018-10
AACCAGAAGACCAACTTCAACGGTAGTGTTGTCGTTGTTCAGCCCATCGATCGTGGTATGGTTGACTGGCTCAATGGTCAGGACTGTCTGTACCATGTCAATCTGCAGGGCCGCGAGAACGGTAAGCCCGTCAACACCCTCGAGCGTATCGACGTCATCAGCCGCGCGCTGAACCCCTACTCTCAGAACGACGCTTTCATGGCGCTGGCCGACCAGCCCGAAATCCGTTTCGTTATCTCTCACACCACTGAGGCCGGTATCGCCTTCGATCCTGCTTGTAAGTTGGAGGACAAGCCTGCTTCTTCTTATCCCGGCAAGCTGGTTCAGCTGTTGTATCGTCGCTACCAGACCTTCAACGGTGATCCTACGAAGGGTCTGATTATCTTCCCCTGCGAGCTGATTTTCCTGAATGGTCATGTGCTGAAGGACTGCATTAACAAGTATATCGAACTGTGGCAGTTAGGCGCTGGCTTTAAGAAGTGGTTCGACGAGTGCTGCGGTGTTTACGCTACCCTCGTAGACCGCATCGTACCGGGCTTCCCCCGCAAGGAAATTGCTGAGATTCAGGAGAAGGTTGGCTATCGCGACAACCTCGTTGTACAGGCTGAGAACTTCCACTTGTGGGTCATTGAGGCTCCAAAGGAGGTTGCTCAGGAGTTCCCTGCCGACAAGGCTGGTCTGCACGTGCTGTTCGTTCCCAGCGAGGAGCCATACCACAAGCGTAAGGTGACCCTGCTGAACGGCCCGCACACCGTGCTGAGCCCCGTTGCCTTCCTGAGTGGTGTTAACATCGTTCGTGATGCCTGCAACCACGAAGTGATTTCTAAGTATATCCACAAAGTACAGTTCGAAGAATTGATGCAGACTCTCGACCTGCCTATGGAAGAACTGGAGAAGTTTGCCGGTGACGTCTTAGAGCGTTTCGACAACCCGTTCGTCGACCATCAGGTAACCAGCATCATGCTGAACTCATTCCCCAAGTTCCAGGCTCGCGACCTGCCCGGTGTGAAGACTTATCTGGAGCGTAAGGGTGAGCTGCCTAAGGGTCTGGTATTCGGTCTGGCAGCCATCATCACCTACTATAAGGGCGGTAAGCGTGCCGACGGCGTGGAGATTGTTCCCAACGACGACGAGAAGATCATGGGCCTGCTGAAGGAGCTTTGGGCTACTGGCGACACGCAGAAGGTGACCGACGGTGTACTCGGTGCCGAATTCATCTGGCAGGAAGACCTCAACAAGGTTCAAGGTCTGAACGCTATGGTGAAGCAGTTCCTTGACTTGATTCAGGACAAGGGCATGCTGGAGGCCGTGAAGACTATCCTCTAAGGAGTGAAAAGTGGAAAGTGAAAAGTGAAAAAGTGGGCTGACCGTTTGGTCAGTCCATTTTTTTTTTTTAATTTTGCAGCCATATTTATAAAATAACGTTATTTTGATAGAGAAGCATATTGTATTAGAAGACATCGATCCTGTGGTGTTCTATGGCATTGGAAACCAACACTTGCAGATGCTGCGTGCCTTGTATCCCAAGCTACGCATCGTGGCTCGCGACAATGTGATACGTATCCTGGGCGACGAGGAACAGATGGCTTCTTTTGAAGAAAACTCCGAAAAGATACGCCAGCACGTGCTGAAATTCAATGCCTTGACCGAAGAGGATATCCTGGATATTGTGAAGGGCAAGCGCACCAAGGACGAAGTGCCCGACGGTGTGGTATGCTATTCAATGTCGGGCAGAGCCATCAAGGCCCGCAGCGAGAACCAGCAGCACTTGATAGATGCCTATAACGACAATGACATGGTGTTTGCCGTCGGTCCAGCCGGTACGGGTAAAACGTATCTCTCTATAGCCTTAGCTGTCAAGGCCTTGAAGGAGAAGGCCGCCAAGAAAATTATACTCTCCCGCCCGGCTGTTGAAGCTGGCGAGAAGCTGGGTTTTCTGCCTGGCGACATGAAGGACAAGATTGACCCCTACCTGCAGCCACTTTACGACGCTTTGGAGGACATGCTGCCACAGGTGAAACTGCAGGACATGATGGAGAAGCACGTCATCCAGATTGCTCCTCTGGCTTTTATGCGTGGTCGTACGCTGAGTGATGCCGTTGTCATCCTCGACGAGGCCCAGAACACGACGCCCCAGCAGATCCGTATGTTCCTGACCCGTATGGGTTGGAACACCAAGATGATTATCACGGGTGACATGACGCAGATTGATCTGCCCCGCAGCCAGAAGTCGGGTTTGGTAGAGGCACTTGAGATACTGAATGGCGTTGAAGGCATTGGCATTGTTGAGCTGAACAGAAAGGATATTGTTCGCCACAAGCTGGTGACGCGTATCGTCAATGCCTACGAGAAGTTTGATAAGACAATTAAAGAAATAAATAAAGATGAAAGCATTAACAAAGACTGAATTCAATTTCGAAGGTCAAAAGAGTGTGTACCACGGAAAGGTACGCGACGTGTATAACATCAACGACGACCTGATGGTGATGGTGGCCACCGACCGCATCTCGGCATTCGACGTGGTGCTGCCGAAGGGCATTCCTTTCAAGGGTCAGGTGCTCAACCAGATTGCGGCCAAGTTCTTAGACGCTACTACAGACATCTGTCCCAACTGGAAACTGGCTACGCCCGATCCGATGGTTACCGTCGGTCTGAAGTGCGAGGGCTTCCGTGTGGAGATGATTATCCGTTCGATTCTGACGGGTTCGGCTTGGCGCGAGTACAAGAACGGTTGTCGTGAACTGTGTGGTGTGAAGCTGCCTGACGGTATGAAGGAGAACGAACGTTTCCCCGAGCCTATCATCACCCCGACCACCAAGGCCGACGAGGGGCACGACATGAACATCTCGAAAGAGGAGATTATCGCCCAGGGCATTGTCTCTGCCGAGGATTATGCAGTGATGGAGGACTACACCCGCAAGATCTTCGCTCGTGGTCAGGAGATTGCCGCTAAGCGCGGACTGATTCTTGTTGATACCAAGTATGAGTTCGGCAAGCGCGACGGCAAGGTGTACCTCATCGACGAGATTCACACCCCAGACAGCAGTCGCTATTTCTATGCCGACGGCTACGAGGAGAAGTTGGCCAAGGGCGAACCTCAGAAGCAGCTTTCGAAGGAGTTTGTGCGCCAGTGGCTCATCGAGCACAACTTCATGAACGAACCCGGTCAGGTGATGCCTGAGATCACTGATGAGTATGCCGAGAGTGTCAGCGACCGCTATATCGAACTCTACGAGCATATCGTTGGTGAGAAGTTCGACAAGGCCACCGAAGAGGGAGATATCGCAGCCCGTATTGAAAAGAACGTGAGCGAATGGCTTACCAGCAGGAACAAATAAACCCATATACCTGCGGAGATAAAACACAGCAGGTGGAGGCGATGTTCGATAACATTGCCCCTACCTATGATACGCTCAACCACCGTCTCTCATGGGACATTGACAAGGGGTGGCGGCGCAAGGCCATTCACCAGTTAGCCCCCTTCCTGCCTCAGTCGATACTCGACATTGCCACAGGTACGGGCGACTTTGCCATCATGGCAGCCCAGATGCTCGCTCCCCAACGGCTGATTGGTGCCGACATCTCCGAAGGCATGATGGACATTGGTCGTCAGAAGGTTAAGAAGGCGGGCCTCGATGGTGTTATCAGCTTCGAGCGTGAGGACTGCACGGCACTGTCGTATGCCGACGAGACCTTCGACGCTGTGACAGCAGCCTTCGGCATACGCAACTTTGCTAACCTCGACAAGGGGCTTTCCGAAATGTGCCGCGTACTTCACAAGGGTGGACACCTCAGCATCGTCGAACTGACGACACCTGTCAGCTTCCCCATGAAGCAGCTGTTCCACATCTACTCACATACCGTGTTGCCCACCTATGGACGCATCATCTCCAAGGACAGCTCGGCATACTCTTATCTTACCAAGACCATCGAAGCTTTTCCACAGGGCGAAGAGATGGTGAAGATACTGAAGAAGGCAGGCTTCTCTGAAGCCAGATTCAAGCGACTGACGTTTGGCATCTGCACGATGTATTTTGCAACTAAGTAGTTGACCAGTTATAGTTTATAGTTTACTGTTTAAGTTTACAGATATGGATAAGTACGGACTAATAGGATTTCCACTCGGACATTCGTTTTCAATCAGTTACTTCAACCAGATGTTCCAGGACGAAGGCATCGATGCTGTGTATGAGAATTTTGAGATTCCCACAATCGACGCACTCCCGGAGGTGCTCGACTCCAATCCCAACCTTCGCGGACTGAATGTCACCATCCCCTACAAGGAAAAGGTGCTGCCCTTCCTCGACAGTGTGTCACCTGAAGCCCGTGCTATCGGAGCTGTCAACGTGATTCGCGTCACGCACGACGGCAATGACATCACACTCAAAGGCTATAACTCGGATGTCATCGGCTTCACGAAGAGCATCGAACCCATGCTTGATAAGAAGTGGCACAAGAAAGCCCTTATCTTAGGAACTGGCGGTGCCTCGAAAGCTATCGACTACGGTTTGCGCAATCTCGGACTGGAGACCGTCTTTGTCAGCCGCTACGAGCGACCTGGTACTATCCAATATCCGACTATCACCCCCGAAGTTGTCGAGGAGTATAACGTCATCGTCAACTGCACGCCTCTTGGCATGTATCCCAAGACGGATGAGTGCCCTGCCCTGCCCTACGAAGCCATGAACCAGCACACCATCCTCTACGACCTGATATATAATCCCGACGAGACCATGTTTATGAAGCGTGGCGCAAAATATGGCGCTCAGACCAAGAACGGATTAGAAATGCTGCTCCTGCAAGCCTTTGCATCGTGGGAGTTCTGGCATGAAAAATAGAAGTTAGCAAAGTTAAAGAAGATAAAGAAGTTTAAGAAATGATAGACAACAGATATATGATGCGTGGCGTGAGTGCCGCTAAGGAAGACGTACACAACGCCATCAAGAACATCGACAAAGGTATCTTCCCGCAGGCTTTCTGCAAGATTATTCCCGACATCTTAGGCGGCGATCCCGGCTATTGCAACATCATGCACGCCGACGGTGCAGGTACTAAGTCGAGCCTTGCCTATATGTATTGGAAGGAGACTGGCGACCTCTCCGTATGGAAGGGCATTGCCCAAGACGCCATCGTCATGAATACCGACGACCTGCTGTGCGTGGGAGCCGTCGACAATATTCTCGTATCAAGCACCATCGGGCGTAATAAGATGCTTGTGCCCGGCGAAGTCATCTCTGCCATCATCAACGGCACCGACGAGTTGTTGGCAGAACTCCGCGAGATGGGCATCGGCATTTATCCTACAGGCGGTGAGACGGCTGACGTGGGCGATCTGGTGCGTACTATCATCGTCGACTCCACCGTCACTTGCCGCATGAGGCGTGCCGACGTCATCGACAATGCCAACATCCGTCCGGGCGATGTCATCGTAGGTCTGTCATCAACGGGACAGGCTTCCTACGAGAAACGCTACAACGGCGGTATGGGCAGCAATGGTCTCACCTCTGCCCGTCACGATGTCTTTGCCAAGTACCTTGCAGAAAAGTATCCTGAGAGTTTCGACCACGCCGTTCCCGACGAGTTGGTATATAGCGGCAAGTATGCCCTCACTGATGCGGTCGACGCTTCTCCCGTCGACGCAGGTCAGCTGGTGCTCTCCCCTACCCGCACCTATGCGCCCGTCATCAAGCGTCTGCTCGACGAGATGCGCCCCGAGATTCATGGTATGGTTCACTGCACAGGCGGTGCCCAGACCAAGGTGCTTCACTTTGTCAGCGACAACTGCCGCGTCGTCAAGGACAACATGTTCCCCGTTCCCCCGCTGTTCCGCGCCATCCACGATTGCTCCGGCACAGACTGGAAGGAAATGTACCAGGTGTTCAATATGGGTCACCGCATGGAGATTTATGTCCGTCCAGAGGTGGCTGAGCAAGTCATGGGCCTCTCAAAGTCGTTCAACATCGACGCTCAAGTTGTCGGCCATATCGAGGAAGGCAGGAAAAGCCTTACCATCCAAAGCGAATTCGGTACTTTCGAGTACTAAAAGCCATACCACCCCGTCCTTCGGACACCCCTCCTAATTCAGGAGGGGAAATGGAATGATGAAGCAGACATTATACATTATTATATTATGTACCGCACTGACGGCCATCGTAGGCTGCACCACCGAGTCTGATCGTATGCGTATGCGGGCAGGTCTCGACAGCATTAACGTACGCAATCGCTCTGGCCAGCCCTTCACCGTCGCCGACGTGCAGCCCTACGTCACCTTCTTCGACGAGCACGGTACCTCTAACGACCGCCTCTTGGCCCACTACCTCCTTGGCCGTGCTTACCATGAGCACCGCGAAGCACCTATGGCTCTCCAGTGTTACCAGAATGCTGCCGAATGTGCCGACACAACTGATGAGAACTGCGACTACGCGCAGCTTGCCAGAGTCTATGGGCAGATGTCACAAGTTTTCTATCAGCAAAGTCTTTATAAACAGCAATTGGAATTTGAACGTCAATCTATAAAATATGCATGGAAAAGTAAAGATACACTTGCTGCACTCATGATTCGAGAAGCAGGAAGTTTTGCTTATAAAGGTTTAGGTTACAATGATTCTGCCATAGCCGTTATAGAAGAAGTTGCCAAACAGTTTATGGCATTGGGATATACCAAAGACGCAGCCATTAGCTTAGGAGGGAATATAAAGTCCCTTATTGATATGGGTAATTATGACAAAGCAAAGGAGTATATAAATTTGTATGAGGCTAAATCTGGTTTCTTCGATTCCAAAGGCAATATTGAGTCTGGTCGTGAGATATACTATAACGTAAAAGGTCATTATTTCCTTCATGTCAATCAATTAGATTCCGCCGAATACTATTTCCGTAAGGAATTGTACAATGGAAAAGACTTTAATAATCAACATGCCGCAGCAGGTGGTTTATCAAAACTCTACCAACGACTTCACCTGTCAGATTCTGTTGTCAAGTATAGTCTATATGCTTACACGATGCTTGATTCGATATATGCCCGAAAGACTATTAAAGAGGTAGAACGCATGCAGGCCATGTACGACTATACCCGCCATCAGGAGATAGCGAGACAAGAGTCTGAAAGAGCTGCTGACGAAATGTCGAAGCGTAAGATCAGCATAGCAATGCTGCTTTTGGTGGCAATTATTGCATCTTTTGTCATCTATAAGATGTATGCGGAAAAGAAAAAGAAGCAAGCAGAGTATATCCGAAACCTTGAGCAATTAGAACAAACGCAGTCCGAAGTCCTTCAGCTCAGAGCACATGCTGAAGAATATGAAGAACTGATAGCCGCAAAAGAAAAGCTCCTTGAAGAACAAAACCGCAAGCTACAGGAGCAGAGGAAGAAAGTATTGATAGACCATGCTTCCATCAACAAGTATATCATGGAGGCAGATATATACAAGATGCTGCTTGACAGGCAGTATGGACAGAAATTATCTGTCGAGGAATTGCGTGCCAGTCGTAAGTTAGTGCTGGAGAACTTGCCCGAGTTTAACAGTCTGTTATTGTCGAAGGAATACAAGATCAGCGAGAAGGACTTCTATATATGTGTCCTGTTCCGTCTTGGCTTTAAGTCGAAAGAAGTTAGCAATATGCTGGGACTAACCCAAGGCAGAGTGTCCCAAATCTGCACGAAACTGCTTCGTGATGTCTTTAAGAAAGACGAGGGAGGAGCAGCCGAATTGATAGAAATCCTTCACGAATTGTACTAAATCGGCGCATTTTGCCCTTACCAAGCTATTTTAGTAATTGTCTTATTATAAGCGACTTCCGAAGAAAACTAAATTTTCACTAAAGTCTTATTTGCTTTTTCTTATTGTCTATTGATAAAGTTTTTATAACTTTGCAGCGTATTTGTGACGAATAATATATAACAACAAAAATAATATGAGACAATCATTACACAATTTCTTACTTATGGCAGGCTTGTTGCTTGCAAGTAATGGATCCGCTTTTGCACAGACATGGAAAGAGCGCATAGTGAACGGCGATTTCGAAGGTTCAGATTACAGTAGCTTTGCCGTTAATGTCAAGAACGAAGGCAGTCGTGACCTTGATGCCAACGATATTGTCATTGATGACGATGATGCCAACAATCATTGTGCCAGAATTACATTTACTGCAAATCCTTTGAGTACTGAGTTCATAATCAAATTGACTGAGCCGCTTATGGAAGGTGACAGGATTCAGTTTTCCATGCGTGCAAAAACAAGTTCAAGCAGAGAGGCATCATTATCTTCGAATGAATTGGGCCGATTTACGGTTAGCGGAGGCGGAACATGGAATACATGCACCTACAAAGGAGTTGTCAGTGCAGAACAGAATGGCTGCCAAACCATTACTTTGAGTTTCAACAGGACAAGTAATAAGTCCGATATTTTCCATTTCGACGACATCAGTTTGAAGGTTCTGAAAGATGCCCCTATCGAGTTTGCCGATGCTAAAGTAAAGGAAATCTGCGTAACCTTCTGGGATGCCAATAAGGACGGTGAGCTGAGTCTGTACGAGGCTGCGGCAGTGAAAGAGATAAACGACTATATGTTTTCAAGGAGAACGGATATCACCAGTTTCGACGAACTGCAATATTTTGCGGGTCTGGAAAGCATTACAGCTTATGCTTTCAGCGATTGTACCAGCTTAACCTCTATTGTCATCCCTAATTCAGTTAAAATCATCGATACTGAGACTTTCAGTGGCTGCACCAGCTTGAAGTCCGTAGTTATTCCTAACTCTGTAGAACACATTCGGGGCGGCGCATTCTGGGGATGTTCAAGCCTAACATCTATCGAGCTACCTAACTCTTTGCTCGAATTATACAACAGTCCTTTTAACGGCTGTAAAAGCCTTACTGCTTTGAACATTCCAAAATCAGTTACACGGATTAATACTAATCCAGTGGGAGGATGCAGCAGCCTGACATCATTGACGGTAGAAGAAGGTAACACGCGCTATGACTCCCGTGACTATTGCAATGCTATTATCGAAACATATTCCAACACATTGATTGGGGGATGTAAGAACACAATCATTCCCAATTCGGTGACAAGCATTGGTGGTGGCGCCTTCTCGGGCTGTGGTCTGACTGCCATTACCATTCCAAACTCTGTGATTAGAATTGGTGGAGGAGCTTTCGGGAGTTGCGGTGGTTTGACCTCTATAACCATTCCCAACTCGGTGACATCTATCGACAGGGGGGCTTTCGAGGGCTGTAGTGGACTGACCTCTATTGCCATTCCCAACTCGGTAACAAGTCTGGGATATGATGTGTTCAATGGTTGCAGCGCCTTGGAAAGCATTGAGGTTGACAGTAATAATGCGGTGTATGACTCTCGTGAGAATTGCAACGGAATTATTGAGACTGCAGGAAACAAACTTGTAGTGGGTTGTAAAAATACTATCATTCCCAGTTCAGTGACAACAATCGGAAATGCCGCTTTTCATAATTGCTCTGGTCTGACGGCTATAACCATTCCTGACGGTGTGACGACGTTAGAAGCTGGTGCCTTTGGCTGGTGTACCGGCCTGACATCCGTCAGCATCCCCAATTCAGTGACGGGTATTGGCAATTGGGCTTTCCAAGGATGCGCAGGATTGGAAGAAGTGATTTCACATATAGAAGAGCCCTTTGAGATTAGTAAGGATGTCTTTGGTGGATATGGAATAGACGCTCAATGGTTTGAGTTCACCACTGCGACACTTTACGTTCCTATTGGTACCAAGGCAAAATACGAGGCAACTCCTGCTTGGAATTTGTTCCAGAATATCGTCGAGAAGGATTATTCTTCTATCAACGAAATGGTGCAGCCGCTCGGCACCGCTTCACCTGTCATCTACAATCTCTCCGGTCAGAAGCTGACTGCTCCGAAGAAAGGCATCAACATCATAAATGGCCAGAAAGTTGTCGTGAAGTGATGAAAAAGATAACAATTGTTTGTATGACAGCCATGCTGACAGGCTGCTCTACGGCACCAAAAGTGATAGCTGATGTTACTGAAGTGTTGCCAAGCCAGTCGGCAGAGAAGGTCATGATATATGACACCGACAAAAGTGTCCCTCCTGAAGCAAGGGCTATCGGCAAGGTGAGCGTGACTGACGGTGGCATGACACCAACTGATCAATGCCTTTATGGGAACATGTTGACGCTGGCCATCAAAAAAACAGCAGAGAGCGGAGGAAATGTTTTGCACATTGACCAACACAAAACGCCCAATCTCGGTTCCACTTGCCATCGCATTTATGGCACCATGTATGTGATGCCGGACAGCTTGCTGAGCGGTGACACACAGTCGGCCATATTAGAGATGGAAGAGGAAAATGACAATGAATTGCTGGCAATGGCTCAGGAACAAATTGTCAGGAGAGAAAAGATGCTTGACAATCCGAAAGATATTCTCAAGATGAATATTGGCCCTTCATGGATTACGTCGGAAGTAGCAACTCCCCAAAGAGTCTATAAATCAGAGACAGGTTTTGGGGTGGGCGTCGACTACCAGCATTATTGGCGATCTGGTTTGGGTATCGGCATCAACTACCTGTACCATTCGACCACATTCAATGACACAGAGAGCATTAAGATGCATTATGTTGGGCCAAGTATCGTATATAGTATTAAGCTGGGTGACAAATGGCGTCTGGACGCAGCTCTTGGCATTGGATATTCAGTCTATAAGGAGGAGTATTCTGGCTATATGTTTGGAGATAATTCTGAATCGAATATCGGAGGCTTGGGACAGGTGGGGGTCGAGCACATGATTTCAGACCGTATAGGTATCGGCCTTCAATTCAATTCGTTTACCATGCGTATGAAGAGACCAGACAATATAGATACCAGCAGGTATGATTTCTATGGCATCAAGCGACTCGATGCTCAAATCGGCTTAAGATTTTATTTGTAGGGACTCTGATAATTTAATTAATACAAAAACAAGAAAGAGATAACATGAAGAGACTTTGGATGATGACGATGATGTGCTGCTTGCTGACAGTCGTGCCTACCCTGTCGTTCGGACAGGAGGTCTATAAGTCGTTCTTAGAAGAAGGGAAGGTCTGGAAGTACCATTATCACAGTCCGAATGATAAGGTTTATGATGTGTTTTTGGCCGTAAAAGGCGACACGTTGATAGATGACATAAGGTATAAGAAGATAGACGATGAGGAAAGCGGGAGTTGTGACTATGTGATGCGCGAGGACGGAGGCAAGGTGTATTGCAGATATCAGAACGGGAATGAATCCATTGTGTATGACTTCGGCCTGAATGTCGGCGATTCCTTCAATACGTCAGATGTCAAAGCGACGGTAGTGGCTGTAGACACCATCACGGCAAACGGTCGCACTTTTCGTGCCTTGGATGTGCGCGAAGACAACAGCACACAGCCTAACTGGTGGGTAGAAGGCATCGGTAGCATGAGTTCTCTGACGAGTAGTTTCCGATACCCCGGTAATTATCACAGCTTCCTTCAGTGTCAATTGGGCGAAGACATCTTGTTTTCGCAAGAGAACTTCAGAACTTTGGATATTCCAAGCTTGATAGTCGGCAGCAATAGGGCTTCTGACTCTGGCATCTACGACCTCCAGGGTCGCCGCCTCAGCAGTCAGCCCCAGCATGGCATCAATATCAAGGACAGGAAGAAATACGTGAAATAATTATGAAAACAATTATAAAATTCATTATTATATTATTCTTTATCCCAATAATATCTTGTGATCCAGGGAGCACTGTTGAATATAAAATTTGCAATATGAGTAACTGTGATGCTATCATAGAGTTAAAAGGGAATGTAGGATATAATATAATTCATAAAGATTCTATCACATATCACCATTCTTCAGAAAGAGCCAACGTAATACTGAAACCTGAAGAAGCCCTTAGAAAATATCTTGAATGGATGAATAATCGGGTGGAAGCACACACACCACTTTGGGAAGAGATTATAAACATAAAAATAGGAGATAGTATCGTCTTGCCTCAATATTGGAACAACGCTGACAGTTGGCA
>JAEEGL010698685.1_pt1 | contig 12023 bp, 10 predicted proteins | sample 9134231 | NCBI WGS metagenome assembly JAEEGL01 (sample SAMN16246548, study PRJNA631951) | gut metagenome | biome: gut microbiome; feature: rumen; material: fiber-attached | host: Bos | place: Iran: Karaj | collected 2018-10
ATAAAAAATCTCAAAATCGCAAAAATAATTCTTTACAAAATCGATTTCTTGTGGTATCATATACAAAGTTGCGGTTGCTTCGTTAGGGGACAAAGCCGGTAAACCGGCGTTCACCGACCCCTTACGCAGCTTCACGCGGACAAAATATTACGGAGGTGAACCAAATGCTGCTGAAGGAAGAAAAGATGGCGATCATCGAGAAGTACCGCCTGAGCGAGACCGATACCGGTTCTCCCGAGGTGCAGATAGCGCTTCTCACCACTCGCATCAACCAGCTTACCGAGCACCTTAAGGTGCACAAGCACGATAAGCATTCGCTTCGCGGACTTCAGAAGATGGTCGGTCAGAGAAGAAACATGCTCGGCTACCTGAAGGATAAAGACATCAACCGCTATCGCGAAATCATCGAAAAGCTTTCCATCAGAAAGTAAAAGTCACGGGGCAGTCGGAACTCAGCGTTCCGGCTGCCCAGTTGTCGTTAATTACCGGTATTGCGGTGTTTTAGCGGTAAAGCGGGCGCCCGTTAAACGGACTTCGGCTTTATTGCTAAACGCTGTACATACCGGAGAAAATAAACGGAGGTATGTAAAAGAATGTTTGAAAAAATGAGAGTGTTCGAGACCGAGATCGCCGGCCGCAAGCTTAAGGTCGAAACCGGCAGACTCGCGCAGCTCGCCAACGCGTCCGCGCTGGTGACTTACGGCGACACCGTCGTCCTTTCCACCGCGACCGCGTCAAAGACGCCCCGCGAAGGCATCGATTATTTCCCGCTTTCCGTCGACTACGAAGAGAAGCTCTATTCCGTGGGCAAGATCCCCGGCAGCTTCCTGCGCAGAGAGGGAAGACCCAGCGAGAAGGCGATTCTCGCCTCCCGCGTCATCGACCGCCCCGTCCGTCCGCTGTTCCCGAAGGATATGCGTAACGACGTCAGCGTCGTCAACACCGTTATGTGCGTCGACCCCGACTGCCAGCCCGAGCAGGTAGCCATGGTCGGTTCGTCCATCGCCATCACCATCTCCGATATTCCGTGGAACGGACCTATCGGAGCCGTTATCGTCGGCTATATTGACGGCGAATACGTCATCAACCCCACCGCCGAACAGCGCAAGGTCAGCCAGATGGCCGTTACCGTCGCCGCCACCGATAAGAAGGTCGTTATGATCGAAGCCGGCGCGAAGATGGTTCCGGACGAGGTCATGATCGAGGGCATCAACCGCGGATTTGAGGAATGCAGAAAGATCGTCGCCTTCATCAACGAGATCAAGGCCGCGGTCGGCAAAGAGAAGTTCGCGTTCGAGAGCAAGGACGTCGACCCCGAGATGTTCGAGGCGGTCAAGGCGTTCGCCATCGACAGCGTCCGTTCCGCGATGGACACCGACGACAAGAACGTCCGCGACGCGAATCTCCAGATCGTTTACGACGCCGTCTACGCCGAGTTCGAGGAGAAGTACCCCGACTCCAAGGCACAGCTCGACGAGTGCATGTATAAGCTTCAGAAGTACGTTGTCCGCCGCTGGCTGCTCGACGACGGCAAGCGCGTCGACGGCAGAGGTATCGATCAGATGCGTCCGCTGAACGCGCAGGTCGGCATCCTGCCGAGAACCCACGGCTCCGGACTCTTCACCAGAGGCCAGACCCAGGTCCTCACCGTCTGCACCCTCGGCACCGTCAGCGACGCTCAGCTGCTCGACGGCATCGACGATGAGACCGAGCGCAGATATATGCATCACTACAACTTCCCGTCCTACTCGGTAGGCGAGACGAAGCCCTCCAGAGGCCCCGGACGCCGCGAAATCGGCCACGGCGCGCTCGCGCAGAGAGCTCTCGAGCCCGTTATTCCGAGCGAGGAAGAGTTCCCCTATACGATCCGCCTCGTTTCCGAGGTGCTTTCCTCCAACGGTTCCACCTCGCAGGCCTCCATCTGCGGCTCTACTCTGGCGCTGATGGACGCGGGCGTTCCGATCAAGGAGCCCGTCGCCGGCATTTCCTGCGGTCTTATCACCGAGGGCGACCGCTGGATGACGATGGTCGATATCCAGGGCGTTGAGGACTTCTTCGGCGATATGGACTTCAAAGTCGCCGGCACTCACGACGGTATCACCGCGATCCAGATGGACCTCAAGATCGACGGCCTTACTCCCGAGATCATCCGTTCCGCCATCGAGAAGACCCACAAAGCGAGAAACTACATCCTTGACGAAATCATGCTGCCGGTCATCCCCGCGCCGCGCGCCGAGCTTTCAAAGTACGCGCCCAAGATGATCACCATGCAGATCGACGTCGACAAGATCCGCGAAGTCATCGGCTCCGGCGGCAAGGTCATCCAGAAGATCGTCGCCGACACTGGCGCCAAGATCGACATTGAGGACGACGGCCGCATCTTCATCACCGCCGTCGACTCCATGGCCGCCGAGGCCGCCAAGGGCATAATCGAGGGCATCGTCAACGATCCCGAGATCGGCGGACTTTACAGCGGCAAGGTCACGCGCCTTATGGACTTCGGCGCCTTCGTCGAGATCGCTCCCGGCAAGGAGGGCATGGTCCACATTTCGCAGTATGACCGCGACCGCGTCGAGAAGATGGAAGACGTCGCCACCGTCGGTGACGAGATCATGGTAAAGGTCGTCGAGATCGACAGCCAGGGCCGCATAAACCTCTCCCGCAAGGCCGTGCTCGACGAGATGGACGGCATCGAGAAGCCCATCGAGGCCTACGTCAGCAGACCGAAGACCTCCGGCGGAGACCGCGGACACGGCGACCGCGACCGCAGAGGCGGACGCGACCGCGGCGGAGACCGCAACAGAAGAAGATAAGCTTCTTAAATAATCAAAACGCGCGCCCAAAAGGGCGCGCGTTTTTGTATACGCATTATCAGTTCAGCACGGCGACGCCTACGTTCAGATACGCCGCAAAGACGAGCCACGCGATATACGGGACTATCAGCCAAAACGCCGCTTTGCTTACGCGCCTGAAGAATACCGCCGTCGCTGTGACGGCCGCGAGCAGCGCAATCAGCCACGCGAACGCGAACCAGTATTCCTTCGCGCTGAAAAACACGAGCGGCCAGAAGAAGTTCAGCACGAGCTGCAGACCGTAGTATATCAGTCCGTTCTGCCGGTCGTCGTCGCGGAAGCCATTCCATACCAGCGCAGAGGCAATCCCCATCATAACGTAGAGTATCGACCACGCGATGGGGAAGACTATCGCGGGCGGCGAAAGCGGCGGCTTCGCGATATCTGCGTAAGCCTTCATATCGTTCATCGTCAGCAGGGCGGACAGCCCGCCGAGCGCGAGCGGTATCGCGATACAGATTATGAACGGCAGCGCCTTTTTGAATTTAGACATAAAAAATCACTCCCCGTATAGTCTATACGGGGAGCGGCTTTTATATTCCTGTTATTGACTTGCCGTCAGAGGATTACGCCTCGAGGGAGGACTGGTCGGCAAGCTTCGCGGCAACGCGGAGAATCTTCAGCGCGTCGTTGACGGTAATATCACCGTCGCCGTCGACGTCGCCGATCTGCATATCTTCTTCGGTGGCAACAGCCAGTTTCGCTGCGATACGCAGCGCCTTCAGCGCGTCGTTGACGGAGATTTCGCCGTCCTTGTCCATGTCGCCCTTCATTACCGGAGGAACGGCGGCATTGACGGTGATCGGCAGGGTAGCGGAAATCTCGCCGTTGGTAATCGTGATGTTCGCGGTGCCTTCTCTGATAGCGGTTATCTTACCGTTCTCATCGACGGAAGCGACCTCGTCGTTGTCGGAGGTCCAGACGGGAGCGAACTCGTCGGTGTAGCCGTCGGGATTGACGGTGTATTCGGGGGTGTACTCTTCGCCGATCTCGAGCTCTTTGGATTCGTCGGTGAACGTGATGGATTCGATGTGGACGACGTTGATGATCACGCCGCCGTTCGTAACTTCGCTCTCGAGGGCTTCGTCGAGCTCGGTGCGGAGTCTGTCAACGGTGATGTTGACCGGAACGTGGGCGGTCTCGTCGACTTCGGCGGCCTTGAAGGTGATGTCGAGAGGAGCGACGGTAAAGACGGCGCCTTCGGTAATGGCGCAACCGATTATGATGGAACCGTTGTCGGCGTTGTTGTCGTTGACGAGGTAAACGGCGCCGCCGTCGTTCGCGATGCCGGCAAGCTCTTCGGAAGCTTCGCACTTAACGAACTGGAGCTTGGAAGCGTCAAAGCTGACGGTCAGCTGGAACGCGCCGATCTTGGCGCCGGCGATATTGATGTGAACAACGGCTTCTCCGCCGGGAGCGGTCTCGGCGCCGCCGCCCATAACCTGAACGGCGCCTTCGGCAAACGCGGCGAACGGAACTGCGACAGCCATAAGCATAACGCAGGCGATGACAGCGGAAAGGATTCTCTTAACAGATTTCATAGTATTGTTATCTCCTTTGCTTATATTACTAATGTTATTCTATCAAATAATAACGACGTTGTCAAGAAGAATTGAATATTATTTTTCGCTTTTTTCAGATGTGCTCAAAAAAGGAAAAAGCCGCCTCCGCAGAGACGGCTTGAATGGTATTTTTTTCAGGTCAGAAGGGTGCTGTTTCGCTCGTTAAACCGTTCCGGTGACGGTAAGAACTGCGGTTCCGGGAGTAACGCTCCACGCGCCGGTGGCTGCCGTCTGCGCGTAGGTCGCGGCTGGAACGGTTATGACGCCGGGAGTCGTTCTGAACGTACCGCCGGAATAGGAATAGTCAGCGCCTGCCGTGAGGGGCGTTCCGTCGAGCGACGCCGTGACGGCGGAAAGCTCCGGATTGAACAGGTCGGTTACGGTAACGTTATCCGTTGCGTCGGCGGCGGTGTTGCCGACGTTGGTTATAGTGAAGGTGTAGGTCAGCGTTCCGGCGGCGGTGACGACCGCCGGGTCGACGGCTTTGGCGATCGCGAGCAGCGGCTCGGTTTCGGCAGTTATCGTTTCGCTCGCGGTCGCGGGAGCGGCGAGTCCGCTGCCGGTGACGGTGACCGTGTTCGTTATCGAGGCGCCGGCGGCGAGAGGCGCGTACTCGTTTACCGTCGCCTTATATATGATGGAGGAGTCTCCGCCCGCAGGAACTCCGATCCCGGAGAATACGAGGGGAGGCCCCGCCGTGACGGCGGGCTCCGTCTGCGGAACGCCGCCGACGAAGTATTGCGCTGAGCCTTCAACATAGGTCAGCGGCGTCACGGTTCCGGTCTCGAAGGCGTACGCGCCGAGGTCGTCGGTTACGGTGAGGCCGGTAAGAGGAGTCGTTCCGCTGTTGACGAGGCTGATAACGAAAGTTTTTTCCGACCCCGCGGCGTAGCCCTCCGTCAGCGCCGTCTTCATGACCGTGAGGTTGTCTGCGATCTCGCCGGTAACGGTGTTAGAGGTCGTCGTAATGTCGTTGTAGGACAAGGTCGCGGTATTATAAAAGGTGGTTGCCATTTGTCATCCTCCCGATGGTTTTTGAAAGGATATACTCCTTTCACGGTATTATATGCCGCGGGGCCGCGGACGGCTACCGATGGGGGAACAAAAATGGTCCGCGCTATTGACTTTTTGATTAAAAAGTGATATACTTCACAAGTTAATGTGATATACATCACAAGTAAGATATAATACGCGGATTGCGTGCGGGAGCGGATATGCGTTCCGCGAATGCGTCCTGCGTTTCCGTATCACTATCGGCGCCGTTACGCCGAAAAGGAAGGTAATCTCAATGAACACCGTATGTATGACCGGTCAGCTTTTTGCCGAAATGGTCAAAAGCGGGGCCGCGAATCTGTACGCCAACAGAACGATAGTAAACGATCTTAACGTTTTCCCGATCCCCGACGGGGATACCGGGGATAATATGTATATGACTGTGGACTCCGGAGCCTCCGCCGTCGGCGAAGGCAAGCTCTGCGACGTTGCTTCGCAGGCGGCCCGCGGTATGCTTATGGGCGCGCGCGGCAATTCGGGAGTCATCCTTTCGCGCATATTCGCCGGTCTGGCGAAGGGCTTCGACGGCAAGGACGAAGCCGACGTCGCCGGCGTCAGCGAAGCGTTCCTGGCAGCCGTAAAGGAGGCCTACGGCGCGGTCGCCGTGCCGGTCGAAGGCACGATCCTCACCGTGATAAAGGACGCCGCAAACTACGCCGGCGGACGCGTTTCCGCCGATAACTCGCTTGAAGACTACTTTGACGATTTCACCGGAGAGCTGCGCCGGTCGCTCGACAGAACTCCCGACCTGCTCGACGTTCTGAAGGAAGCGGGCGTCGTCGACAGCGGCGGAGCCGGCCTCGTATACATAGTCGAAGGCATGCGCGACGCGCTCTTCGGAGAAGGCGGCGTTTCCGCCGCGTCTTCCGCTCCTGCTGCGTCTGCGGCGAAGAAAATCGACGTAGACACGTTCACGAGCGATATGCAGCTTGAGTTCGGCTACTGCACGGAGTTCCTGCTCCGCTTGCAGAAGTCCAAGTGCGACGTCGACGCCTTCGACGTCGAAGCTTTCACCGCGAAGCTCAACGAGCTCGGCAATTCCGTCGTCTGCTTCCGCGACGGCACGATCGTTAAGGTACACGTACACACCATGACCCCGGGCGAGATACTCGATTTCGGGCAGAGATACGGCGAATTCCTGACGCTTAAAATCGAGAATATGATGCTCCAGCACCACGAGGCGACGATACAGAACCGCTTCACCGTTTCCGCGCCGAAGCCGAAGAAGGCCTACGGCATCGTTGCCGTCGCTTCCGGCGACGGGATAAAGCAGGTGTTCACCTCGCTCGGCACCGACGTCGTCGTCGACGGCGGGCAGAGCATGAACCCGTCGGCGAAGGACTTCATCGAAGCCTTCGAGGAGATCAACGCGTCCACGATCCTCGTGTATCCGAATAACGGCAATGTGATTCTGACCGCGCGGCAGGCTGCGGAACTTTACAAGGACGCAGACGTCCGCGTCATTCCGAGCCGCACGATAGGCGAGGGCTACGCCTCGCTTTCGATGCTCGACACCACCTCGGGCGACACCGACAGCATACTCGAAAACGTCGAGAGCATAATCGACAGCGTCGTTACCGGAATGGTCTCCCGCGCGAGCCGTGACGCCGAAATGGACGGCGTGACCGTCCGCAAGGACGACTACATCGGCTTCGCCGACGATAAGATCTACGTCGACAGTCCCGACAAGTGCGAGGCGCTCCTCGGGCTCGCCGAAAAGCTCGACAGCGCGAGCCGCGACGTTATGCTCCTCATATGCGGCCGCGACACGAGCGAAGAAGAAGCGCAGAGCGTCTACGCGGCGCTTACCGCGCGATACAAGCGCACGGAAGTCATCATGATAGACGGCGGCCAGCCGATACACGACTTCGTGCTTATCCTTGAGTAAAAAGAAAAGGGAAGGTTGCGAAAATGCTCAGACTGTTTGTTGATACCGACTGCGACGTCGATCTCAAGACCGCGAGGAAATACGGCCTTGAGCTTATCAGCATGCCTTACACCGTCGACGGCAAGCTGATCTGCCCTTATGAAGATTACGAAGAATTCGATTCGAAAGAGTTTTACGATATGCTGCGTCAGCGCGCCGTACAGGGCGGGGAGCTCCCGACCACGAGTTCGGTGAACGCCGAACGCTACAAGCAGTATTTCGAGCCATTCTTCGCGCAGGGCGACGAGATACTCTACATTCACTTTTCCGAGTCGATGAGCCAGACGTTCGCGAATATGCGCACCGCCGTCGCGGAGCTGAAGGAGAAGTATCCCGACGCAGTTTTCCGCGAATACGACACGAAGGCCATCACGGCGCTGGGCTACACGCTCGCCGTCAAAGCGGCCGAACTTTACAAGGCCGGCAAGAGCGCGGACGAGATAATCGCGCACCTCGATAAAGAGAGAGATCACTTCACAATATACTTTTTCGCCGATAATCTAAAGTTCTTCAAGCGCAGCGGCAGAGTCGGAGGACTTGCCGCCACTATGGGGACGCTGCTCGGAGTACGCCCGCTGATACACATCAACGAGGAAGGGCAGATGCTCAGCATCGGCAAGGAGCGCGGCAGAGCGAACGCCATTGACGCGCTGCTCAGATACGCCGACGAGCTCGGCGACGACGTTGCCGGTCACCGCATCATCATCGCTCACACCGATGCGCCCGAGATCGTCGAGCAGGTCGAGGAGATGGTCCGCGAGAAGTACGGGTCCGACCTCGAAATAATCAAGTTCCCGGTCAATCCGACCGCGGGCGCACACTGCGGCCCCGACTCCGTCGGGCTCTGCTTCCACTCGAAGCGCCGCTGAGCCGCGTTTTCACCTCGAAGGAGGGTTCTTTATGATAAAAATAATCGTTGACTGCTTCGGCGGAGACAAGGGCGTTTCCGCGACCGTCGGCGGCGCCAAAATGGCGATCGAAAGCTTTGACGACCTCGAGGTCGTCCTCACCGGGGACGAGGCGATAATCAGAGACGAAATGAAGCGCATCGGCCTTTCCGAGCGCTGCTCCGTCGTCCACGCGCCCGACGTTATCGACTGCAACGACAAGCCGACGGACGTCGTCCGCCACAGGCCCGACAGTTCGATGATGAAGGCGATAGAGATGCTCCGCGCCGGCGAAGCGGACGGTATGGTCAGCACCGGCTCCACCGGAGCGCTTGTAGCCGCCGCGACCATGCGCGTCGGACGTCTCAAGGGCGTCAGCCGCCCGACCTTCTGCCCGATAATGCCCACCATGAACGGCAGGATAGTCGGCGTCTGCGACAGCGGAGCGAACGTCGAATGCACCGCGCCGCGCCTCTGCCAGTTTGCCGTTATGGGCAGCATCTATATGAAGAGCGTCTTCGGCGTCAAGAATCCGCGCGTCGCGCTGCTCAACGTCGGCGTCGAGGAGGAGAAGGGCGACCTGCTGCGCAGGACGACCTATCAGATGCTCAAATCCGCCGAAGGGCTGAACTTTGTCGGCAATATGGAGAGCCGCGACCTTATGTCCGGCAACTACGATCTCGTCGTCTGCGACGGCTTCTCCGGCAACGTGCTCGTCAAGAGCGCCGAAGGCACCGCGCTGCTGATGCTCAAAAAGATCAAGAAGGACATCTCCTCCCGTATGCGCAACAAGGTCGGCGCGCTGTTTATGAAGAAGATGTTCAAGGAACAGAAAGAGTTCATGGACTACCGCAACTACGGCGGAAGCGTCATCCTCGGCACGAAAAAGGTCATCATCAAGGGGCACGGCAGCAGCAACGCCGTCTCCGTCGCCAAGTGTATCGAGCAGGCCTACCGTATGGAAGCGAACGACATCAACTCGCAGATTGAAGCCGCCGTCGCCGCCTTCGCGGAAGAGAAGGATCGCGCCGCGGAATAACCGCGAAAAAAGCGTAATAAAACAGACCGCAGTCGCTGACTGCGGTCTGTTTTTACGCGTGAGGTCTTTTTTACGCGTTTATTCAGATTATTATCCCGCCGCCCGCGACGTCGTCGCCGTCGTAAAAGACCGCGGACTGTCCGGGCGCGGGAGCGCGCACGGGCGAGTCGAAAACCAGCGCCGCGCCGACTCCGTCGGGGGAGAGGAGCGCGGGGGTCTCGCGCTGACCGTACCGCGTTTTCGCGGTCACGCGGACGGGGGAGTCGAGCGCGGCGAACTTCTGCAGTTTCAGCTCGCGGACGCGGATGGCGTTGACGAACAAGTCTTCGTTTTTGCCGAGCGTAACGGTATTGTCAACCGCGTTCTTCGCGACGACGTAGCGCGGCTCGCCGAAGGTCACTCCGAGCCCCTTGCGCTGTCCGACGGTGTAATATATCACTCCCTCGTGCCTTCCGAGGGGGTTTCCGTCCTTGTCGACGAAGTCGCCGGGAACGGGAACGACGCCCTGCTTTTCGCGCAGGTAAGCGGCGTAGTCGCCTTCCTTAATGAAGCAGATATCCTGGCTGTCGCGGCGCGTGGCGGCGTTCAGCCCCGCCTCGGCGGCGAGCGCGCGGATCTCTTCCTTCGTCATGTCGGCCAGCGGGAAGACGACATGCGCGAGCTGCTCCTGCGTGAGCCCGTAGAGCACGTAGCTCTGATCCTTCTTCGCGTCGGAGGCGCGCCTGATGAAATACCTGCCGTTTTCGCGGCAGACGCGCGCGTAATGGCCGGTGGCGAGCGTGCCGTAACCGAGCTCCGCCGCCATCCGCGCCATCGCGCCGAACTTGACGAACATATTGCACTGCACGCAGGGGTTGGGCGTCCTGCCTCGGACGTATTCGGCGCAGAAGTTCCCTATGACCTTCTCCGCGAAGACGTCCTTCAGGTCGAAGACGTAATGCGGTATGCCGATGGCGGCCGCCGCGGCGGCGGCGTCCTCGATATCGCGCTTATTTCCGTTTTCGGGGAGCAGGTCGAGCGTGGCTCCGGCGACGTCGTGCCCCTGCCGTTTCAGCAGGAGCGCGGCCGCGGTGCTGTCAACGCCGCCGCTCATGGCGACAAGTATCTTCATACCGCTATTGTAGCAAACGGCGGCGCGTATGTCAAACAATAATTCATAAAACCCCGTTTTCGCGGCAAAATACAGAAAAAGCGAAAAGGGATGATTCTATGAATAAGATGAAGCGCCGGACGCTCGTCCGCGTTATCAGCTACGCTTCCGCGGCGCTGCTGGTCGCGGTCGGTTTCGCGGTCTCCGGCTACTCGCTGGCGTGCGACTACCGCGAACAGCTCGAGAACGGCTACCGCCGCGCTTTGACCGACCTTTCCTCCAGCGTCAGCAGTATGGATACGCTGCTGCAGAAGAGCAAATACGCCTCCACGCCGGCGATGCTCGGCACGATCGCCTCCGGCATATGGCGCGACGCGGGCGCGGCGAAGGCGAACCTCGGTATGCTTCCGGTCACGGAGGCCTCACTCGACAACGTAAATAAGTTTCTGTCGCAGGCGGGGGAATACGCGCTTTACGTTTCCGAACGCGTCGCCGCGGGCGAAAGGATGACCGCTGAGGAAACGGCGGCGCTTGCGCGGCTTTCCGAGCTCGCGTCGAAGGTCAACGCCGGACTTAACGAGCTCGTCGCCTCCGTCTCGGACAAGACCGTGATGCTGACCGAGGTGAGTAAAAAGGCCAACGGCTTCCTCGCCGGTATAAACAACGACGGGATCGCGATCTCCGGCGGCTTCGCGGACGTCGAGAACGGCTTCGAGAACTACCCGACGCTGATCTACGACGGCCCTTACTCCGACTTCGCGCTTAACAAGGAGAGCGCGATGCTGAAGCGCGAGACCGAGGTAACGCCCGAGCGCGCGAAAAAGCTCGCCGCCTCCGCGATGGGAGCCGACGTTTCCGCCGTGACCGCCGGCGGCGAGAATACCGGCAAACTGCCGGCGTACTACTTCTACTGCGGCGAGAAGTCCGCGGAGATCACGAAAGCCGGCGGGCACCTGCTTACGATGACGGACGGCGCGGAGCCGCAGGAGGAGCGCCTTACCGTTGAAGCGGCTACCGCCGCGGCGTCCGCGTTCCTCGATAAGTTTGGCTACGGGGATATGACGGGCACCTACTACGTCGTCGAATACGGCGTCTGCACGATAAACTTCGCCTACGAAAGCGGAGGCGTGATCTGCTATCCGGACCTGATAAAGGTTGGCGTCTCCATGGCGGACGGCAGCGTCGTGACTTTCGACGCGCGCGCCTATATCACGAACCACGTCGCCCGCGACCTGCCGGAGCCGAAGACGACCGCCGCGGAGGCGAGGGCGAAGCTGCGCGAGGGCCTGTCCGCGCTGAAGGAACGCCTCGCGGTGATCCCCACGGACGGCGGCGGCGAAAAATACTGCCGCGAAATACTCTGCAAAGCCGCGGACGGCACGGAGGTCCTCGAATACTTCAACGCCGACAGTCTCCAGGAGGAGGACGTGTTGATACTTCTTCACGAGGATAACGGCGTGCTGACGGTATAAAGCCGAACGGCGCGCCGCCTTCGTCCGCGAAGAGCAGGTAGCCGAGCGCGAAGACCGTGCCGCTTTCGTCGCCCGAGCGCAGCAGTATGAAAATGAGTATCAGCAGCAGGTATGTGTCGAGGTTGTCTGCGCCGCCGAGCA
>JAEEGL011223420.1_pt1 | contig 12023 bp, 10 predicted proteins | sample 9134231 | NCBI WGS metagenome assembly JAEEGL01 (sample SAMN16246548, study PRJNA631951) | gut metagenome | biome: gut microbiome; feature: rumen; material: fiber-attached | host: Bos | place: Iran: Karaj | collected 2018-10
CTGTAATTGTCTTTGCCAGCCAACGGTCATATTCGTCATCTGGATCCCAATCTAAATCGTCCCAGGATTCCAGATGCCATACTGGATATAGTTCACCATTTACCAGTTCCTCTAGTGTGTTTTCTTTGTCCTTCCGTAATTCATCGTCAGCGACTTCATAACAATATTCTCGCCCATAATAATCTTTGTCGTAGTAATAATACATTTATTCCTCCTCTAGTTTTTTTAAGTATTCCTTAACGGCTTCGTCAATATCTCGACAAATATCTTCCTTATCAAATCGTAAGTCAGTGATATTGCCCTTACGTAATCCGTGTCGTATAGCTTCCCATACGTTGATAACCTCCTCTTCAAAGTCCAGAATAATATCATCAATCTCTGGATCATCTACACAAAGAGAAAGTCCGTTAAATTCTTCCCACATACGGGATAAGCTTAATATGTCCTCGTCGTCTAAGTTTAGATCCCAGAGTTTATCATGAATGAGCCATTTGATCTCATGTAATAAAGTCCCCGGATCTCCGGACAATTCCTTGCGGATTAAATCCTTTTGTCTTTCTGTTAAGTTTTTCATGCTTTCTCCTTTTTAAGGTGTATCAATACAGAATCCAGCCATTCCACAAAGTAACTGTTGACTGTCTTCAGCAGCCAACATACTCCTTTGGTTATATAAACCAATACAATCAACGCTTGTGTTAAGAATTTTAACACTGTGTTCCACTTTGTTTGTTCCATAGAAAAACCTCCAATAGGTAAGAAAAATGAATGATAACTTTTCGTCTAATGTTTTAATTGGTTTAGACTTCTAAAGGACGAACAGTTATACTTAGACCAATGAATCCTTCGTAATAAAGGAATTTCATAAAGGTCGAGTATAACTGCTCGATAATGGAATTTTTAGTTATTGAGATACCCTTCCATTTTTTGAATTATATGGTAGAGCTGCTTTAAGTCGTCAGCCAAGGTATTCCATGTAGTCGTATTAACTACAATACTATCTGCTGGTATGCGTAATAACATACAGCATAAACGCGCTAATAAGCCACGAATAATTGTGAGCATATTACACGCTGTTTTTCGAGAAGCCTCTGTATCAAGACAGGCTACTCCAGGATAATTGTAAATATCCTCATTAGATGCGTTGAGAAGGGGGAATGTAGTAACCGAGTTAGTTCGTCTAGCTCTTTTTCTTCCAAATACTGTGGCACCAAGATGTTTTTTATAATCACCATAAGAGAACTGTACAAACCTAAAAGCAGAATTAATTATTTCCATTAGTTCTGCTCTTAATATATTACAATTTTTATCCCAAGAGTTTACTTTACCTTGCTGGTAATACACAGGATTTTCAAAGGAAATTAGAGGACGCCAATAGATAGCAAACGCATACCTATACATTTCAACCCGAATATCTGTCCAAATACAAGTAAGAAACTGAACGATATTAAAGAGTTCCTCGTGAGACAGCCTTGGATCATCGAATTCGGGTACTTCTTTTATTACATGAGAAACCAACGTAGATAGTCCCGTTTCTACGTTAAGATCAATAAAATGGCTATCCCAAGGAAGAAGATTAAGACCTGGTATGGCTACTATGGGGAACGTTCCAAATTTGTTGGCATGTAGCTTCAATAGATTTAAGCTGGGGAGTCGTATATCTGTGAATGAACTGATAAAATAACCGTTTAATTCAGACTCACAAGTAATTCCTGCAAACTGAATGGTACTCACTAAATTACTGTCATCCTCGTCCAGCTCTTTTGCAATTTTATTTATCTGCATAATTCACCTCCTTATGATAAAATACAAAATTACAACTAGATATATGCCGTAAAATTAAGCATTATTAAGCAAAAAGCCCGTACAAATGTACGGGCTTTTTCTAGTTGCATGTAGTTTACGGCATTTTAAATATATCATCAATATTCGGGGCTGCTACGCTTCCTCTGTCTACTCCGGGATAACGGGCATCCCACTGAGCCTTCGTTACTGGGTTCTTTCCAGTAGTATTTTTTGCATCCTGGTACATACGTAGCTGCGTATCATACTTTCTTTGCATTTTTTCAAGTTCTAGCTTGTTTGTTTGACGAAGGTTCTCTAACTCGGTATTATTATTTTTCTGATCATCTTTCTGTAGCCGATACTGCTCTTTGTCCCACCACAGTTCATCTTGCTTATGCAACAAGTCTCGCTGCCATTGCTGCTGTCGCTGTTTCTGTTCAGTGTTAGCTATATTCTCCCTAGAAGTTCTATCCGCCTCAGACTGTTCTTTACGGTGCTCAAATTCCTTCTTCTGGAACTCACGATCCTTCTTGCTTTCACTCTTTCGCCAATCCTGTTCAGCTTTCCATCTCTTAGCTTCTTCGGCATCCCGTCCTTCTCTGTAATCTCGCTCAGCCTTATCCCGTTCCTGTTCGTCCAGACGACGACTCAATTCTCTACCGGCTTGCATACCTCGTTCAGCCTGTTCAGAACGTTCCTTAGCTCTACGTTCTTTTTCTTCTTTACCGTATTCGCTAAGAATGTTAAGAGTAGGAATGTCCATACCACCACTTTCCATATACTGACGAATAGCCACTCTGAGCAACGGCTTATTGTTATGAAGCTCAGGATTAACTTCCAGAATCTCATTAACAGCGTTGACAACTTCTTCTGGATTCTTATCTTTAAGATACGGGTCAGTATTCATTAGATCAACAAGAATGGTTTGAACACGAATCTTGCGTAATTCAGCTTCCTGCGCTGGATCCGCCAATGAATACATCAATTCACGTTCAAACCTGTCTAACCCGTTCCACCCAGGGTGGTTCAATAACTCTAATCCTGTGATTCCTGTGTGGGGATCAGCAGAGATTGGGGTGTATGCCTGTTTGTAGAACTTTTTTTTTTGACTATTTAATTCAGCTTCCTTGAACAGTTGATCAATATCTCTCATACCCTCAACATACTTGTCTTTAGGAGCTACTGTCTCACCCAATGCGTCTACACAGGCTTCCAGAACTTCCCGTTCCTGCGCCGAAGCTTTCTTAACCTGCTCGTTGTTATCAACGAATCGCTCAAACGCCTTGGCAAACGGATGGTCGTCGTCTAGGAAGGTTTTCACACGAGCTTTCTTTTCTAAGTGATTTTCCTGAATAATCTTATTGATAACGGTAACGCCTTCCTGTCCATAGGCGAGTTCAGCGTAGCGACGAGCGTCATTGAGATCTACACCAGCATATTTACACAATTCATATTCTACATCCTCTAACGCTCTGTCTCGCTTAATGATTGCAGCTTCCTTAACCCTACTAGCCTCGTCAGCAATCATTTCAATGGTTTTGGAAGCATTACGGTCTACTTTATCTTTATAGTCCGTACACTTAGCCATCTTAACCTGCGGACGTTGCCAATCACTGAAATCTGGTTCCTTCTTAAGATAATCCCAAGCGTCCGGCCAGTAGTGGTCAGCGTTGAACTTCCAGAAGTCATCTTTAACAGGTTCAGCGGAAGCTGTCTTATTAAGGGGGTTTTCTTGCAAGAGAATTGAATAAACCTTGTCAATATCAGCAATTGGATAAGAAGCTACCTTTTCCTGCAAGGTATTAGAGTTTTCTCGGTGAATTGCAGCGGCTCCGGTATTGTACGCTCTTACAATAATTGGGAGGTAATCTTGTGTAAGCTGCATTGCCGACGCTACTTTAGCAATAGCTTCAGATGGGGTAATCGTAGGATCTTCAGTACAAAGAGAAGCTACTTTATCAATTGCGGAATCTATTTTGTTTCGTTGAGCTTGTGTAGGAGTATTCATTGTTGAATTGTAGAAAAATAGAGGTGTATAATGACTATAATATAATAAAGACATATATAGAGTGCAAATACAGAAAATGTGATAGACAATAAAACCCCCAGACCGAAGTCCGGGGGCTGATACATCAGTTATTCAGAATGCTCACTTTGGTTCCATTGAGGCAGCGTTGGCTCACACTCCTTGTCATTCGAGTGAATGACTAAGCTTGTTTGGTTGTTATAGTTAACAACAATTTGAATTGTTGTTAGCCAAATTAGGATTGCTATTGCAATCCATGCAAGCATAGGTATAATAGCGAGTAAGTTACCTTGAAGGAAGCTGTTAGTAAGCAGCTCTAAATAGCCGATTACCGCATCCGAGAAATCTCTCGGTTCATATTTAGGAGAAATCATACTTATTACCCTTAAACTGAAGGAAACATTCAAATAACAACAAGTGCCTCCTTGTGATCGGATAGTGGGAGTTGTTCTTGACTTTCCATGCGGTATATCGGTTCTTAATCTATCAGAAATAGAAATTAATAGAAGGGGGAGTATTTTCTGTCAATAATACTCCGCATAATTACTTCCTATAGATATTAACAAGCAAACGTCAAAAATTTTGCTATTTAGAAATTATAGGTTTAAAGAAACTCACTATTCCAGATAATACAGGCGCTAAGAACGCGGCTACGGATTCGTGAGTGCGTCCCATTAGAGCCAGTACAAACCCTAATACAGCGAGTAGAATCATAATACCAGAACCAATTAAATAGTTACGAGAATTAACATCTACAACTCTATTATCTAACTTAATTTTGCTTTCTAATCTAATATCATCTCGATTTGAAGCAGCTACCTCCATAGCAATACGATGTGTGTTTTGCTGTTCGGTCATTGATACTACTCTATTAGCAAGACCATCTTGTATCTCATTATAAGCTCGTAGTTCTGCTGCAGGAGGTATTGGACCTATATAATGTTGCTGAGTAAACTGTAACGTATTCTGCGGATTATTTACTTGCTCCGTTATTCTCGTATATCCTATTGGGGATACAGAATCCGGGGAGGGTGTAGGATTAGCTGACGCTATTTCCTGGGTTACTTCTGGTATTTGATTATTTTGTTCTTCGGACATGATTCATCGATTCCTGTAGAAGTAATCCAACACGTTGCCAATCCTTGCGGATAGCCTCGCTATCTACTTGTAGCGGATCCATGTTTCTAGTATCAATAGCAGTATATGTAGATTCATCCGGTTCAGAACCTAAATTATATTTAGCCTTGTAATCCTCTATGGACTCTGTAGTGAGTGGTCTGATAGTTACAGTATCTCCCCACTCAATCCAAAACTCTCCGAGGCAATTAAAAAGGTTACTAAGTTTCTTAAACATGGCTTTATCTCCTAAATAATATTATATACTATAATAAAAATTTTTAAAGTACAATTAGGAACAATTTTAATTATTTTCATAGAAGTCTGTTAAATTAAGACATTTGCTCCTGAGCTGGATAAGCTGTATTATATAGTATCTTTAACAATTACTCTGGTATACAAATATGAAAATTGCTGAATATATAGAACTGGTTAAACAGGCTGAACAAGGTACTATTACCCCTCTTACTGATGAACAAAAGCTATATTTAGACCCATCTAAGTGGACGGTCAGTAATCCTCCGACACAAGCACCTTCCGTAGAACCAAAACCAGTAGCAACTACGGAAGGTATGTCTACACCCGAGTTACCGAAAATGGTAAACACGGCCCCAAATAATCCGTTTGTGGGATATTACGGTTACAAGCCAACTTGGAATTTTAGATATCAAATTAAAGAAAGTCCTAAACCACCAAGAACAATTAATCCGGCTACAGGATTAATCTATCCTTTTAATGTTAAAAATCCTCGTCCAAACTGGGATTATATAAAGCTTAATATTGGAAATTTGGGTAGGGCGGGATATAAAGCCGTAGCAAAAGATCCTGTTAATCTAGCTCCCGGACTCGGTGAAGCACTCTTTGGTATACATTCCGCTATAACTAGCGATAGTAATAAGCAGCATATTTACAACAAAATGGAGGAAAATCCTCCGGGTAAAGTACGTACAGAACTATCAAGACATAAAGCGCAACAAGAACTAGATAAGTATAGAAGAGACGGTAACTATATATTTAATTCAGATGGTGTAATAACGGATCCGCACGTCGCAGAATTATACGAGCAGGCCTATGGTCCTGCAATTGATTCTGATGATTCTTTAGAAAAAACAAGAGCTGTTATTGAGTACTGCGCAAAGCATTATTATCCAGATTTTATAAAAAGAGAATTTAAATCTCTAGCACAAAATAAAGGCAACGCTATAAAAGCTACAGCATCTTATTCCAATCCTTGGGCGCCTGTTCAATTCGCAGAAAGCCTAATAAATGCTTACGCGGGTAAAAAAATATTCCCAGGGTTTTACGAAGTAGACTATGAAGGGGGAAGAGAATTAACCCCAGAGGAATTAAAACCCAATCCCAGGTACTTAAACGAAAACCACGTAGCTTCAAATTATTATAAATATCATATACCAAATAATACGGCAGAAGCTGTAGGTGCCTACTTAGATCCGTTTTTCGCACATACTGGATTTAAGGATAAGATATTAAGAAATTGGAATTATATGATGACAGGAAGACCACTAAAATATCTGGATTCTGCACATACCCGTGTAGATTATCCGGATTTCTTTGGTCCGTGGCTCGGTTCTAAAAGTCAAAACGAAATAAACGGTCGTCGTCCTGGAATTGATTATGATAATTTAGAAAATAATCCAATATTGGATGAAATAATATATCAAGCCAGAATCAAAGGCTATGACGAAGACGAAATTCAGAATATGCTGATTGACTACCTAGACACAAATACTACAGATACAAACGCACTTAAGTACATAGCTTATGCATCTCCGGAATATCTGTATAAACTACTACGGGGTCCTCGAGTCACTGAACTGTATGATCAATTAGCTAACACACCCGCAAAAGTAAAGCAGCTAAAAATAACTCCGTTTCAAATAGCTATGAATGGACCAATGGCGGGTCCGGGAACATTATACAGATTGTCTAAAGAGCCGGATATTTATGAGTATGTGGACAACCCCGAATACGAAAGACTCGGGATGCAGATCGCAAGAGAGCTACAAGACCAAGAATTAATTAAACGACTATATCCTCTGATGGCTCCGGATAAACAACCTACTCCTGAGGAGTTAGATTTCTTAACAAACGTAGATAACTACTTCTTAGCCCCAGAAACAGAATTACAAGAACCAAGGGAAGGTTCGGTTGGTAATCCTGTTATGTGGAAACTACGACAAATTGCAAAATTGCCTTATCAGGAACGGTACGCTCAGATGGTTCGCTTGTACGAAGAAAATCCAGATTTGGTAGAATATTTCATACAGTCAAACTACCCTGGAGAAGAAAACAAGGACATTCAAGAAAAAATTGTAGACTTTGTATCCGGTCGATTATTTAATAGATCCATGCTAGAGTAATACTACCCCCTTGACAAGTTAAATATAGGTGTTAGATTACAGTTAATTAAGTAATCTACATTATATATTTAACTGTAAAAGTACAATGGAAAATAAATCTTCAAACCAAGAAGACAGAATATTATTTTATATTCTGTGGGGGGTTGAATTCATAATAGCTATAGTTTTATTTTATAGTTTAGCTTTTAGTTTATCCGATGAAATTCTGGACAGCATAAATCACCATCGAGGTAATATAGACTATATCTGTTCTCTTACGGTTGCTATTATAAAGCAGCATGATATTCGTATAGGGGTTATGCTTCCTATAATGTTGTTGCTTGGCCTCATATTTAATAATAACGTCTAGTTAGTTCTTTTAGTATCTATTGATATCCCCCTTGAATGTTCATTCAAGAAAGGTATACTACAATAAGCGGATACGTATATAGGCGGTCAGGTTGCCCGTATCAGCAAAATCTTTGATAACTAAGGATTAGATCAGTTATTACTTTTATAACTCCACTTGTTCGCAATTTTTTAAATTTATTTTATTACTAGGAACAGAAAGGAGTCGCTATGGAGGTAGTTTTAAACATTGATCCGTATTTTGTTATTTTAGTTGTTCTTTTCTTTAGCCCTGAATTTTCAAGGGTAAGAGAAATTATAGCCGTTTTATTCCTATTGGTTATATTACAACAAAAATACAATAATACGAAATACATCAAAGAGGATAACGACCTAAGGGATTAGGTTCTTGCGTCCAGACCTGACCTGGACGCTTTATAGTATCTAAGGAAAACCCCGCTTGACAAACTATTAAAAGCTATTATTATAAAAAATAAAAAAATTAATTTATAATTGGCGGATACATATATGTCTATAGATTTACTTATAAATAAATTACTTGATAAGTCGCAAGAGGCCTTTGTGATTGCCATTGAGTTATACAATAAGCCAACAATCAAATATCGTGTAGAAGGATTTAGCTTCTTTATCTGTAATGCTTGGGAACTAATGCTTAAAGCATTCTTAATAAAGAAAGATGGGGAATCAGGTATTTACTTTAAACGAGGCTCCAATCGTACTATCAGTCTTGACGTCTGTATTCAACGAGTTTTTACAAATGATAAAGCTCCTTTACGTAAAAATTTAGAGCAAATAATTGAACTGAGAAATACTGCTGTACATTTTATTGTAGAGGAATATGAACAATTATACGTTCCTCTGTTTCAAGCGTGTGTATTTAATTATATCGCTAAGATGAAAGCTTTTCATGATATAGATATAACACAATTAATCCCGGCGAATTTTCTGACGCTACCGGTTAAAATTGAAACGGTTACAGAGGAAACTTTACGAGCAAAATATCCGCAGGAATTATCAGAACCGTATATAAATAAAGCAAAACAACTAATACCAATTATTAATAGCAGTAATCAAAATTATGCTATTCAAGTACAGCATAGCTATTATATAACTAAAGATAAAGAGGAGGCAACCGCTTTAGTGCGGGTTACAAATACTGCGGGTTCCGAGGTTCAAATTGTGCGTGAACTCAAAGATCCTAATTTAACACACAAGTATAACATGAAAAATGCGATATATGAGATTAATAAAAGATTACAATCCTTGAATATATCGTTTTCTTTTAATAAATATCACTTTAACAAAATCAATGAAAAATTTAAAATAAAAGAAAACACGGACTATTGTTATATTCATCGGCAGAATAAACAACCTTCTTATTCTTACTCAACAAAAGTGATAGAATTTATTGTTGAACTTATAAAGGAAGACCCTATAAATTTTGTTGACAGATTAAAAAAATAAACTACCCCAGGGGCATGAGATTCTTGGTATAAACCTACTCCCATTCGGGAACTCAGCCTATCTCCTTCCGAGTAGTTTATAGTTATATTATACACAAATAGATTTAACTGTCAAGTCCTATTTAAAAATATTTATATTTAAAGTTATCAACGAGGGTACTATCTGTATTCACCAAGCAGAGGACTGGAGCGATAAAATCAGCGGTTTAGAGAACAATTAATCTACGGATAAGGCAGGAGTCGGTAAAACTACTTTGGATGTATTGTGGTATCTACCGCAATAAAAATTAGCACTAATAGCCAAGAGTATACAATATAAAAGTAAATATTGTCCAGCAATTTTGTAATAGCTGGACTAACTTTTACACCTGTTGCACTGATAATTAACAATACAGCAACGAAGCTAAGAAATACGGCTGGAAATATCCATAGCATTTTTTTATATATACTAGGCATAATAAGCTACAGGTTAAGTTATTTAATTATAAAGTACCTGTAGCTTATTATATTAAGCTGGATAATTTGTCAAGTAGGGTCGTTTATAACCCGAAACCTTTAGGAACTTTTTTGGGTATAAGCTTCTTAAACCACGCCTTGATTGATTTATTCTTTTCTAATATAGCTTTCTCTTTAGCTAAAGAGCCCTCTATTTTTTCTCCCTTAATAAGCTTTTCAGCTATCAGCTTAACGTTAGTTTTCGTTCCAAGAGATAGTTTCTTTAATTCTACATTACCCTCGATCATGCGAGGAATTGATGCGATTCTTGAGGATTCAATAAGCTGAGCTTCAGACTTACTTAACTGACTCCAGTCTTCTGGATTGAATCCGGTAAGAGCCTTACGTTCCCGTCGTAATGGTTCTAATTTTGACAAATTGTCTTTTAACTTCTTTAACAAGTTTTGTCGAACCGTAGGATCCTTTGCTGCCAAAATCTGTGGTTTTAAAGCTATATTTTCCGCCAAAATAGTCTCAATATCGGTATTTATATCCGCGAGAACTCTTGGAGTACTTGGTGTTGGTGCTGGCTTACCTTTAAATCTACCTAAAGTATACTGCCATAGAGGGTTGTTTTGTATACGGCTACCCAGCGGTACTTGTTTTTTAGCCATATCTTTAATAGCCTTTGGTACTACCTTTTCTCCAGATAGTAATCCTTCGTTTCTGTAAGCTATTGCCTCCGCTGCTTGTACATCGGTTAAACCAGGCGTTTTGGCCTGTAGTTCTTGTATTCTCTTTGTTAAATTATCCGTCAAAGCCTTTTCCTTGGCCTGACGATACTTTTTCCATTCGTCCTGAGATCCGCCACGATATACAAAGTCATGTTCTTTATGTAAGGCGTCTATTTCCGGAGAGCTAAGTCCCTCTAAAGACGGGTCTTTGTACATAACTTCCCGAACCGTGTTTGGCATCCGGACACCCGGCCCACCCATTGGATCAACAGTAAAGCCACCCTTAATATCAGAATATCTAGCATTGATAGCCTCCAACTTTCGATATTCTTTAACCAGTTCATCCCTTAAAGCAGTTTGATCTAGCGAACCTTTACGAACGGCTTCCTCAAACTTTGCTTGTGCGTCTTGTACTTTCTTTAACTGATCTGAACGCCAGTTCTTATAGTTAGATTTCTCGAGGTTTTTCCCTGCATCTGGTGTCAATTCAGGTACTTCATTAAATGTTTTAACGTAGTCGTCTGACAGAAGAGTCTTCAAATCATCAGGTAGAAATTGCTTCTGTCCTACCATATCTTGCAGAAGAGCGCGGACTTCAGCAGAAGTAGCCCCTGATTTATTAGCCCAGCGTTTCCCAATGTCAGACATCTTAGCGGGATCAGCCTCCGTATAGTATTTCCAGTTCTTTATATCACTGGCAGTACCGTAAGTGGCGGGGTCAATGTCTCCGTAAGATACTTTCCCATCTAATACATTTTTATAGTTAGCCTCGGCCTGAGCAACTTGCTCCTTAACTATAGGATCACTAGTTTGTTCGTAAACAGCTTTCCAGAACTGTAATCTATTATGTGCGGAAGACAAGCTCTGTTTGAGGGCGTCATCACCGAATTTAATATTGTCTGCGGATATAAATCGTCTTGTTCCTGGATCAGTCATAACACCCGTTTTGGGATCAAACGTAGCGCCAATATCCCTCTTCAGCGGATTATAATCACCGCCAGAACCGTGACTGTTATTTTCAAGCAATTGTCGTGCTCTAGTAGCTTCTGCGCTACGACCGTAATGATCTACTAAGTACTGATTAGCTCGGGCATTTCCTCCAATTTCTGAAAATGCGTTATCTTCTGCAAATCCTTTTAAACTGTCGTATAAGTCATAGACGTCCTTTGAAAGAGGTTTATTGCCTAACAAACGAGAAACAACAGATTCCGTAGCGTTTCTTGGGCCTGTAAACATTTTAGCTTCCGGTCTCCAGAATATATCTTCCCACTGTGGTTTACCGTGCTGAAAATAAGGTCGAGTAGCTCTGGCAGAAGCTCGATCACTGGCTAATAAGACATCTTGGAACGAAGGAGACTTTCGGAGTTTAGCTTCATTCATAGCTTGTGTGGCTCCGACGGCGGCTCCAGTAACTACAGGCGCCGCTGTTGCTCCTACCGCTACGTCTCCTAAAACAGAACCAGTAATCCCTGTGTATTTGCTCGGTGTATCGTCGCCTCCAGTAGAACCGACTACAGCAGTGGGGTCTGAGTTCTTTGTAGCTTTAATGTTACCTGTATCTGGATTAACAAGATTATATTTCACACCTCCCTCAGTAACCGTTTCGGGAGTCCAGCCAGCTGGTAACTTTTTAGACCCGGCTGGTATTCGTTTCCAACCCGGGAACTGATCTGTCAACGCCCCATATTGTGTTTGGTTATACGCTCCGGCCCCTAGCAAGCCAGCTCCTAAACCAGTC